>WNFR01003086.1_pt1 | contig 17298 bp, 15 predicted proteins | sample 5400221 | NCBI WGS metagenome assembly WNFR01 (sample SAMN13153357, study PRJNA577476) | soil metagenome | isolation source: 40 cm soil under Madrone tree | place: USA:California | collected 2016-06-14
CCCCGCCAAACTTCTCCGCCATCACCTTCGTCAAGGCTGCCGTCAAGGTCGTCTTGCCATGGTCCACATGGCCTATCGTCCCCACGTTCACGTGCGGCTTCGTTCGCTCAAACTTCCCCTTCGACACGGCAAGTACCCCCAGAAATTAGAAAGGCAATGATGGAATGTAAGCGTTTGGAATCTTATGAAGCGATCTTCATCACGGCGTCGGCGACATTGTTCGGCACCTCCATGTACTTCGCGAACTCCATCGTGTAGTTCGCGCGCCCCTGGCTCATGGAGCGCATCGCCGTCGAATACTGAAACATTTCGGCCAGCGGCACTTCCGCGGTGACCACTTTTCCCGAGGGAGAATCTTCCATGCCGATGATCTGGCCGCGCCGGCGGTTCAGGTCGCCGACGATGTCGCCATAGTAGTCTTCGGGCGTCACCACCTCGACCTTCATGATGGGCTCGAGGAGCACCGGCTTGGCCTTGCGGAAGCCCTCCTTGAATCCCATCGAGCCGGCGATCTTGAAGGCCATCTCGTTCGAATCGACATCGTGATACGAACCGTCGAATAAAGTGACCTTGACGTCGACGATGGGGTAGCCTGCGATCACCCCGGTCTGAACGGCCTCTTGGATCCCTTTGTCCACGGCCGGAATGAACTCGCGCGGAACCGATCCGCCGACGATGCCGTTGACGAAATTGTAGCCCTTGCCCGTCTCCTGCGGCTCGATCTTGAGCCACACATGACCGTACTGCCCACGACCGCCGGATTGGCGCACGAACTTGCCCTCGGATTCGACGGTCGCGCGTATGGTCTCTCGATAGGCCACCTGCGGCTTGCCGACGTTCGCGTCCACTTTGAATTCGCGCTTCATGCGGTCGACGATGATTTCCAGGTGCAACTCGCCCATGCCCGAGATGATGGTCTGGCCCGATTCCTGATCGGTGTGCACGCGGAACGAAGGATCCTCCTTCGCCAGGCGCTGCAGTGCGAGACCCATCTTCTCCTGGTCGACCTTGGTCTTGGGCTCCACCGCCACCGAAATGACGGGCTCCGGAAACTCCATCTTCTCGAGGATGATGACCTTCTCGGGATCGGACAGCGTGTCGCCGGTGGTGACGTCCTTGAGGCCGACCGCCGCGGCGATGTCGCCGGCGTGGACTTCCTTGATTTCGGAGCGGTCGCTGGCGTGCATCTGCAGGAGGCGGCCGATGCGCTCGGTGCGATTTTTCGCTGGCACGTACACCTGGTCGCCCGAATTCAGAGTCCCCGAGTAGACCCGGAAGAAGGTCAGATTGCCCACGAACGGGTCGTTCAGGATTTTGAAGGCGAGCGCGGAAAACGGCGCATCGTCGTCGGGCTTGCGCGTCATGGGCTCGCCGCGCTCGCTCTGACCCTTGACCGCCGGCACTTCCCTGGGCGAGGGCATGTATTCGACGATGGCGTCGAGCACCGCTTGCACGCCCTTGTTCTTGAAAGCGGATCCGCAGGTCACCAGGCAGATTTCGTTCTTCAGGGCGCGTGCCCTTAAGCCCCGCTTGATCTCCAGATCGGTGAGATCACCGCTCTCGAGATATTTGTTGAGCAGCTCTTCGTCGCCCTCGGCGGCCGCTTCGATCATCTTCGCGCGCCATTCCTCGCATTCCTTCCGCATGTCGGGCGGAATTTCACGGTACTCGAACTTCATGCCCTGGGTTTCATCGTCCCAGAAGATGGACTTCATCTTGACGAGATCGACCACGCCGACGAAGCCGTCCTCCGCGCCGATGGGCAGCTGGATCGCAACGGGGTTGCCTCGGAGCCGTGCCCGGATCTGCTCCACGCACCGCACGAAATCGGCGCCGGCGCGATCCATCTTGTTGACGAAGGCGATGCGCGGTACGCCGTACTTGTTCATCTGGCGCCACACGGTCTCGGACTGCGGCTGCACGCCCGACACCGCGCAGTACACCGCTACGGCCGAATCCAGCACCCGCAGGCTGCGCTCCACCTCGATGGTGAAATCGACGTGTCCCGGCGTATCGATGATATTGATGCGATGCTCGGGGAAGCTCTTGTCCATCCCCTTCCAGAAACACGTGGTGGCGGCGGCGGTGATGGTGATGCCGCGCTCCTGCTCCTGTTCCATGTAATCCATGACGGCAGCGCCGTCGTGCACCTCGCCGATCTTGTGCGACACGCCCGTATAGAACAGGATGCGCTCCGTCGCGGTGGTCTTCCCCGCGTCGATGTGCGCAGAGATACCGATATTCCGGTATCTTTCGATGGGCGTCGTACGTGACATATAACTCTAGAATTTCCAAGCGCTTCGCGCAACTTGCCATGCGCTTCGCGCAACTATTAACGGGGTCGAAGCGACCCCGTCCGATAAGTCCAATATAAGGCCGGAGTGGCGGATTACCAGCGCTGGGCCGCCGCCTCAGGCCCTACCAGCGATAGTGTGCGAACGCCTTGTTGGCTTCGGCCATGCGGTGCGTGTCCTCGCGCTTGCGAACCGCGGCACCGCGATTTTCAGCGGCCTCCATCAGTTCCGCGGCAAGGCGGTGGGCCATGGATTTTTCGCTGCGGGCCGTGGCGGCCTCGATGACCCAGCGCATGGCGAGGGTCTGGCGGCGGTTGGCGCGGACTTCGACGGGCACCTGGTAGGTGGCGCCGCCGACGCGGCGGGATTTCACCTCGACCACGGGCTTCACGTTGTCCAAGGCCTGCTGCAGAACCGCGATGGCGTCGCTGCCGGCCGCGCCGCTCTTTTTCTCGCCGATGCGATCGATGGCGCCGTAGACGATCTTCTCGGCGGCGGACTTCTTGCCGCGCTCCATCACCATGTTGATGAATTTGGCCAGCATGTCGTTCCCGAACTTGGGGTCAGGAAGGATGGTGCGGTGGGGGGCTGCTGCTCTGCGGGACATGGAGACCTACTTTGTTATTTCTTCGGACGTTTGGCGCCGTACTTGGAGCGGCCCTGCCGACGATCGCTGACGCCGGCGCAATCGAGCGCGCCGCGGACCGTGTGGTACCGTACTCCGGGCAGGTCCTTGACGCGGCCGCCGCGAATCAATACCACGGAGTGCTCTTGCAGGTTATGACCTTCACCGCCGATGTAGCTGGACACTTCGTAGCCGTTGGTCAAGCGGACCCGGCACACCTTGCGCAGCGCCGAGTTGGGCTTCTTGGGCGTCGTCGTGTAGACACGCGTGCACACGCCGCGCTTCTGCGGCGAAGCGGCCAGCGCCGGAACCTTGGACTTCCAGGCAGGTTCATTGCGGCCGGTGCGGATCAATTGTGTCGTCGTCGCCATAAATACCTTTGAGGCCAAATCTCGCGAATTGGCGTGAGAACCCTTAGAAACCTTAAAAGTAGCCGCACACCATAACACGGCGCCCAGCGACAAAGGCCGGCGATTGTAGGAACCGAGGGCGTGGGTGTCAAGGTAATTGCTGGCCCGCAGCAACGAATTTACCATGCTGGAAAATGGCCACCCCCACCCAGAAGCGCAATTGAAAACGCCGTGCCGGGTGATCGGCTGCTTGGGGTTTCTGGCGTGTGCCGGCTTTGCCGTCCCGGCCGAGGCTATTCGTGGAAAAAGTACCGGCTCAGCATCGACGGCACGAATCTCACGAATCAGCGGCCGCCCGTCACTTCCAGCGAATTCGGCAGTCAGTCCTTCTACCTCCCACCCGCGCGGATGATTTGGCTGCGGCTGGGGCTTGCCTGGCGGTAGCGACTTGCGTGGGGCCGCGCTACTCCGCGTCGGCCTGGTCGGGGTCGTGGGGCGGCGCGAGATCGGCGCGCAGCGTCGGTTTGCCCGCGCGGCGCAGTGCCGCGTCGAGGAGCGCGATGTCCTGCGTCTTCAGACGTTCCCATTCGGCCGCGAGGGCCCGCCAATCCGTCACCGCCGCATCGGCGGCGGTCCCTTGCGCCTTGGTCGGCGCCGCATCCGCACTGCTGACCTGGCCGTACAGGGTGGCGAGATCCCCGTTGACCCCTTCGAGACCGTGGCGGTCCGCCGGACGGCCCTCCGTGGGGCGGCCGTCCGCTGCGGTGTCGGGCGGCGGTGAAAGAAGCTCCGCCAATGCCTGGTCGAGCGCCCGGATTTGGCCTGCCAGCGCGCCGCCGGCAGGCGGCGTGAGATCCTTGATTTGAGCCCGCAGCGATCGCGCCCCCAGCAGCGCCCCGGTGCTCGCATCGAGCGCGTCGGCAAGACGCTTGGCGAGTTCGAACTGGGCCGCGTAGACCGCCGGCAAGGCCTTTACCCGAGGGTCGGCGACGACCGTCAGCGGCTGCTCCCAGCTATGCTTACCGATACGCAGACGTACCCGGTACTCGCCGGGAACAGCCGCCGGTCCCACGGGGTCCTGCGGTGTTTCTCCGGGTACGGCGGAAATCGGAAAGCCCCGCAGAGCCGTGCGCGGCGCCGCATGGTGCAAATCCCAGATCCAGCGGTGCATCCCGACTGTGGCGCCGGGAAGGCGCGGATGGCCGATCCAGTACGCGGGGATCAGCTCGCGCTCGCGCTCCTGTTCCGTAAATGGCGAGGCGTCCGTGCCGGCGACGCGTCTCACCAGGTTGCCGCCCGAGTCGAGCAGGTCGATCGTGACGGCGCCCGCGGCCGACCGGCCGAGGAGGTAGTCGACGACGGCGCCCGCGGGCGGGTTGCGGCCGGCGGGTTCATCGGGTGGAATCGGCGTGTCGGTGCCGGTGCTACGCTGGACTCGGACGGCCGGCGATGGTTTCAGGAGGACGGCTTCCTGAGCGGAAAAGGCTGCGGAATACTGCCGCAGCGGACCGACGTCATCGAGGATCCAGAACGAGCGGCCGTGAGTCGCGACGATCAGATCCTGATCGTGGACTGCGAGGTCGCGCATCGAGGTGTGCGGCAGATTCAGCTGTAGCGAACTCCAGTGGTCGCCGTCGTCCAGGGAAAACCATACGGCCTTCTCGGTGCCCGCATACAGCAGCCCGCGGCGCACCGGATCCTCGCGCACCGTGTTGGCCGGGGCGTCCTCGGGTAAGCCTGAGGAAATGAGCTGCCAGCTCCGCCCTCCATCGCGGGTGCGGTAGATGTATGGCTTGAGATCATCCACGCGAAAACGGCTCACCGACGCGAAGGCGACCTCGGGGTCGAAATGCGATGCCTCGAGCTGCGTCACCTTGCTCCAGGGCGTCAGGCCCGCCGGAGTCACTTGCTGCCAGTCCCTGCCTTCGTTCGACGTGCGCCAGATCAGCCCGTCGTCGGTGCCGGCCCACAGCAATCCCTCCCGGACGGGAGAGGCGTTCACCGCATAGATGACGCCGCGTTGCTTGTCCGCCTTCGGCTGCCGCTGGTCGCCCACGCTTGGCGGCACTCCCGGATTCTCGCGGGTGAGATCGGGGCTGATCGCGTTCCACGAAGAGCCGCCGTCCGCGGTGACGTAGAGCCGGTTCGCCGCGTAGTAGAGCCGGTGCGGATCCTGCGGCGAGAAGAGAATCGGCTCGGTGCGGTCGACCCGCGCGTCGGGTCCCTTGAGCGGGATCGGCGTGATGTTCTGCACCTGACCCGTCGACAGATGCGTTTTGGTGACGACGTTGCGTCCCGCACCGTAGATGATGTCGGCATCGAGGGGGTCGGGCGCAACGTACCCGTACTCGATCACACCGACCGGATGCCAGTCGCGGTACGTGACCTCTCCGTCATTGCCGCGGCTCGAGATACATACCGAACCGCTCTCCTGTTGGCCGGCGCAGATGCGGTACGGGAACGTCGGCGTGATACTGACGTGATAGAGCTGCGCAGTCGGCTGGTTGTACCAGGTGCTCCAGGTCGCCCCGCCGTTGACGGTGATGAGCGCACCCTGATCGCCGACGAGCGCGATGTGGTTCGGGTCGAGGGGACTCACCCACAGATTCTGGTAGTCGTCGCCGCCCGGCGCACCGCGCCACGAGCTCCAGTGCGCGCCGCCGTCGGTGGACTTCATCGCGACGATGGTCGCGCTGTAGATCACGTCGGCGTTCGTCGGGTCGACCTTGAGAGTACCCAAGTCGCCGCCGCCGACGCGCAATGCCGGCCGCGGGTCCTGCGTTGCCCGCGTCCAGTTCTCGCCTCCGTCTTCCGAACGATAGATGCCGAGTCCGACGGCGGAGCCATAGTCGCCCGGGGTGGTCGTCGCCACGATGGCATACAGCCGCTCCGGCTTGCTCGGCGCCACCGCAATGTCGATCTGCGAGAGATTCTCCGGCAGCCCATTCTTCAGCGGCCGCCAGTGCTCGCCGCCATCGGTCGATTTGAAAAGACCCCCGGCCGTGCCGTTGAATACGTTGCTGTCCTCCCACGGGCCCGAGCGCGCATTCCACAGGGTCGCGTACACGACGTGGGCGTCGTTGGGATCGATCTTGACGCCGAAGCCGCCCGTGTTCTCGTCACGCCGGAGCACGGCAGTCCATGTCCGGCCGCCGTCAACCGACCGATAGATGCCTCGGCCGGCGCTCGGCCCATAGGGATGACCCAGGACGGCCGCGAACAGCCGGTTGGGATCTTTCGGGTCGACGGCCAGGTCCGGAATCTGTTGCGCATCGTCGAGCCCCAGATGCACCCACGTCTTGCCGCCATCCGCCGACCGGTAGATGCCGTTTCCCACTGAAAGATCGGGCCGGTGCAGGCCCTCGCCCGAACCGACGTAAATGACGTTGGGGTCCGAGGGGGCGACCGCGATCGCACCGATCGACTGCGTGGGCTGGGCATCGAAGATCGGTGTCCAGGTGCGGCCATAGTCATCGGTCTGCCACACTCCGCCGTTGACCGCTCCGATCAGGAATCTATCCGGCCGGCCGGGAATGCCGGCGACGGCCCGCGTGCGGCCGCCGCGGAACGGGCCCACCATCCGCCAGGAAAGTTCCTGCGTGGCCGCCGAGATCGGCGAGTCGGCGGCGTCGCACACCGGAATGGCGAGCAGCAACAGCAGCGCACCGAAGCAACAATGGGGAGCAGGGATTCGCATCATGAGATTCTCGTTTTAACGGCGCGATCTTCTCGGCGATGGCCAAGTTCTTAGGGCGCAATAGGATAAACGAATCGCGCCCGAAACTGCGGGTGCGCCCTGACCGCTTGATGCCACGAGGCGTCGCTCGAGTCGGTTCCCAGCGGGGCCTGCGCGTCGCTCCGCCGCCATTTGGCGAGCCACTCCTCTCCCAACAGCTCACGGCCGTGCATTAACTCGCGGCCTTCCGGGTCCACGGCCGCCCGCGGCGTGAGGCCGATGGTGGTTTCGGCCTTCGGCCCGGTACGGCGGCCCCTGGCCACATAGAAGCCGGCCGCCAACAGCGCGGTGCGCACACTGGTGGAGTGGGAATAGGTGAACAGTTCCACGGCCGTGGAGGACAACAGATTCGCCAATTCGCAAAACGCAGCCAGCGTCCAGAGTGCGCTGTCGGTCTTGGAGGAGAACGGATCGAAGAAAATGACGTCGGGCAGCGGTGCCGTGAACTTGGTCGCGTTGAAGTCCCCACGGAGGAGCAGCCAATCTACTCCCGCCGCGGCGCTGCTCCAGCGGTTGTCGGCCAGCAATCCCCGGGGTGCCGCATGCCGCAGGTGCTTGAACCACGCCGGATGGCGCAGCGCAAGCTTCAAGGAATCCAAGTCGTTTTCGAAGCTCACCAACGTCAAACGGCGGTGGGGGCCGGGCGGCCGCATCGCCTCCACCGCCTGAATCGCCGCCATCGCGTTGCTGCCCGCACCCAGCCCAACGTCCCAGACGACCAGCGGCGCCGCGTCGGACTGCGCCAAGCGCTCCACGAGCCGCGATTGCTCGACATAGAGCGAACGAGCCTCCTCGGCGGGATCGTTGACCGAATGCATGACTTCGCCGGAGGCCATTTCCCGAATGTGGCCTATGCCATCCAGCACGATCACTTCGTAGCGCCCCAACTTGAGTTTGAGCTTCTGCCGCTGCGCCTTGGTGACATGGCGCACCGGAGCGCCGTAACTGTCGCGGGCATCCAGCAAATCCCGCTGGGAGCGGTAAAAACTCAGCCAGTCATCCGCGAGGATGTGTTCGCGCATCGTGCGCATCAGTTGCATGTAGAAATGAACATTGTGCAAGCCGAGCAGCTGCCACCCCTGCGGTTCCTGCACCTTGTTGAGGTGGAACAGATATGCGATCGAATGCGTCTTGCAGGTGGCACAGCAGCACCTGGGATCGATGGGTCCGTCCATGCCCCGGTACGCCGCACGCCGCAGGTCACGGCGGCCCAGGCTGGTGAATGCCACACCCTGCTTTGCGAGCGCGGTCGGCAGAATGCAGTCGAACATGTCGACGCCGCGGTGCACCGCCTCGAGCAGGTCGTGCGTGGTGCCCACGCCCATGAGATACCGCGGCTTGTCGTGCGGCAGCAGCTCGGTGACGATGCCGGTGCAATCCTCGCGCGCGCCGGAACTCTCGCCCACCGCGAGACCTCCGATCGCGTACCCGTCGAAGGGCATATCGGTGATCGCGCGCGCACTGGCCGCACGCAGATCCGCATAGCCCGCGCCTTGAACGATGCCGAACAGCGCCTGCGGCGAGTCGCCGCGCGCGGCAAGACTGCGCAGCGCCCAGCGGTGCGTCAATTTCATCGCCCGCTCCGCGGCGCCGCGCTCGACCGTGGAGGCCACGCATTGATCGAGCGCCATCATGATGTCGCCGCCGATGGCCCGCTGCGCCGCAATGCTGCTCTCGGGACTCAACCGGATGAGCGTTTGATCCACATAGCTCTTGAATTCCGCGCATTCCTCGCTCACCGAACGGCTGCCGGGCAGCGAAAAAATCTGAAACCCGCCCGAATCGGTCAGCACCGAACGCGGCCAGTTCATGAAGCGGTGAATGCCGCCGAACTTCTCGAAGATCTCGACCCCGGGCCGCAGCATCAGGTGATAGGTGTTCGCGAGCAGCACCCCCGCACCGCTCTCCAACACATCCTCGCGGCGCTGCGCACGGACGGCCGCGTGAGTGCCCACCGGCATGAAGGTCGGCGTCAGAACCTCGTTGTGCAGAGTGGTGAAGCGGCCGGCACGGGCGCGGGAGCCCGAGGCGGTCGCCTCCAGTTGAAATTTCAGCCGCGTCATGCGCGTGAGCCTACATGCAGTCGCGCGCGATGGTGTTGTCCCAGCTGCGCTCGAAAATGGTCTTGCCGCCTTCGAGCGCCTCGATCGACTCACGCAGACGGAATTGATCGGCGGTCGACGTGAGTTCCGCCGCCGCGACGACGGTGGTATCCCAATCGCCGCGCTGCTCGATGGCTTTGATCGGCCGTTCCGGCGGGAGGGTCCAGGGTCCGCGGGCGGCCGCAGTCGAGGTGCACCATGCTGCCGTCCCGAATGCGGACATCCCCAACGCAGCCGTCCCGAACGCCGCTGTGCCGCGCAGAAATTCACGCCGCGAAGAGTGCTCGCGGCCCCGGGAAATACTCAGACAGGCTCCTGGGGCTGGACAACGGCTCGTACCTCTCCGCCGTGCACCACGCTCACACAGGGATTGGCGCCGAGGTTGTAGCATAGCTCGGCAGGGCGATCGATCCGGTACAGCGCAAAATCCGCGCGCTTGCCGACTTCGAGCGTGCCGACTTCCGCCTGAAGTCCGAGCGCCTGCGCCGCGTGGCACGTGACCCCGCTCAAGGCCTCCAGCGGGGTCAGGCCGAACAGCGTGCATGCCATGTTGAGCGCGAGCAGTATGGATGTGCAGGGTGAGGTGCCGGGATTGCAGTCGGTCGCCACCGCCATCGCGACGCCCGCCTGCCGCAGCAGATGTACCGGCGGCGGGTTCGATTGCTTGAGCATGAAATACGCGCCTGGCAATAGCACCGCAACCGTGCCGGCGGCAGCCAGCGCGCGCGCTCCGCCATCGCTCAAGTATTCCAGGTGATCCGCCGACAGGGCGCGGTATCGAGCCGCCAACTCGGCCGCACCCATATCCGTGAGCTGCCCTGCGTGGACGTGCGCGGGCAGACCCAAGGCCTGCGCGGCGCGTAGCAATTGCTCGGTTTCGGCAAGCGTGAAGGCGATGTTCTCGCAGAACCCGTCCACCGCATCCACGAGGCCTTCGCCGGCGAGCGCTTCGAGCCATGGGCCGCATGCCCGTGCGACGAAACCGGCGCGGTCCGCGTGATATTCCTGCGGCAGCGTGTGCAAGCCGAGATACGTGGTTCTGACCGAGAGCGGGAGCCGGCGGCCCAACTCGCGCGCAACCGTCAGGAGGCGCCGCTCCACGTCGAGCTCGAGGCCGTAACCCGATTTGATCTCCAGCGTGGTGACCCCCTCGGACATGAGGCGCCGCGCTCGCACCACGGCCGACGCGTACAGAGTGTCCGCCGCAGCGGCGCGGGTCGCGCTGACGGTCGATTGTATGCCGCCGCCGGCCCGCGAAATCTCCTCATACGATACGCCGCAGAGCCGCTTCTCGAACTCCTCCACCCGGTTGCCGCCATACACCAGATGGGTGTGGCAATCGATCAGGCCCGGGGTCATCCACAGTCCGTGGCAGCTCTCGACCGGGGTGTTCCCGGCCGCCGCCCTGGTCACGGCCTCGGCCGCGGGACCGATCCACGCTATCCGCTCGCCTCTCACGGCAAGGGCGGCATCGGCGAGGTTGCCATAGGGCTTGCGGCCCGCCACCATCGTGGCGATGTTCGCGCCTATCCAAACCCGGTCCCATTCTCGATTCGATGCGTGCACGTGACGGCCTGCTATTGCTGTTCGCGCCATGATACGGCACGGGACCGCCGGCGAGCGGCGGACCCTGCTAAAGTCCCTATACAGGTATAGTCAAGATGGCTCAACAGTACCGTTTGGATTCCGTCCTCCTGCCCCAAGGCTGGACGCAGGGCGCCCTGGTAACGGTGGCGGAAGACGGTCGCATCAGCGCCATTGAAACCGTCGGTGGCACAGGCGGCACGGGCACGCCGCAAGAGGTCGAACGGGTCTCGGGATTCGTGGTGCCGGGCATGCCGAACGCGCACAGCCATGCGTTCCAGCGCGGCATGACGGGCAACACCGAGTATCGCCTGTCGGCTCGCGACAGTTTCTGGACGTGGCGGCAAGCCATGTACGGGCTGGCCAATCGAATCGAGCCCGACGATCTGCAGGTCCTGGCGACCCAGCTGTTCATCGAAATGCTCAAGGCGGGCTACACCTCGGTGGCGGAATTCCATTATCTGCACCGCCGTCCCGCCGGCGATCACTATCCGGATGGCATCGGCCTGTGGGACGCCATCATCGCCGCCGCCGCCGCGAGCGGTATCGGCCTCACCCTCTTGCCGACGCTGTACCAAACCAGCGATTTCGGCGCGGCGCCACTGAAGCCCGAGCAGGCGCGATTTGCCTCGGACACGGATTGGTTCCTGCGCCGGGTCGAGACCCGCATCGGCGCAGAGCGTAGTGCGGCCCCGGCGGCGCTTCGCACCGGTGCGGCATTCCATAGCCTGCGTGCCGTCCCGCTCGAGACGCTTCGCGAGGCGGCCCTCGCGCTGCGCCGGATCGATCCCGCACTGCCGCTGCACATTCACGTCGCCGAGCAAGTACAAGAGGTCGATTCGTGCAAGCGGCATACCGGGCGGCGTCCCCTCGAATTGCTTCTGGAGACGGGGCTGCTGGATCAATATTGGTGCCTGGTGCACGCGACCCACGCGACGCCCGCCGAATTGCAGGGCATTGCGGCAACCAAGGCAACCGTGTGCCTGTCCGTCACCACCGAGGCCAACTTGGGCGACGGGTTCTTCGAAACCGCCAGATTCCTGAAATTGGGCGGCCGACTCTGCGTAGGCTCCGATAGCCAGGCGACCGTCTGTCCGGCCGAGGAGTTGCGGTGGCTGGAATATCAACAACGGTTGCGCAAGAAGCGCCGTGCCGTGCTCGCCGACAAACTCGACCCGCACGTGGGAACCCGATTGTGGCGTGACGCCGCGCGGCACGGCGCACAAGCGATCGGCCAGCCGGCCGGAACCATCGAGGTCGGTCGACGTGCGGATTGGTTGGTCCTCGACGGCGCGCATCCGAGCATGGCGGGTTCCGTCGCGGATAATGCCCTCGATCATCTCGTTTTCGCGGGAGGCAGCGCCGCCATTCGCGACGTCATGGTCGCCGGTCGCTGGGTCGTCAAGGAGCGCCGTCATGCCGCGGAGTCCACCCTGCAGGCCCGCTTCGCCGAACTGATGAAGCGTCTCGCGCCGTGACGGAAGACATGCTCCGCAAGGATGGCTCATTGAAGCCGGCATTGACGGGCCTCGCCGCTGCCAGCATCGAATGGTATGACTTCTTCATTTATGCCACGGCCGCTGCGCTGGTTTTTCCCAGCGTTTTCTTTTCGGCCCAGCTGCCGCCCTTCGCCGCCTTGATTGCCTCTTACAGCACCTTCGCCGTCGGCTTCGTAGCGCGGCCGGTGGGAGCTCTGCTGTTCGGTCACCTGGGCGACAGGCTGGGTCGAAAAACGGCACTTGCCGCGGCGTTGGTCCTGATGGGAATCGCGACCACGCTGGTCGGATTGCTGCCGTCCTACGCGACGGCGGGAGCGCTTGCGCCGCTCGCGTTGGTGGCGCTGCGGCTGATGCAAGGACTTGCCGTCGGGGGCCAATGGGGCGGAGCCATTCTCCTCGCCACTGAAAATGCGCCCAAGTCGAGACGGGGTCTGTACGGCAGCATCGCGCAGGCCGGCGTACCGATGGGGGTGGTGTTGGCCAATCTCACCTTTCTCGCCGCCAATGGCGCAATGTCGGCCGAGTCGTTCATGAGCTATGGGTGGCGCATCCCATTCTTGTTGAGCGTCCTCCTCGTAGTCTTTGGCCTGCACATTTATTTTCGAGTCGACGACACACCGGCGTTTCGTCGGCTGCAAAACGCAGAGCGCGCACGAGTCTCGCCCATCATCGAGGCACTGCGCCGTCATCCCAGATTGATCCTGCTGGCAGCCGGCGCCTACATTTCGACCAATCTGTCGTTTTACATCTTCATTACCTACATCGTCTCGTACGGCACGAGCACCACGGGCCTGCATCTTCCCCGCGGCACGCTGTTGTCCGCGGTTCTGATTGCCAATGCGGTATCGGCGCCGGTCATGTTCCTGGCAGGCAGGCTGTCGGACCGCTATGGGCGCCGCCGGATCTTCATGACCGGCGTGTCTCTCGCGGCGCTCTGGGCCTTCGCGATTTTCCCGCTGGTCGAGACGCGGTCCTGGCCGTGGATCACCGTGGCCATTCTCGTCGGCCTGAGTTTGAATTCCGTGGGCTACGGCCCGATGGCTGCGATGTTCACGGAACTCTTCAGCACCGGGATCCGATGTTCCGGCGTCTCGCTTGCCTACCAGCTCGGTGCCATCGCCGGCGGCGGCCTGGCCCCCATCATCGCGACCGCGCTGTTCGCCCGGTTTCACAGCAATCTCTGGGTCTCGGTCTACATGGCCGGCGCCTGTGGGATTTCCCTGATTTGCGCCAACAGACTGACGGATGTGCACGATACCGATCTGGATCGACCGCCGAACAAGATTCTCATGGCGTGATTAGGGGAACTGTCGGGTAATAGGCAGGCAAGTCCACCACCGGCCGAGATCCGTTCTTTAGTCCACGCTCAGAGCTACCCGTAGCGCCGTCCGGAGCTCGTTAAGCTTTTTTGAAGAGAGCATCCCGATGTAGTCGGTCAGCACACTCTTTTCAAGGCGAGTCAAATGATCACAATTGACGACGGAGGGGTGCTTCAAGCCCTCCTCGACGCCGACGCTGACTTCGGTGACGAGCCCCACTCCTAACGTATTGACGGGCGCACACAGAACTCGATTGGCATTGGAGTCGAGCAACTCTTGACGGCTCACAACGACGAAGCAACGGGACTTTTTCGGATCCCCGTGCTGCGGGTGTCGAACACGATAAACCTGGCCGCGCCGCAGTGCGGGTGACACCGAAACTACTCAGCGTCCCACGCGGCCTGATACGCAGCGCTGTCGTTGCCTTCGGCATTCAATTCTTTGGCGTGTCGGTTGAGTAATTCCAGCTCACGGTCGCGGCGCCTACCCTTGAGCTCACGTTTTGCATACGCTCGCACCGCGCGTTCGATCCATGCGGAGCGTTGCTCGGCACCCGCCAGTGTGTCGATGACTCTCAGAAGGTTACCAGAGAGGGTAACCGAGGCTTTAGCCTTCAATGCCGGCGTGGCCGCTAATTTTGCGAGTTCGGCTAATTGGCGGGGAGTCAGGGTGCGATTAGACATACTACTAAATATACTACTATTGGTAGCTCAAGACAAGCGGCCAGGCGGGCCAGAAAATCCAGTTGTTCGAGAATCACGTGCGTCGTGCCGTGCATGCGCCGAGGGGAATTAAAGAATGCAAGAGGGAGAAAATGAACGGAACGGGGAGGAGCGGCCGGATCTCAATCGTCGGAGATGGCTGTCGACGGCAGCACAAAGCCCGCGCGCTTGAGGGCGTCATCCACTTTTGCCCAAGTTGACCCGGTTGAACTCAGGCCGCGGATCACTTGATCGCCCACGATGGTGACCGGAATGCCTGTACCGTGGATCGCGGCGAAGGCCCAGCGGCCTTCGGTGCGCTGCGCGTCAAGGCGCTCGAGTCACTTCTGGTGGCGAAAGGTTTGGTTGATCCCGCGGCCGTCGATGCGTTGATTGACACTTACGCGCACAAAGTTGGGCCGCGGAATGGGGGCACGCGCAGAGCATATCCCTGGGGAATTGATTAGTTCCGTACCAGTTCGATCTTCGCATGGTGCCCGTGGGCGCCGGCGAGCTTGGCGTCGCAGGTGAGTAGCGGAGCGTCCAAGGCCTCAGCGAGTGCTACATAGACACCATCATAGGCGCTGATTGAATCGCGCAGTTGCCATACTCGGCCGACGAGCGGCTGATGTTCGTGGCGCTCGATGACCAGTCTCGCCAAATCCTCGAGCGCCTGCTCGGCGCGCTCCACCGTAACCTCCTTGCGCTGTACGAGCCGGCGCAGGACTTGCGTGACTTCAACATCGAGCAGATGCGGTGCGTGCATGCGTTCTGAGGCGTCCAGCGCTCGGTCCATCAAGCGTTCCGCCAGAGGGGTTCTCAACAGGATTTCGAGCAACGCCGAGGCGTCGAGTACGATCAATGGTTGTCGCGCTCGGCGCGGAGCAAGTCAGTCGGGGCACTCTTGCCGCGGTAAGGTTCCCGCTGACGCAGTCGTTCCTTCATTTCTTCCGGGGTCGGTTGTTCCGCAATCTTGCGTACTTCCCGAATCAAGTAGTCGGAAAGCGGCAATCCCGACAGCGCGGCACGAGCCTTGAGCTGCCGGTGCAGGGCATCGGGAACGTGGCGGAGTTGGATCATTTTGGACATGTCCTTATGATAGTTGCATGTGTATCACATGTCAATGTTCATCCCCTTCCGGCTGCTCCGCCCTGCCCTGCTGCGTATTTAAGAGCGTTAGAGGCAGAAGCCGGGTGAAGCGTCGAGGAAAGAAAATGATGGGAGTTAGAGAGAAAAGCCGGCCTGACATGCCAGGCCGACGAAAGGTTAATCAGAGACTGGCCAAGTTGCTCAGGTAGGTTCATCTTGCCCGGGAACGCTTTGTATCGGGCCTCGGCGCTGGCCAAGGACTCCGGGGCTCCACTTCCGGTCTCTCTTCCTCTTCTCCGAGGATTCCGCCCAGTATCCCTTCTGCCATGGAAATCTCCGTTTTCCGGCGCCTGGGCTATGTTCATCGACTCGGCTGGCATGAGCAACAATCGAGCGATTTGGATTTGGTCAGCTGCTGCTCCCGCAGGTGGCTGTCCGCAGTCATCACGCCATGCTTGGAGGTCCTCGGGGGCGACGCTGGCCTTGTCTATAGCACCTCGAACACGCTGTAGACGGGCCCATCGGGCCGTCGATGTCCGATACCGACGGCAAGAATCCGATTCAGCCAGTCGTAGGTCGTGGCCGCGGTCTCGAATAGAGGATTGATCCGGAAGTAGTACCTTTCTGGATCAACCGCCTCGCCCCGTTCCATGCGTGTGGTGACATCAGTGGGCCCATGACGCACGCCACGATAGGTCATCACGATCACCGCATCATCATCAGTTTTTAACACCAGCCGAACATCCAGCGTCGTGCTGCCGTCGGCGCGAACTGCTTGCCAATCGCTTCCTCCATCGATCACCTCCCCGGACAGCCGCTCCCCCTTGAACGAACCGCCCGACACCAGACCAATGCGACGGTCGACCCCGGGGGTAGCGCCAACCATCACCAGGGGTCGGACTTTCAAATGCATGACGAAAAGTGGCCGCGTTCTCACGGTCTTGAGAACCGGCGGCAGATCGTCGAATCGGGTCTCGGCCATGCCCACTCCTTCCCGCGTTAGCTCGCTAAAATCATAGGGCGGTCTTGCCGCCGTTGACACCGATGATTTGCCCGGTGAGGAAATCCGCCTTGTCGGATGCCAGAAAGACAATCGTTGCAGCGATGTCCTCCGGCGTTCCGAGCCGTCTCGCAGGCACGCCGGCCGCGAGTGCGGCCTTCTTCTCGGCGCTGCCTGCAAAGCGGTTCAGCAATTCGGTATCCACGGGGCCGGGTGCGACCGCATTGACGCGCACTCCGGCAGCCGCACCTTCGAGAGCTGCCGCCTTGGTGAGGCCTTCGACAGCATGCTTGCTGGCAACATACATCGACGCTCCGGCGGCGCCGCGGCTACCAAAGGTCGAAGACAAATTGATGATGCTGCCGTGGCCTTGAGCGAGCATCACACGCATCTCATACTTCAGGCTCAGAATCGTGCCGAGAACGTTCGTGTCGAAGGTTGCCGCGTAACTCTCGGGGGTTTGCTCGGTAATCGGCCCTGTCTTGCCCTCCGTCCCCGCGTTGTTCACCGCGACGTCGAGTCGGCCGAAGCGCTCGACCGTGCTGTGCACCAAGGTGCGCAAGTCGTCTTCATGCCGCACGTCGGCGCGTATGAAGTCGGCGTCGGCGCCCAGCGCGCGCAACTCATTTGCCAAGTCCACGCCCACGTCATCGCGCCGGCCGGATACGACGATTCGGGCGCCATCGCGCGCGAATGCAAACGCGGTCGCGCGGCCGATGCCGGCAAGCGCACCTGTGATGAGAACTACAGGACTCGACATCTTGATGCCCTTCTCTGGTGGTGACCGGTGTTCCCGCTGCGGTCCGCCAAGTCGGTGGTGTGGCTGTGGTGTCTAGACTCATGTGGAAAAAAATCGGTCAATTCGAGCGACCCACCGAACCCCTTGCAGATGGCCACGACGCCGCTTTCAACGTGGCGAGTTCCGGGGTGAGGGCGTCTAGCCGAGTGCGCGCGCCTTGTGCATGCTAGCTATTCTTCAAAAGTGGTCCGCTCCAATTC
>WNFR01008374.1_pt1 | contig 17296 bp, 15 predicted proteins | sample 5400221 | NCBI WGS metagenome assembly WNFR01 (sample SAMN13153357, study PRJNA577476) | soil metagenome | isolation source: 40 cm soil under Madrone tree | place: USA:California | collected 2016-06-14
TGCCGCTGTGTAATGATTCCCGCGCGCGCTCGCGTTGCTGGCTGTTGTCATGGGTGCACCGTTTCGACTGCGGTGGCGCAGTCTAGGGTGACCGTCGGGGCGGGGCAATTCCCCTCTCACGCGCGGCTGGCGGCCTGAGCTATGCTTATCCGACTGGAGGAAGGATGCGCGCATTGCTGGTGTTGGTCGCGGCTCTGCTGTGTGCTCCGGCGCGGGCGGATCTGTTCACGGCGCAGCTCGCTTACCACAAGGGCGACTACGAACGGGCATTCAAGGACTACCGCGAGCTGGCCGAGCTCGGTCAGCCCGTGGCCCAGTACAACCTCGCCATCATGTACGCCAAGGGACAGGGCGTGCGCCAGAGCGAAATCAACGCCTACGCCTGGGCAAGCCTGGCGGCCGAGAGCGGCGAGGCACGTGGCAAGTCCCTGACCGACGAGCTGCGTCCCGGGCTCGCGCCCGGCTCGGAGAAGATCGCGGAGGACATCCGCGCACCGTTCAGCCGCGCGGCTCTGGATGCGCGCCTGATGCCGAAGGTGGAGGATGACGCGGACGCACGGACCAGCTGTCGGATGCTCAAAGTCGCTGACTCAACCTATCCTCCAGACGCTGAGCGCAACGGCGTACAGGGTAATGTGTTCGTCGAATTGGTCGTCATGCCGGACGGCAGCACCCGCAATCCTCGCATCCTGTACGCGGTGCCGCCGGGGGTATTCGAACCTGCCGTGCGTACCATGGTCTTGCACCTGCGATATAAACCACGTGCACCGCGAACCAAGCCGGCCCATTGCCAGGTGATGTATCGCTTTGAAGTCCGACATCACAGCGCGGCTGACTATCCGGACCTGCAGAAATTTGTTGGCGTGACGCACCAGAAGGCTGAGGCCGGCGACACGGATGCGGAATTTGTCTACGGCATGCTGCTGGCCGGACTCCCGCAGCTGGGTCACACCCGAAGTGACGCCCTGCCATGGTTTCTCAAGGCCGCCCAGGGGGGCTCCCGGAACGCGCAATACGTGGTGGGTTCGAGCCTGCTGTTCGGCATGGGCTGCCACTGCGAGGAGAACAAAGGTGAGGTCTGGCTGCGCCAGGCCGCCGTGGCGGACCAGTCCAACGCACAGGTAACCCTCGCAGCCTACGCACTGCGCGGCACACCCGATGCGGCGAATACCAAACTCGCCGCCGTCTGGCTCGAACGAGCTGCGGTGAGCGGCGATCATGACGGCATGTACTATCTGTCGGCTCTGTTGGCGGCCACGCCGCTGGAACAGATGCGTGATCCGAAGCGCGCACTGAGCCTGCTCGAGAAAGTACGTGCTGACATGAGCAGCGACCCCACGATGTTTGAGATCCGCGCCGCTGCCCAGGCGGCATCCGGAGCGTTCGAGGATGCGGTCGGCAACGAGCGTCGTGCGATCGCAACGGCAACCAAATTGAACTGGGATCTTGCGCCCCTGAACGAGCGCCTGGCCAGCTACGAATCCAGGCAAGCGTGGTACGGAGACCTGCTGGGCCTCTGAGCGTTCACGTCGTGTGCTCGACCGCAAAGCGGGCGAGCGCGGCGAGCGCATCCTTATAAGAGGAGTGCGGCAGCGCCCCGAGCGAGCTCAGCGCCTGCTCCGACTCCTCGCGCGCGAGGCGCGCGGTGTAGTCGAGGCCCCCGGTGGATTCGATCGCCGCCGCCACCAGCTCGAGCTGCTCGAGCCCTTGCCTTCGGCCAGATCGTCGCCGAGGTTTTTGCCGCGCTCCTGCGGGTTGGAGCGGTAGTCGAGCACGTCATCGACCAGCTGATACGCGGTGCCGAGGTGGCGGCCGTACGCGGCCAGCGCCCGGCGCACCGGGGGCTGCGCTTGTGCGAGCACCGCGGCCACTTCCGCACCGGCCTCGAAGAGCTTGGCCGTCTTGCGGTAGATCACATCGAGGTAGCGCTGCTCGGTCGTGTCCGGATTGTGGGCGTTCATCAGCTGCAGCACTTCGCCCTCGGCGATGACGTTGGTGGCCTCCGCCATGATTTCCATGACCGGCTGGCAGGCGAGGCCGGCCATCATCTGGAAAGCGCGTGAATAGACGAAGTCACCGACCAGCACGCTCGCCGGGTTGCCGAACACCTCGTTGGCGGTATGGCGCCCCCGGCGGAGCGATGAGCCGTCGACCACGTCGTCGTGCAACAGCGTGGCCGTATGGATGAACTCGATGAACGCGGCAGCCTCGATGTGGGAGGCGCCCGGGTGCCCGCAGGCGCGCGCCGCGAGCACCACCAGCAGCGGCCGCAGGCGCTTGCCGCCACCGGAGATGATGTGCTCGGCGACCTGGTCTACCAGTGGCACGGCGCTCTTCAGGCGCGCCCGAATGACCCCGTCCACCGAGTGCAGGTCCGCTTGTATCAGCGTGCGAATCTCTTCCAGGGTCATTGCATGAGGGCGGCGTGTTTCTTGGGCCCGCATGGTAGCCGACCGGGGCGGCTTTGGAGAAATGGGTCGGGCGCCACGGAACGCTCGCAGTTTGCGAGCTAAGTCCTCGTCGCGCTTAAGGAAAGGGGCGTTTGACCGCGAGGGGGTCCGCCAGTAGAATGCGCGGCCTTTCGGGTCAAGGCCCATTCCTCGCTCAAATACCATGTACGCGGTCATCGCCACGGGCGGCAAGCAATATCGGGTGACGAAGGACGGCGTGTTGCGCGTCGAGAAGCTCGACGCCGAGCCGGGCGCCACCGTCGAGTTCGGCGAAGTGCTGCTGGTGGGTGAGGGCGCGGACGTCAAGGTCGGCAGGCCTACCCTCAAGGGGGGCAAGGTGCTCGCCACGGTGGTGCGCCACGGCAAGAGCGCCAAGGTCTCGGTCGTCAAGTTCAAGCGCCGCGCGCATTACCTGCGGCAGAAGAATCACCGACAGTTGTTCACCGAGCTGAAGGTCACGGACATCAGCTCAGGACACCTTTAGTCATGGCACACAAAAAGGCAGGCGGCAGTACCAAGAACGGCCGCGATTCGCACTCCAAGCGCCTGGGCGTGAAACGCTTCGGGGGCGAGCAGGTGTTGGCGGGCAACATCCTCGTGCGTCAGCGCGGTACGCCGGTCCGACCCGGCTCGAACGTCGGTGTGGGCACCGACCATACGCTGTTCGCCAAGGTGACCGGCAAGGTGCAGTTCCAGAAGAAGGGCGCGGAGCAGCGCCTCTATGTGAGTGTGCTGCCGGAGAAGGCCTGAAGCCGGCCACTCCGCGGCCGATCCTGCCGCGCTCATCGATCTGCGCCGGTGACAGCGCGCCGCGGCTCAGAATCGCACCGTCGCGTCGACTCCGTAGGTGCGTGGCTCGCCGACCAGCGCGTAATCGAAGCCCAGCAAGCCGGTATCCGCATCTTTCTGATTGAGGGCGTAGGCGAGATACTGGCGGTTCGTGAGGTTCTTGATCCACGCGCCGACGGCGTAACTGCGCTTGCCCGTGCTCTCGAACGACAGCCGGGCGTTGGCGACGCCGTAGGCGACCTGCGCGTCCCGCTCGGTGTTGAAGGCGTCGAAATACTGCTTGCCGTAGTAGTTGCCGTCGACGAACAGCCGCAAGTCCCCCGCCGCCAGGTGGGCGAAACGCCAGTCGGCGTCGAGGCTCGCGCTGTAGTCCGGCGCCTGGATCAGGTGATTGCCCACGCAGCATACGCGCGGAATGGTATGCGCGGCGTCCACGAACTGGCCGCTGTGCAGCGTCAGCTCTAGGTACTTGCTGCTGATGAGGCCCAGGCTCGAGCCGATCTCGAGGTCAGGGGTCGCTTTGACGCGTAACTCGAACTCGGCGCCGTCGACGCGCGACTTCGGAGCATTGACCGTGCGGAAGCCTGTGCCACTCGGCAGCGCGAACTCATCGAGGAACTGCTGGTTCTTGTAATCGTAGTGGAAGAGCGCGGCGTTGAACACGCCGCGACGGTTCCAGAACCCCGTCTTCAGCCCGACCTCGTACGAGGTCAGCTTCTCCGGGCCCGCGAAGGTGAGCTCGGCCGGAGCGTTGTAGGCCTGGCCGTTGAAGGCGACACCGCGATAGCCCTGACTGATGCTCGCGTACGCGAGCAGGTCCTCGCCCGGTTTCCAGTCGACGCCAATCTTGCCGCTGACGTTGTTGGTATCCTTGCCGAACTCGGGTACCAGCCCCTGTCCCTGCGGCACCAGTCCCGTCTGGAAGTAGCGGGGGGTCGCGGGCTGCGCCCCGATGGTCTGCGTCCACCAGGTCGTGGTGCCGCCGTCGGGAGTGAACGCGAGCGGCCCCGACTGTGCCGGCTGGGGATTCACTCCGCCTTCGAGCGCGAAGAAGTGGCTGATCGTCACCTTGTCCCTGGTGTAGCGCACACCCGCGCGCAGCGTGACTTTCGGGGCCACGACGAAGGTGGTGTTCAGGAAGACCGCGCGGCTGTCCTTGAGCTGATCGAAGCTGTTGTACTCGTCGAAACCATACAGGGCTTGCGGTACGCTCGGGGAGGCCGGACTCCAGAAGCCAAAGTTGTAACCATCGAAGAAATGGAATTGGACGGTCGGGTGCGTACTCTCGCGGCCGTAGTAAAGCCCGGCGAGCCAGCCGAAGCCGCCGGTATCATGCGAGGCGAGGCGAATTTCCTGGGAGAACGCGTTGACGCTCGAGAAATACGTATTCGGGTCATCGAGGCGCAGCGTGATCGGCAGTCCGCCGTCGTCGCTCTTCTCGTACCAGCGCCCGTAGTCGAAGCCGGTGACCGAGGTCAGGGTCGCGTGTGCGCTCACCTGCCAGTCGAGCTTGAGTGAGACGCTGTCGTTGCGGATGTCCTTATGGACTGCGTACTTGGCGCCGTTGTCGAACCAGCCGATGTTGCCCGAGAACCCGGTCGCGGTCGGATCGTTGTTGAGCGCGTGCGCCCCGTAAGGGGTGCCGCCGGAGCGGCTGAAGGACACTTTCAGGGTCGCGGTGAGCGTATCGCTCGGCTTGGCGAGCAGCGTGAAGCGGCCGGCGAGCGCATCGACTCCGTTCAGCGGCTCGACTCCCGGCACGATGCTGTGGACCCAGCCGTCGCGCTTCTCGTATAGCAGCGCAACGCGCCAGCCGAGCTCGTTCTCGGCGATGGGACCGCCGACCGCAGCGCGCGCTGAATAGTCACTGTAGTTGCCGCCGCCGACGGTGAGGTACCCGTCGTAGGAGGACAGACTGGGATTCCTGGAATAGAAGCTGATCGCCCCGCCGGTAGCGTTCTTGCCGTACAGCGTGCCCTGTGGGCCCCGCAGCACTTCGACGCGATCAAGGTCGTAGATCTGCAGAGCCTGAACGGCGCCGACGCTCTTGTATACCTCGTCGACGTACATGGCGACCGGGCTGCTCTGGTTCTCGCTGAAGTCCTGAGTCGTCACTCCGCGCAGCGTGAAGGTCGGCTGGGCCTCGGGGCCGTAGGGCGAATTGAGCAACAGGTTCGGGACTGCCGAGGTGATGTCGCCCGCCTGGCGCACGCCGCGCTCGTCCAGCTCGTTCGCCAGGATGGCCGTGACCGCCACCGGCACGTCCTGCAGCCGCTCGGAGACGCGCTGCGCAGTCACCGTGATCTCCTCGAGCGCCTCGTCGGCGCGTACGCTCTGCGGCCAGGTCACGCTCAACGCCGCGCCAGCCGCCAGGAGCCAGGCAAGCTCTCCCGGGAATGATCCGTGGAACCGATAGTCCGGCCAGCGCATTGAGCATCTCCCCTGGATGCGTGTCGAGTCGGCAGCTGCGCGACGCATCGATTATCGATATTTTGTTATCGCAACCTTCTCACTCTAGGATGAGTCTGCACGAGCGTCAACCCGCTCATGCGGATGCGCTAAAGTGACCGGATGAAATTCGTCGATGAGGCGCGAGCCCGGGTGCAGGCCGGCAACGGCGGGCGCGGCAGCAGCAGTTTCCGCCGCGAGAAGTTCGTGCCTTTCGGGGGCCCGGACGGCGGCGATGGCGGCCACGGCGGCAGCGTCTACCTGCGCGCGGCGTCGGGCATCAACACGCTGGCGGATTTCCGCATCGAGAGGACCTTCAAGGCGGCCCACGGGGAGCCCGGCGGCGCCAACGACTGCAGCGGCCGCGGAGGAGCGGATCTGTACGTCCCGGTGCCGATCGGCACCGTGGTGCGCGACGCCGACACGCACGAGGAGCTGGGAGACCTCACGCGCGATGGCGACGAGCTCCTGGTCGCGCGTGGCGGCAAGGGCGGCTGGGGGAACCAGCGCTTCAAGTCGAGCACCAATCGCTCACCGCGCCAGTTCGGCCCGGGGCTTCCCGGCGAGAGGCGCTTGCTGGAATTCGAGCTCAAGGTCATCGCCGACGTAGGCCTGCTGGGGCTGCCCAATGCCGGCAAATCCACGCTCATCCGTGCGGTCTCGGCCGCGCGGCCCAAGGTCGCGGACTATCCGTTCACGACCCTGCACCCGAACCTGGGGGTGGTGGACGTGGGGCAGCACCGCAGCTTCGTCATGGCCGACATCCCCGGTCTCATTGAAGGGGCCGCGCAAGGGGCGGGACTCGGGATCCGGTTCCTGAAGCACCTGCAGCGCACGCGGCTGCTGCTGCACCTGGTGGATATCGCGCCGCTCGATCCGCAGGCCGACCCGGTACGCGATGCACGCGCCATCGTTCAGGAGCTGAAGAACTTCAGCAAGAACCTGGTGCTGAAGCCGCGCTGGCTGGTGCTGAACAAGCGCGACCTGCTGCCGGCGGCGGAGGCCGAGCAGCGCGCGCGCACCATCGTGCGCGCCCTGCGCCATCGCGGGCCGCAGTTCCTGATCTCAGGGGCGACCGGCGAGGGAACGAAGGCGCTGTGCGAGGCGGTTATGACGTTTTTGGAGGAGGACGATCGAGCGGCACGCGAGCGCGCATCATCTCCAGGAGATGCTGGCGTCTCGCCGCCGGTCGCAACTTCAGGGGAGTCGGAATGACCGGGACGGGGATGCTGGCCTTGGGATTCGCTGCGCTCATCATTGCCTCACTGCATTGCACGGATACGGGCCGCCAGGCGACTCTTGTGCCGGGCGGCCTTATTGCGATGGATGATCTGCTTGCTCACGAGCGCGTCGATGACCGGCACGGCCTGGCTGTAGCTGGTCTTGGCCGCCTCTTTGTTGCCACCGGCAACGGCGGTCGTCACGCCACGCACCGCGGTGCGCATGCGCGAACGCAGCGCCACATTGCGGGTGCGATGCTTCTCTGCCTGACGGGCAGCTTTTTCGGCGGACGGTGTATTGGCCACGCAATCTCCGTATCGAGGCCGGGGTCGCAAGCAAGCGAGGGCCGGTAGTCTGCGCATCGAGCCGGCGCTTGTCAACGCGGCCGCAGCCGGCGACGGTCAACCTCGGGCGCTTCACATAAACTCGTGGTTGGCGAGCGCGAAGGCAGCGCGGGCAAGTTAACTTAGTCTTTTGACATCAATGGTTTAACCGACTCATGGAGCTCATTCGAGGACTCGGCAACGCCGGTCGGCGCGGTAGTGGCTGCGTGATGACCATCGGGACCTACGATGGCATCCACCTCGGCCACCAGGCGCTGCTGGCGCGCCTGAACGAGCACGCGAAGCAGCGGGGTACACCCGCAGTGCTGTTGACGTTCGAGCCCATGCCGCGCGAGTACCTGGCGCCGAACGATCCGCCCGCGCGGCTCACGTCCCTGCGCGAGCGCTGGCGGATCCTCTCGGGCACCCCCCTGGATTACCTGTGGCTGCTGCGCTTCGGCGGGGCTTTGCGTAACCTCCCGGGTGAGGCTTTTGCGCAACTCCTGACGCGCGAGCTGCGTCCCAGGCTCGTGGTCGTCGGTCACGACTTTCGCTTCGGACGCAATGGCGAGGGGACCGCGGCTGTCCTGGCGGCAGCCGGGACACATATGGGGTTCGACGTGGACGTGCTGGTCCCGGTGATGCTGGACGGCGAGCGCATCAGCAGCAGCGGGGTGCGCGCGGCGCTGGCGTGCGGGGACTTTGAGCGTGCGCGGCGCTGGCTCGGTCGGCCGTGGTCGATGCGCGGGCGGGTGATGCCGGGCAAGGGCCTGGGACGGGATCTGGGATTTCCGACCGCCAACCTGCCGCTCGAGCGCCGGCGCGCGCCGGTCGCCGGGATTTTCGCGGTGCGCGTGCACGGAGTGGGGAGCACGGCGCTGCCGGGCGTCGCCAGCCTCGGCACCCGCCCCACGGTCGCCGGAGTCGAGGCGCTGCTGGAAGTGCACCTGTTCGATTTTTGCGGCGACCTGTACGGTCGCGAGATTGAAGTCGAGTTCGTGGCGAAGTTGCGCGACGAAATATGGTTCGTGACCCTCGAGGCGCTCACCGCGCAGGTGCGGCGCGATGCAGCGGATGCGCGCCGCATCCTCAATTGCTGAATGAGTACCCATGGCGGACTACAAACACACCATCAATCTGCCGCAGACCGACTTCCCGATGAAGGCGGACCTCGCCCAGCGCGAGCCGGCGATGGTGCGCGCGTGGGAGGAGCGGGGCACGTATGCGAAGCTGCGGGAGCTGGCGCGCGGCCGGCCGCGCTTCGTGCTGCACGACGGGCCCCCGTACGCCAACGGCGCCATTCACATCGGTCACGCGGTCAACAAGATCCTCAAGGACATCGTGGTCAAGTCGCGCTCGCTGGACGGCTTCGACTCGCCCTACATCCCCGGCTGGGATTGCCACGGGCTGCCGATCGAGCTGCAGGTGGAGAAAAAGCACGGCCGCCCCGGCCAGAAGCTCGACGCGCAGGCCTTTCGTGCCGCCTGCCGCGCCTATGCGCACGAGCAGATCGATCTGCAGCGCGCCGACTTCAAGCGGCTCGGCGTTCTCGGGGACTGGGACCGACCTTACCTCACCATGTCGCCGCGCTACGAGGCGCAGCAGCTGCGCGCTTTCGGCCGCATCATCCGTAACGGACACCTCTACAAGGGCGTGAAGCCCGTGCACTGGTGTCTCGATTGCCGCTCGGCGCTCGCGGAGGCCGAGGTCGAGTACGAGGAGAAGACCTCACCGGCGATCGACGTGGCGTTTCGCGTCAGTGACCGCAGGGATCTGGCGGCGCGCATTGGCCTCACCGCCGCCCAGCTGGGCACGACGGCCGTGGACGTCGTGATCTGGACCACCACGCCGTGGACGCTGCCGGCGAATCAGGCCGTCGCCCTGCGGGCGGAGTTCCGCTACGTGCTCGCGCAGTCGGGAACAGGCGCCGAGCGGCGGCGCGGGCTGATCGTGGCGGCCGAGCTCCTGGAACCGTCCCTCAAGCGCTTCGGCCTGGCGGGCGCTGCGGTGCTGGCGCAATTCGAGGGCCGCGCGCTCGAGGGACTGAAGCTGCAGCACCCCTTCCAGGACCGGCAGGTGCCGGTGGTTCTCGGCGAGCACGTGACGCTCGATGCGGGCACCGGCGCGGTACACACCGCCCCCGGGCACGGTCACGAGGATTTCGCCGTCGGGCAACGCTACGGCCTGCCGGTGACCAGCCCGGTCGGCAACGATGGGCGCTTCCTGCCCGACACCCCGCTCGTGGCCGGCCTCAAGGTGGATGCGGCCAACGCGGTGATCATCGATGCGCTGGCGAAGGGCGGCCGGCTCCTGCACCAGGAGTCATTGCGCCACAGCTATCCGCATTGCTGGCGTCACAAGACCCCGGTCATCTTCCGCGCCACGCCGCAGTGGTTCATCAGCATGGAGCGCGCTCAGCTGCGCGCGCACACCCTGCGCGACATCCCGGCCGTGGCTTGGACGCCCGCGTGGGGCGAGCAGCGTATCACCGGCATGATCGAGAGCCGTCCCGACTGGTGTATCTCCCGGCAACGCACCTGGGGGGTGCCGATTCCTCTGTTTGTGCACAGGGAGACCGGGGAGCGGCATCCGCGCACCCAGGAGCTGATCGAAGCGGCCGCCGCCCGGGTCGAGCAGGGCGGGATCGACGCCTGGTTCGCGCTCGAGCCGCAGGAGCTCCTGGGCGCGGACGCAGAGCACTACGACAAGGTCATCGACGTCATGGACGTGTGGGCCGACTCGGGGCTGTCGTTCGAGTGCGTCGGCGCCGAGCGGCCGGAAGTGACGGCGCCGGTGGAGCTGTACCTCGAGGGCTCGGATCAGCATCGTGGCTGGTTCCACAGCTCGCTGCTGATGTCCGAGGCCCTGTATGAGCGCTCCCCGTACCGTGGGGTGCTCACCCACGGGTTCACGGTCGACGAGAAGGGCCGCAAGATGTCGAAGTCCCTCGGCAACGTCGTGGCGCCGCAGAAGGTCATGAACAGTCTCGGGGCGGATGTGCTGCGTCTGTGGGTCTCGGCCACCGACTACGCCAACGAGATGAGCGTGTCGGACGAGATCCTCAAGCGCATGGCGGATTCCTACCGCCGCATGCGCAACACCCTGCGTTTCCTGCTCGGGAATCTCCACGGCTTCGATCCCGCACGCCACGGGCTGCCGATGGCGCGGCTGCTGGCGCTCGATCGCTGGGTGCTGGAGCGCACGCGCACCCTGCAGGCGGAAGTCCTCGAGGCCTATCGCAACTACACCTTTCATCTGATCTATCAGAAGGTGCACAACTTCTGCAGCGTCGATCTGGGCGGCTTCTATCTCGACGTCATCAAGGACCGCATGTACACGACGCCCGCCGAGGGCGGCGCGCGCCGCTCGGCCCAGACCGTCATGTTTCACATCGCCGAGTGCATGGTGCGCTGGCTCGCGCCCATCCTCAGTTTCACCGCCGAGGAGGCGTGGCGCCATCTTCCGGGCGAGCGGCGCGAGTCCGTGTTTCACGAGAACTGGCATACTGTGCCGCAAGCCCCCGCGGACGCCATCGACTGGGACGCACTCATTCAGTTACGCACCGACGTCACGCGTGAGCTGGAAAAGCTGCGCGACACCGGCGCGATCGGCGCGCCGCTGGATGCCCGGGTCGAGGTGTACTGCGTGGCGGAGGAGCTCGCGCGCTTCGCGGTCCTCGGCGAGGAGCTGCGCTTCCTGCTGATCACCTCGCACGCGCACGTGCACCAGGCCGCAGTGGCTCCCCTTGGGGCGGTGGAGGCCGCCAACACCGGCCGCAGCGGTGTGTGGATCCTGGTGCAAGCGAGTGCCGAGCCCAAGTGCGTGCGCTGCTGGCACCGGCGGGCGGATGTCGGCTCGGACGCGCGCCACCCGCAGCTGTGCGCACGTTGCGTCAGCAATATCGAAGGTCCGGGGGAGCAAAGGAAATTCGTATGAGCGAGGCGAGCAACCGTGCGGTGCCGGGGCCGCAGTCGGGCGTCGCGCGCGCGGCGCGCTTGGTGCCGGCAGCGGCGAGCGGCTGGCGCTGGTTGCCGCTGGCGGCGGCGATTATCATTGCGGACCAGCTCGTCAAGGCCTGGATGGTGCATCACTTTGCGCCGCTCGAGCGGCTACACGTGCTGCGCGTGCTCGACATCATTCTGACTTACAACACCGGTGCGGCCTTCAGTTTCCTCTCGGATGCCTCGGGCTGGCAGCGCTGGCTGTTCGTGCTGCTCGCGCTCGGCGTGAGCGCGGCCCTCATGGTGTGGATGCGTCGGCTGCACGCCGCGGTCCACGGCCTGCTCGCCTGCGGGCTGGCGCTCATCGTCGGCGGGGCGCTCGGCAACATGATCGACCGCCTGGCGCTCGGCCGGGTGGTCGACTTCATTCATGTGCACTGGCGGCAGGCATACTTCCCCGCCTTCAACCTGGCCGATTCGGCCATCACCGTGGGCGCCGTGGTGCTGCTGATCGATGCCTGGCGCGAGACCCGGGCGGCCAGGCGGGGGCGCGTCTGATGCAGGTGCTGCTCGCCAACCCGCGCGGCTTCTGCGCCGGCGTCGATCGCGCCATCGACATCGTCGAGCGCGCGCTCGAGCTGTTCGGTCCCCCGATCCACGTGCGTCACGAGGTGGTTCACAATGACCACGTGGTGGAGCGCCTGCGAGGACTCGGGGCGGTGTTCGTCGATGAGCTCGCCGAGGTGCCCGCGGGCGGTACGGTGATTTCGCTATGCGCGCGAGGGGCGCGACGTGGTCCTGATCGGACACGCCGGACACCCGGAAATCGAGGGCACCCTGGGGCGTTTCGATGGCTCCTTCGGTGGCCGCATCCATCTGGTGCAGAACATCGCTGATGTGGGCGCGCTGCAGGTGCGCGACCCCGAGCATCTGGCGTCCGTGACCCAGACCACGCTCTCCGTGGACGACACGGCCGAGATCGTCGCGGCCCTGCGGCGCAGATTCCCGGCACTCGCCACGCCGCGCCGCGAAGACATCTGCTATGCAACCCAGAACCGCCAGGACGCCGTCAAGAAACTTCTCGAGCAGTGCGACGTGCTGCTGGTGGTGGGTTCGCGCACCAGTTCCAACTCCAACCGCCTGCGCGAGCTCGCCGACCGGGCCGGCGTGCCCGGCTATCTGATCGACGGCCCGGCGGATCTGCGCGCCGAATGGTTCGCCGGCAAGCGCGCCGTCGGCGTGAGCGCCGGAGCCTCGGCGCCGGAGCTGCTGGTGCAGCAGGTGATCGAGCACCTCGGCCGCTGGGGCGGGGAGGCGCCGCGCGAGATCATCGGCCGTGAGGAACGCGTGCTCTTCGCGCTGCCCCGCGAGCTGCGCCGCGAGTCAGATAAACCCGTGTAGCGGAACAGGTCGCTGCGCCCAAGCTCAAGTGCCAGGTTGCGGCTGCCGCAAGAAAGCCCGGTTTCCGTTCCCGCCTGGAACCGCCGCGTGCGCCACCGACACTCACAGACGCACGGGAGGGCTTCACATGCGACACACGACATTCACGCGGTTGGTGGCAGGCGCCCTGCCGCTGATCCTCACCTCATGCGGCGGAGGCTACGGTGGCGGTGGCGGAATGGGTACCACGCCCTGCGGCGGAGCCTACTCGGCCTGCCCGCCGCCGACCGTTACCCTGACCGCCCCGGCCCCGGGAGCGACTGTGAAGGGCACCGTTGCGCTGACTGCGACCGCATCGGCGTCGACGATGAACGGCCTGACGGTCACCCGGGTGGACTTCATGATCGATGGCACGATCGTGGGAACGGCGACCACCTCTCCCTACACGGTCAACTGGAACAGCACCACCGTGACCATGGGCAACCATTCGCTCACCGCCAAGGTGACCGACAGCGCCAACGACACGGCGACCACGCCGGCGATCACCATCACGGTGTCCAACATGGCGGCTATGAAGGTCGCCATGGCGCCGGCGCAGATATTTCCCGCGCCGGGCTCGAGTGCTTCGGGGACCGCGAATATCACCGTGAAGCTCGAGAGCGGCGCGACCAGCGGCAAGGTGATGCTGAGCGGCCTCACCGCAACGGCGGTGACCATCAACGAGGGCTTTGCGGGCGCGACCGGGCCGCGCGCGATCACGCTCGAAGCGCACGGTGGCACCGCCGGTGAATGGGACGTGCCCGCCAACGCACTGCTGACGGCAGAGCAGGTGACCGCGCTGCTGCAGGGCAAGCTGTATGTGATCGCGACCTCCGTCGCGAATCCGCGCGGCGAGATCCGCGGCCAGATTGTACCTGACGACATCATGGTGACTTTCTCCGGCATGGAGCGCAGTCAGGAAGTGGCCGCGGTCGGCCTCGTTGCCGGTGGGGTTGTTGCCGCGACCGTCGACACGACCGCCAACACGCTCACCATTCATGTCAACTCCACCGGCGTGGATGATGCGATGGCAGCGCAGGTGGCTACCGGCGCCGCGGGTGCCAGCGGACGCGAGCTGGCGGGACTTACCCAGGACGCTGTCAACATGGGCCACTGGTCGACGGAGCTCACCAGCGTCAGCGCCGCCGACGTCGGTAACTTCAGGGCGGGCAAGTGGTATGTGAGTGTCGCCACGCCCGCAGAACCGAACGGCGCTATTCGCGCACAGATTGAGTGACTCAATAGCCTCCCCCTGGCCGGCCCGCGCTCTGGATGCGCGGGCCGGTTTTCTTCAGAAAAACCCGTGTAGCTCGACGAAGTACAGCCGCGTGTGCTCGCTGTCGAGCTGCGGTATGCCGTCCGCGTAGCGCACGCCGGCGCGCAGCTGCACGAACTGCAGCGGCGTCAACTCGTACAGCACGCTCCAGCGAGTCTGTGCATCGTGCGCCACGCGGCGGTTCGGATCCAGGTACTCGCCCGTGATCTTGAGATTGTGGCCGCGCGCGAGCGCCCAGTTGGCTTCCACCAGAGTCGCGAGCCTCTTCACGCCGCCGCCGGCAACGCTGCGGTCATCGACAAGGTCGGCCTCGCCGAGCCAGGCGATGGGTCCGGTCTTCAGTCCGCCGAACAGTCCCCAGGCGCTCTTGGCTCCGGCGGCGGCGGCATGGTTGTAGTTGGCGGCCGCGCCGAGCCGCCAGCGGGCATCGACCCACTGCAGCTGTGCGCTCGACTGCTTGCCGTTGCTGGTGCCGGCGCCCCCGGCGGTGCCGTTGCTCTCGGCGAGCTGCGCATCCCAGCGTCCCTTGAGCCAGCCGAACTCCACGCCCTGATCGGGCGTGGTCATGTTGATGCCGGTGACCTGCTTGACGAACGCGGTCTGATCCTGCAGGCGCAGGCCGAAGGGCAGGTACAGCTGCCCGCCCTTGAGATACCAGGAGTGATCGGCGGACCAGAACATCCCCCAGGCTTCGCGGTTCAGCGCCCCTCCCGGCGCCACCTGTTCATCGACGTAAACCAGCAGGCGGTCGGGGATCACGCTGGCGTCGAGGTAGACACGCGTCTGCTGCATCTGAAACTCATCGAGCGTGTTCGCGTGCCGCACCTGCTGGCTTGAAGCGTCGAAACGCAGATCCCCGCCCAGGGAGATAAAACGCGTGATCTGACCGGCCCAGGTGTCGGCGCCCGTGTCCAGGTGGTGCGCCGGCAGCTGCGTCTGCGCGAATACGTCGCCGAAGGCGTTACGCAGGCCCCCGCCGGTGGGGTTGACGTGGCATTGACTGCACTGGGCTCCCTGGCTGACGGCGAGATAGGGCTCGGCCTGAACGGACCCCGCGCACAGGCACGCGAGCGCGAGGCACAGTGAAGCGAAGCGAACGAGACGGGTGCTCATGGTGCGCTGTCCACGGTGAATTCCCAGCTGTAGTCGTTGCCGAGCGCGCGCGCGTCCACATCGGCCAGCGCGCCGCCTCCGCTGCCGCGCAGCGTCAGCCGATAGGTTCCGGCGCCGAGCGCGCTGCGCGGAATGATCACGAGGACGCTCGGATTACCCTCGGCGAGCCTTGCGGAGATCGAGCCGCCCGGCGCCGCTGCGCCGGCGGTGAGGCGCTCCAGGCGCAGCGTCGTGTCATTGATCAGCGAGGCGTCCACCTCGTGATTGAAGGCCACCACGATCTGCAGCACCGGGCCCGCGACCCGCGACTGATCCTCAGGCGAGGTCGCCGCGACGGCGAAGCTCGCTGCGCGCTCGCTCGCCATCACGCCGTTTGCGGCACCGTTGGTGATCCACTGGCGGATGACGTCGAGGGTGGCCTGCGGCAGGGGCGGGCCGCCGAACGGCATCTGCGCGCCGACGATTCCGGGGCTGCCCTGGAGTTTGAGTATGAGATAACTGCTGTCGGGAACGCCCGGCTTCACCCGCAGCAGACCCGCATCCTCGTTGCTGGGAACGCCGACCAGCAGCGCGTAGCTGTGCGCCGCATCGAGCGCCAGCCCCTCCGGCGCGCCCGCGCCGCTGTGGCAGGGCACGCAGATGGGCGTGAAGACGTTGTCCTGAATGGATTGAAAGTCGGCGGTGAGCGGCGGCGGCACGCCGCTCCCGGAGCCGAGCGGCTGCCCGTTGGCATCCAGCCCCGCACCGTTCCCGGCACAACCCGCAAGCAGCGCGGCGCTGAGCGGCACCAGCCGGCGCACCCCTGACACATACGACATCGCATAGCTCCCTCACCGACTCAATGTGCCGTGAGTGCGCCAGCAACGCGATGTTGGTTCCCGTTCCCGCTGAATCATTTTTCGCGCACCGGCCTAAACCGCCGCGCGCGCCGCCGACACCTACCAGCGCACAGATTCACAGATACACGGGAAATCTTCACATGCGACACACTCTCGGTTTCACACACGCGCCTCGAGCGCTCCAGCTGATGGCAGGCGCCGTGGCGCTGATCATCGCGGCATGCGGCGGCGGCTACGGCGGGGGCGGCGGATCAGGTCCCATGGCCTGCGGCGGTGCCTACGGCGGTCCTTGCCCCGCTCCGACCGTCACCATGACCTCCCCGGGCGCGACCGTGAATCGCACCGTCAAGCTGAGCGCCACGGCATCCGCAGCCAGCGGCGCCTCGGTCAAACAGGTCGACGTCATGATCGACGGCACGATCGTGGGAACGGCGACCGCCGCTCCCTACACCGTCAGCTGGGACAGCACCACCGTCAGCGACGGCAGCCACGCGCTCACCGGTAAGGTGACCGACAACCAGATGCAGACCGCCACCTCCGCGGCCGTCACCATCTCGGTGAAGAACAATCCGGTCTTCAGCGTCAAGATGGCGCCGGCGCAGATCTTCCCCGCGCCGACCTCCAGCGCCTCGGGAACGGCGAGTCTGACCGTGAAGCTCGCGAGCGGCGCCACCAGCGGCAAGGTGACGCTGAGCGGCGTCACCGCGACTGCGGTGACCCTCAACGAGGCCTTCGCGGGCGCAACCGGGGCCGGCGTGATCACGCTCGCGGCGAATGGCGGCACCGCGGGTGAATGGGACGTGCCCGCAGGCGCACTGCTCACCGCCGACCAGGTGACTGCGCTGTTGCAGGGCAAGCTCTACCTGATTGCGACCTCCGCCGCCAATCCCGCCGGCGAGATCCGCGGCCAGATCACCCCCGACAACGTCACGGTGATTTTCTCGGACCTGGCCGGCTCCCAGGAGGTGCCACCGGTCACGGTCACCGCCTCCGGCGTTGCCGCCACGACGGTGGACTCGGTCGCCAGCACGCTGACCGTTCACATCAATTCCACTGGCGTCGACGATGCGACCGCAGCGGAGCTGGATACCGCGGCCGCGGGCGCCAGCGGGCCGAAGCTCGTCGCCCTGACCAAGGACAGCGTCAACATGGGGCACTGGTCGGCGGAGCTCGCGACCGTCACCGCCAGCGACGTCGCCAACTTCAAGGCCAACAAGCTGTACGTGAATGTCAAGACACCCGCCGAACCCAACGGCGCGATCCGCGGCCAGGTCAACGCTTCCTCAACACCACCGCCCGCCGCGCCGACTCTCACGCAGCTCAAGTCGACCGCCTTCAGCGTCTGCGGCGGCTGCCACACCGGCGGCGGCACCTCGCTCCCGTCGTCGATGGACCTGACGCCCAGCCACATCTACGCGTCCATCGTCAACGTGGCGAGCGTGGAGCAGCCGGCGCTTAAGCGCATCAAGCCGGGCGA
>WNFR01003089.1_pt1 | contig 17291 bp, 11 predicted proteins | sample 5400221 | NCBI WGS metagenome assembly WNFR01 (sample SAMN13153357, study PRJNA577476) | soil metagenome | isolation source: 40 cm soil under Madrone tree | place: USA:California | collected 2016-06-14
GGGTCGATGCAAGTGGGTCGCGGGGCACAAAGCGTGGTCGGCCCAAGAGGAATCTGGTTGTTCGGGAAAGGCTTGCGCAGCCCCGTCGCCGTATCATACTGATAGGGATTATAGATGGTTGCTGGTGGCCCCAGGCTGCCGTCGGGATTAACAGTGGGAAGCGTGGAAAAGTCCCCGCCTCGTATCGACACCGGGGGTGTCTGCGCAAAACCCACGCTTCCCTGGCGAACCCGGAGACCCTCATAGTTGGCGAAGAAGAACAACTTGTCTTTCTTGATCGGTCCTCCTGCCGCGCTCCCGAACTGGTTTTGCTGATAATTTGGGAGCTTCAAGCCACCAAGATTCGTGAAGAAATCCGCGGCGTCCAGATGATTGTTCCGCAAGTACTCGTAAGCTTCACCATGGAACTGGTTGCTGCCGCTTTTGGTGATCACATTGACGGCCGAGACGCCGCCCCCAAACTCGGCGTTCATGTTGGAGGTTTCGATCCTCATTTCCTGAATGCTTGCCGTCGATTGCAACTGCGTGGTTTGTTGATAGACAGGGCTTTGCACGTTCGCGCCGTCGATCGATACGTTTGCGCCGCTGTCGCGATTGCCGCCGGCGAAAATGCCAGAGGTGACAAAAGTACCGGCAGCACCTACATAATTTAGAGATTGCTGCGAGAAAGAAATCTGGTAGTTGGTGGTTAGATACTGGGGTGAAGTGCCGGGCGTCAGGACGGCGAGGTCAAACATGTTGTGGCTATTGAGAGGGAGGTTTTCGACCAGCGTAGGGTTAATGGTTCCCGAAATCTCGGAGGAGGTCGTGGAGATCAATTCTGCGCCGGCCGCGGAAACATTGACTGTCTGCGCAGCAGTTCCAACCGCAAGCGTGACGTCCACGCTCGCGGGTTGCGCCACTTGAATCACTCGGTCACTTACAACCACGGTCTTGAAACCGGTCATGCTCACGGTGATGGAATAGGTCCCGGGAGACAGCGATAGAAAAGAATAGTAGCCCGTGCTATTCGTGACGGCATTCCGGGTCTCGCCCGTCCCTTGATTCTTCACGGTCACCGCGGTTCCCCCTACGACCGCACCCGTGCTATCGGTCACGGTGCCGCTGATACTGGAAGTGGTCTCTACCTGGGCTTGCATGGGGATGGCGAGCAGAACCAAGCAAACTGAAAGCATCATCGCCAGGCACAAGGTCGTGCCAATGTGAGGATTTCGATATGTACTCATCGCGGCTCTCCACTTTTTTTGAGGACGTAAATTCAGCCTGACAATGGACGCACCTTATTCTGAGGCACAACACCTTGTCTAATATAATGTTCAGTCGATGATCACCTATCTTTTAGATGGCCCGACGAAGGGAAAAGGAGAGGATGCATACGAGGAGCCGGCGCGGCGTCCTCGGCAAGCAACGCCCGCACCTCCAAGTTGTGGTCCGAGGCGTCAGTCTCCCACATCAACATATCGATCTGGTGATCCGCGCGCTCCTCTTGGCCATTCACACCGGTAGTAAAAGCGCAAGTGCAGCACATGTGGTGTAGGCTGCGGATCCGAACTGTGGTTCAATTCCGACTTTTGCAAGGCTTCCGATTAGCCAGTTCGCCCTCCGTCATTGGTCTTGTGCACTCATGACCTGCTGCCGAGGGTACGGGTTAAGGCGAAATGCTCGTAAGTGTGGGCACCCCGCTTCGCACGGCCTTCGTGCGAAGCGGAAAGACCTCACCCGGCGTCAGCCTCTTCCGACCCACAGCAAGCACAACCTCCCTGAGGACTGGCGTCGCCTGTTTGATATTTTCCTGTTCCTCAAAATGTTTCGGCGGCCCAAGGGAAATAGGCTAGGAGTCTCGGCCTGTCGGAGGGAGCAACGTCACAACATATCGAAATTAACTGAGATCTGTCGAATTATTCTATTTGCCGGTGGTGTTGTCTCTGCATTAGATTACCTTGGATAGAAGCTCCCCACTACATGTGGAGGAGCACTTCCGCCAGCAGGAAGATTTCCAAAAGGCGGTCGGCAATGGAGGCCCTGGGGACCGCTCCCAACCGGTACAGCTGGCGGCGCGTCCAGTAATACGCTCGAGGCTCGACAAGCAGGGAAGCCTGGAAGGGAATCGCGGCCCGCGGTGAGACTCCTGCGGACGAATCGGCCGCGAAGACGGCCAGTTCGTCAAAGTTGAAACTGCGGTCGTCAAGCGAAGTTGGCAAAACGGAACCAGAGCCGGAATCTGGCCGCCTCAAAACTGAGAAATGTCTCATGAAGCGAACTTCCAACGTAGGAACCTTGATGGGCCGAGTCATTTACAACCTGGCATTTTATCTCGTGGTGTGCGATGTCGTATTCGGTCAGGCTTCGACTGCTACCGTTGATCGAGAGTGGCGATCTTATGGTCACGATCCCGGGGGCATGAGATTCTCGCCGCTCAAGCAGATTAACCGTAAGAACGTGCAGCAGCTCCAAAGAGCTTGGGTTTATGAACTAAGTCTGGGTTCAACTAGTCGCATTGAGGCTTTTGAGAGTACCCCCTTGATGGTGGATGGACTGCTCTATTTCACGACCCCTACAAGCCGCGCCATCGCGGTTGATGCGGAAACGGGTAAAGAACTATGGGTATTCGATCCCTTTTCCAATGAGCCCGCTACTCGCCGCCCCATAGCGAATCGCGGTGTTTCCTATTGGGAGGGCAACGCGTCAGTTTCCTGCGTAGGCGAGAAGCGCAAGCTCGACAAGCGCATCTTCTTTGCAGCGCAAGACGGACGTCTCTTCGCTCTTGACCCCCAAACGGGCAGGCCCTGCAAGGGCTTCGGCAACGGCGGGGCAATCAACCTTCGTCAGGGCGTCGCGGACAACTGGCCCGGAGGAAAGTACGACGTGACTTCGCCTCCTGCCATCTACAAAGATGTTGTAATCACGGGAGCCGCCCTTCAGGAATTTCCTGCGAAAGGACCCAGCGGAGCCATTCGCGCCTTCGACGTCCGGACGGGAAAGCTCGTCTGGAGATTTGACACTGTACCCGGACCGGGCGAAGTCGGACACGACACCTGGGAAGATGGCGCGTGGAAAGATCGGTCGGGGACCAATGTGTGGTCAGTCATGACAGTGGACGTCCGGCGGGGAATGATATTCCTCCCCCTGGGATCGCCGTCCTACGACTTTTATGGCGTAGACCGGAAAGGTCAAGGGCTTTTCGGCAACTCGCTGGTGGCCTTAGACGCTTCCACGGGGAAACTCATCTGGTATTACCAGACCGTTCATCACGACATTTGGGATTACGACCTAGCTTCGCCGCCCAACCTAGTTACCATACACCGTGCGGGGCGTGAAATCCCGGCTGTGGCTCAAGTAACAAAGATGGGATTTGTGTTCGTGCTTGACCGTCTGACCGGCAAGCCATTGTTTTCCGTTGAAGAGCGCCCGGTCCCACAAAGTAGAGTGCCTGGAGAACTTACTTGGCCTACCCAGCCCTTTCCCGTCAAGCCACCGCCGCTAGCCAGGGTTTCCGCAACGCTTGACGATATCACCACTGTCACACCGGAGTCGCATAAATACTGCCTCGAGAACTTTGGGCCCATACTACCAGGCCGCGTCTTTAATCCTTGGGGGCTGGAACTCACTTTGAATATCCCAGGGACTCTCGGAGGCGCCAACTGGTCAGGGACCTCGTTCGATCCATTGCTAGATTATCTCTTCGTTAATGTGAGCGAATTGGGCTCTGTCGGCCTTATGCAACCACAGCCTGAGGGCTCTCCCGAAGCGTATCTCCGCACAAGCAAGTGGGGTGCGTACGCGCGGTTTTGGGATGACAACCGTTACCCGTGCCAGCAGCCGCCCTGGGGCACGTTGAATGCCGTCGATTTGAGCACTGGTGAAATTGCCTGGAAGGTTCCGCTCGGGGTTGTGGACGAGCTGGAAGCGAAAGGGATTCCCAAGACTGGCGTCCCGAGTCTAGGTGGTTCCATTGTAACAGCCGGAGGGCTAGTTTTTATTGCGGGCACAAATGATAAACGCTTCCGGGCTTTCGATGCGCAAACTGGAAAAGAGGTATGGGTGACAAAGCTCGAAGCAAATGGGCACGCAACACCCATAACGTTTCTGGGAAAGAGAACAAAGAAGCAATTCGTGGTCATCGCGCTCGGGCCGGGCGGATCCTTCAGTACCGACACTTCCTCCCCGTACCTTCTGGCGGCATATGCCCTGCCTCGCAAGGGAAAGAGCGGTCCAGTAGGAGTGATACCACAGGCTCAACCAAGAACGATTTTGCCGGGCCCGGGGCGCGAACCCCGAGATATCAGCGCTACCAAGGCGGTAGTGCAGACAATCCCCTTCAGTCACAAGCGCCATGTTCAGGTAGGAATGAACTGCGACACTTGCCATCATGAGTTGGGAACTCGCGAACAGCTGCAAATACCAGGTGTCGCGGAATGTATGAGTTGTCATCAAACCATCATGAAGGGTAGCCCGGCGATCCAGAAACTCGCTCAACTTGAGAAAGAGAACCGAGCCCTGTCATGGACAAAAGTTTATCGGCTTCCAGATTTTGTTTTCTTCAGTCACCAAAAGCACATGAACGTGGATTGTAATGTATGCCACGGGCAGGTAGAGGCCCGGGATTATCTATGGCAGGAGAAGGACATGTCCATGGCTGCCTGCATCGATTGCCACAAGCTGCGAAACGCCCCCACCTCATGCAACCTTTGTCACAACATAGGGCATTGATTAGCGCCCCGCTTGTTTTTTTCGACTCCACTGCCCCCCCTTTGGCGGGAACAAGACTGCCCTCCAGAGAATACTCGCTCCAGTCCAGTTGTTGCTCTCTCTCGTTCAACTCGCTCAAAAAGGCGCCAGATTTCCAACCAGACCTCTCGCTCTTCCCAATCCCGCAGCCGCCGCCACTAGGCCGCCGCGGAAGGAAATTCATCGGGCAAATCATACAGGCGAGCCCCACTGCGCTAAATCCACAAAATGCCCTCCCGGCACCTGCAGTAATCGGCGCGGGGCCGCCCGCTGCATGGGCGCGGCAATTTCAGGAACGAGGGCCGGATCTTTGCCCCTGGGCGTTGGTCAACAGCTCACCGTATCACGCCATCAGCTCTCCTTCGGCCCTGCTGCCTTCGCTTACGTCCCATCTCGGGAAGGTTAACTACTGTAAAATCAGCCCTCCGTGCCCAGTTTTGAAGCAGCTGCTGCTAAGACTCATTCAAGGAACAAATAACAATCGCGTGTACGCTTCGAGTAGTGTATTTCCGGCTGCGTTGTGATCAGTTTTTTCCATGATTATCGTGACACGCAACGGCACGGCCTCGTTCGTCGATAAACCTTTACCTCATTACTTCACTGAGTTGTACGGATGCTCCGCCTCGGGCCTTGCTCATGTCTGCAGCTTCGATGAAGGCCATGATCTCCAGAGTCTCCTCTGGATGAACAGGAGGAACTTGAGTTCGGAAGAACTTGGCGATCTCCACAAGCAAAGGACCATAGACATTCGGACGGGGCTCAGAGTGCAGGACGCTCTTGTCGCTGAACAAGGTGATCCCGTACTCGCTTAGTCCATTTCGGAACCCTCGCATCACTCCCAGTCGACCGTCTTTCCACCTGCCCACCACAACGTCCTCGTTGGCAGTGCTGACTCGACTCACCGATTCACATCCAACGCCCATCAGCGTGAAGAGCATCTCCACACCATGAATGCCATACCACATCAGATCGGGATGGTGCGGCTCGGTGGGAGAAGGGCCGTACACCGTGTACCCGACCATATCCCCCACGAGGCCAGCCGAACTCTTCAAACGCTGAGTTTCCTCCCAAAAACGCAAGGCGGAGGTGCTGAACCAGGGGACGCCAGCTTGTTGGGCCAACCGCGTGATCTCTTTTGCGTCCTTGTAGCTCGCGGCCAACGGTTTATCGATGTACACGGGCTTTTTAGCTGCCAACACTGGCTTTACCTGTTCCAAATGGGTGCGGCCATCCACGCTTTCGAGTAAGATGGCGTCGACCATCCCACAGAGAGTCGGAATGTCATCAACAATCTTGATGTTCCACTTCTCTCGCAATTCCGCTGTGAACGTGTCGACACGGGTCCTGCTGGCCTCGACATCCGGGCTTCCTCCTTTGAAGGCGGCAACCACACGAACTCCAGGAACGTGCTCTGGGTCGGCGTCGTCATTGAAAATTCTGGTAAAGACGACAACGTGCGAAGTGTCGAGCCCGATAATCCCTACACGGAGCGGTTGGACCGAATCCGTTTGAGCAAGACTCGTCGATGCCATGAGCATTGCCATGGGAAGCAGAAACGCGACACCACACGGTCCAGTCTGAGACTGGCAGCGCATGATCTCCTCCTTCAAGCTCCCGCAGACTAGCACAGCGTCACAGTTGCAAACAGTCGACACCTCGTTTGGTGCCCCTCGGTCGGAATTACGGTGACGTATTTGGAAGGGCGTCAGGCTGCGGAAGCTAACCACTTGTTTTTCGATCTGCGCCACGAGAGTTGTCAGGTCTTTGGGTCTTTGCGAGTGAAAGTCCACTGGAAAGGAGAAGCGGTTTCCTCGTGGCGCCGCTCGAAGGCCAGCAGTCGCTGCTCGAGTTCGCTGCGGGATTGAAAGTCGATGAGCGTGAGTACCTTCCTCTGATCTGAACAATGAATAAGTAAATCTCAATCGGATTGAGCCAACTGGCATGGATAGGGGGTGTGCACGAGGACCACGTTGGCCCAATAAGAGAGGAGGTGGTCGACCGCCTTTTGGGCGCGATAGGCGGAACAGTGTCCATGATCCAGAAAACGCGACCTGCCAACTTGTAAGGTTGTCGGCTCATGCTGTCACCAATCAGGCGATCGACCGGCGCAATGCCACTTTCTTTTCGCAGCGGCCGAACACTTGGGCCTGATGCACATCCTACGCAGCCAATTAGATCTATGCGCCTTCCCAGGGATATTCATGTTCGACTCTCGTGGAACGATCCGGCGCGGGAGTCAGCGTAGGTTGCTTGCAGCGGGGGCTTGAATACTACTTTTGTCGTCGGCCGAGATAATGAACTCACGCGCCGGCAGAGGGCGTCCCTGCCAAACGCGATCATACAGATCCTGAATGCGCCTGTTCTTGGCGGCGAACTTTGGGTCGCGTAGTGATAACGTCGTTGGAGAGGCCTTCCGCTGCGAGCAGCACGATCTTTGCGCGAACCACGTCATAATACGACGACCTATATTGACGTGCCTGAGCTTCCAGCTTGCCGCGCTCTTCTTTGGAGAAGAACTATCGAAAATGGGCCCTTTCTTGGCATAAGGAAGAAATCCCCTACCAGACTTACCAGAATCCAGTCACACTCAAAGTTAATTTGTATGTGTCATCGTATTTATGCAAAAGAGTACTTAGCTAATCAGCTAGACGCTTGGAACGAGACTCTCAGGTGTCTCATCGAAGTCGGCCCGACAAGGGCAAGATTTCCCCAAAGCATTTATCGATTTTACAGGAAGGTTTTCGACGGATGGCCGCATTCCTCTCGACGTAACGTTGTCTTTGTCGACGTTATGAAAGACAATCATCCCTGGCGCTTGGTCTTCTGGCCGAGAAGGACTCCCAGTTTTCCCGGAGCCTGACCAGAATGTACCGAGAGGAGAAGGCGCACCCAGGTCGTCCCGATCTTCTCTGAGCCATCCTTGGGACCGACTTTGGTTAGCGTGATGATCGATGGCCTGCTTCCGCGTGTCTTCTACGGCAGGTGGATTGTTTTTTCCGCCTTTCTGAATCTGTTTTTTGCAGTCGGGCTCGTATTCTATGGCCTCCCCGTCTTCTATCCGTCGCTCGTCGAATCGCTTCATTTCTCGCGCCAGCAAGTCACCACTGGGATGTTCTTAGGCTTTTCGGTGGTGGCGCCCGTTTTGGGCTTGCTGGTGGGCGCCCTGATTGACCGCTTGGGCGCCAGGTTCGCAATCCTCCTGGGGATCGGCTTCGTAGGGGGATCGCTGTTTCTGATGGGCAGCATCAACACCCTCCGGCAATATTACCTGCTTTGCTTCACTGAGGTTGTCGGGTACGTTTTAGCAGGTCCCATCCCCAATCAGGTGCTGATCGCAAATTGGTTTCGCGCCACGCGTGGCCGCGCCATGGGTTATGCGTATTTGGGCCTCGGATTGGGCGGCACGGTGTCGCCGCTTTTGGTTCACTGGCTCATTGAAACCTTCGGCTGGCGCAGAGCCTTCGAAGCGATTGGCGCAGTGATCGTGGCTACCCTGGTCCCCATCGCTGTTTTGGTTACACGTTCCTCGCCACGTGACTTAGGATTGCAGCCCGACGGGGGCCTATCCAATCCGGCTGTGACCGAAGCCGCGAGCGCACCCTCTCGAACGGTTCGCGATGCTATCGGAACCGCGAACTTTTGGCTGCTGCTGCTCGGGAGTACGCTGGTGATCGGCGCGATTGGGACGGTGATCTCTCATTTCATTCTTTTCTTGAAAGATGAAGGCTATTCTTCCGGTTCGGCTTCGCGAGCGCTCAGCCTTCTGTTGTTCTCGAGTCTGGCCGGGCGCGTGGTTGTCGGTTACTTTGCCGACTCGTTTATCCGCAAGAACGTCATGGCACTGTTCTATCTGACGCTCGCCCTGGCAATTCCAATGCTGGTCTTGGATCGCCGGGCGAGAGTTGTGATGGGTTTTGCAATTCTGTTCGGCTTCGCTATGGGCGCCGACTACATGCTGATTCCATTGGTCGCAGCCGATTGCTTTGGACTTTCTTCGCTCGGAAAGATACTGGCGCTGATCATCATGTCGGACTCGCTGGGACAAACTTTCGGGCCCGTGATGGCGGGTCGGATTTTTGACACCTGGCACAGCTATAATCTCGCTTGGTTTATCACTAGCGGGGCGGGAATCTTAGGAGCAAGTGCGGTGTATCTCATTCGAACGAATAAGCTGGGGAAGAAACCCCCTTAGATCCACTGTGGGGCCGATCCTGTCGGCGGGACCGGCCATGATTAGGCTCATCGACTCTGTCGAACAATTGGCTTGCCACACTGAGCATTCCAGATCGGGAAACCATACGCTACTTGCGGCGGCGACCCCTTCGTTACTGTTCCTGCGCTCTCGTCATCATACTAAGCATGGTCATGTTCAGCTAAGTTTGGTAACAAATGTGGATTGGTCGTTCTCTCACAAACGACTAACAGATTTGAAGTGGATATGAAGGCAGCCGCCCTATATACTTTAGCCCGCTATGGACCTCAGGCAGCTGGAAATGTTTCTTGCCGTGGCAGACAATTCCAGCTTCACCAGCGCTGGTCGACAATTGCACGTTGCCCAGTCAGCCATCAGCCGGAAAATCGGATTACTCGAACATGAATTAGGCGAGCGTCTTTTCAAACGTGTTAACAAGAGAATTTTCATCACTCCTGCCGGGGAGACGTTTCTTAGATATGCGCGGAGAATTTTTCAAGATCTGAGGAACGCGGCGCTGGAGATCTCAGAGTTTTCGCGCCTCGAGTGGGGACACCTGAGGATAGGCGCAGGCATGACGGCTTGCATGTATATCCTGCCTCCTGTTCTTGAAAAGTTCAAGGCACTGCATCCGCGGATTGAGGTGGAGATTGCCACGGGATCCACGGACGCAATGCTTTCGAAGCTTCGTAACAACTCAATTGAGATCGGCGTGTCGATTCTTCCCATCCGAGGATCAGACTTGGAAGTTGTTCCTCTGTGCGAAGAAGAGATGGTAGTGGTGGTAAGTAAAAAACATCCTACCCTATCCAAGAAGCGTTGGATCAGCGCAGAGGAGATTCCCAAACACCCTCTTATCATTTTTCCCAGAGAGGCTCATACCCGTGGTGTTCTTGAGGAGTTCTTTCGCGAAGCGAGAATCGTACCTCGAATCCTTATGGAGACAGAGAACGTCGCGATGATCAAGCCGCTCATTAGGATCGACATGGGGATTAGTATCATCCCGCTCCATGCCGTGGCCGAAGAGTTGAAACGAAAAGAACTTCATTCCTTGAGGATTCGCGACCACCGGATAGTGCGACAGGTGGGGCTCGTTTACCTAAAGTCGAATCACACCCCGAAGATTCTCTCAGAGTTGATTCGGGTATTCACGGAAGTCCAAGCGCACTGAGACGCACGCTGTGCCTTGGTTCGGAAGTAGGTCTTTCAATATTGAGTCGCTAGGGCGCACCGGGAGATTTTTGCATTGAGAAATATCGACCTTGCTCCCCAATCGTGGCGAGAAATGCTTTTGAACTCTTACGGAAGAGCCAACCCAGCAAGCGTAGTCTGTGACCACTTAAGCTGATTTAAGAGCGAGAAGCCCAATCGAAGCTAGAAATGATCTTCGTGATATGGACGTAAGCGTCTGGTCCGACTAGTCTGAACCGTCCGGACGAAGTGTTGGTGTGTAGCGATGATGGCCTTTCATCGGGAAGTGTCCACGAGGGGATAGATGGACACTTCCGAACGAATCACTGTTGAGAGCAGCGACGAATCGTCGAAGAGACTCTAGAGGCCAGGCGTCGGTAGCGCGGGTGGCGCGACGGCATGCAGTCAACGCCAACCAGGTTTTTTACTGGCGCAAGAAGTATCGTGAAGAACGGCTTGGTAAGAACCAGTCCAGCTCCAGCCTGTAACTTTGTCTTATGGACATCAGTATTTCAATAACCTATTCAGGCCCGTTCCGCGGGCATTTGGGGAATCAGCTCGGGATGGTCTTTGCGTTCTGAAAGGCAGCAATCACCGCCTGACGGGTCAACTTGTAGAACTCCAGATACCGCCGCTCTCCCAGCGGTAAAGTTACTTCCTTGCTGTTTCCCCTTACTGCGAGCGGTTTCCCCAGATCCCTCATCAGGGTCATCTGCTTTGCTCCTAGTCGTACGTTCAACGATCCTTCTCCTGAAGCGTGCCAGTACGCAACCCAGACGTTTCCTCTGCGCTCGAATATAAATGCTCGCGCGGGAGCGTTCGCACCTGCCACGCCTTCAATCTGGTCCCAAGGCACGAGCACAAACTCTCCGCCCTCGTCCACTATCAGCGTATGCTCCTGCTCCAAGTTGCGAAGCGCAATTTTCTGCTCCTGCGTCAACCATGCTCGGGCACGAACATCTTCCCATCGCCGGATCACCTCTAAGTTATCCGCTGTTCGCGGATGAGCCTCTAAGGACGACAAAAGGTCCGTCTCACCCAGAGACTCAGACAGCGAGATCGGACAGTCCCAAGCGGCTGCGCGGCTGGTCGTGTACTCGATCATATCCGGCTGCGTGCCGATCGTCTCTTTGCTTGGCGCCCAGTATCCGATCCACCCGAAATTGATGCTTGTAAAATCCTTCGCCACCCGCTGAATTTCCGCTGCCGGATAGGCGCGCGTTGCCGCCTTCATCTGTTCCGGCTTGGCAACATCAAACGCATTCCCTCGCGTGAGGATATGCCAGCTGAAATGGGATTTGCATGATCCCTCGGCAAAAAGAGGTTTGGGCTCCAACTGCCTCAAGACCAACAATTGCGCTTGCGATATGGTGAACCAGAAGGGCGGGGGTACATCCTCGGCACCATCGAAATAGGTAAACTTGAACCCGGCTTCCCGATAGATCTTCCCGAGTCGATCGGCTACCTCCTCTTGGATGTTCGTATTCTGCGCAAAGAGCACGAAAATCGGCCACGTATCCACATCCAGCAATCCCAACCGAGATGCCTCTTCATGCGACTCCGGGATTGTGTTGAGAGCTCCGCGGGTGCAGTTTAGAAATTGATAGGGGGGAGTCGCAGTAAACGTCTCATAGGTAACCAACTCATTCTGAATCTTCAGAATGCGGCGGTCCTCATCCATCGTGCAGAGCCTGGGGTTTTCCTCGACGATTATCGTCGTCGCGGTTGAATTTAGAGGCTCGGCTAACGTAAAATTGCGGCTCAAGTTCAGGCGTGGGTCGGGCTTGGGGGTCAGATAGGCGTCGTTCTTGTTCGCCATCGTATAGAAGATGTGTAGTCCGGGAATAATTCCTGCCGCACTGATCTTTGCCACCATCTCTTGCAGGTCCGCCATTCCTCTCGGATACTCCGGTCGCCACGGGAAATGGCCCACAGTCTTGGCAAAAGCAAGACAAAAGACATTCATCGTCCGGAACCCGCCCATTTTGGCAAACTTGATTTGCCGCTCAGCGTCTTGGGGTGTCATCGAAAGTGCCTGATAGTAGGAATACCTGGATTCTTTCCGGCGGCGGCTCTCGACACCTCTGGGCAGGTTGAAGTCCTCCTCCACACGGGCAATCCGATCCAACAGTTGTGGCGTCGTGGTGGTTATTAAAACTGCGCCTCCTCCCTCTAGCAGCACTTCGCTAACTGTCCCTGCCTGAAATAGATGGTAGCCTCTGCGAGCCTTCGCGTCGATTTGCGTATACGGGTTCGTCGCCAAAACGTTTACCGCAATTTCCTCATCCCACATTACGTTCAGCCATTCACCCAGATTCTTCCGGTCTCGTATGGGCAATTGCACAAACAGAGTTTCGTCAATGGGCGTCTTTCCCTTGGGTCTGAGTTTTGTGTATCCGTTATACGTGAGACTCTCCAACCGGAAGGCAATGTAAGCGTCGGTGATCTTGAACTCGATGGCTGCCTCATACCCCACACTTTGAAAGCTCACGATCAAGCGGTTGTCTTCCCGCCGTACCTGATCAGCGGGGAAATGGGTGATTTTGGCGGGATAGGCAAGCTGCAATTCATTGTCATACGGACGGTATTGCGTCACCTCGAACATGGGTTCGCCGGTATCTTGGGCCAAGCACTCCTGCCCGCTGGGTTTGTGAATCAGGCTGAGGGCCGAGCCGTTGGAACTGATTGCCAGGCGCATCTCGGCGTTCTCAAGCACGATTGCGCCGGCCTCAACCGGAGAGGAGACATTGCCGGGAAAGGAGAGATTGTCAGATGACCTTGTCTCATCTGCAATCCGGTGCTCGGCCGCGAGACCGTTCCACCAGGAAGCAATGCCCAGAATGCCCGCGTCTTTGAAGAATTGTCTTCGGTCGCTCGTTGAATTCTCCTTGTGTATTGGGAGCGAAACTCTCCATTGCGCCTATGTTGGGTCAGTCGATCGGAAGTTGAGATGAAGCGTCACAAGCGATTCCTCTATTGACCAACCCTTGTTTTTCGACACCCCTTCTGATCTTGCAGGTCCGGTCTCCAGGTTGTAACAGCGTGTTCAGGACTGCTCTGTAACAGGCTCGTTACCGGGCCCCCTCAATGTAAGGAACTGCCCAGCAAAGGCCCGTACGTATCAGTCCGCCGTTCCGCCGGGTACAGGTATTTCCACTCCCCGAACCCGTGGAAGGAGAGCCACCGCACGATTGTCCGTGCGTCAAGATCAATCTCCGCCATGGCCGTGCCGCTGGTCCCACCTGTATCGGCGAGGATCCGGCCATCGGGGTCGATGATCAGGCTTCGTGTATTACTGTAGTTTGAAGCAACCAGGAAAACGCTGTTATCGATCGCGCGAGCACGAGCCACTATATCCCAGATGTAACCGTTTGCACGCGTGTCGCCCCATATGGGAAGAAAGATGATCTCGGCGCCACCAAGGGCGAGGCTTCTAGCCACCTCCGGGAAGAAATTGTCGTAACAGGTTTCTAGACCGATGGTTCCAAAGTCGGTCTTAAACACAGGATACGTGTTGCCCGGTGTCACTCCCGCCATGACTTCCGATTCCGGCAGATGGGTCTTCCGATACTTACCTAGGACGTTGCCCTGGCGGTCGATCACAAGGGCAGTGTTGAAGATTAGGTTCCCCTCTCTCTCAATGATCCCGGCGATGACATACATGTGGTATTTCCGGGCTACTTGTCCGAGTACTTGGCTGGTCGGTCCGGGGATTGTTTCTGCAACGTCTATCGAATTTTTGTCGGTCGCCACGACCGTAATCTCCTCTCCTAAGCAAATGACGTCAGCTCCCGCCTTGCCAGCCTCCGCGATTTTCTCGGCGAAGAATTCGAGATTCTTCTCCGGCGTTGAGGGCATCATTGGAATATAGCTGATCGTCGCCACTTTGATCTTTCGTTCGGGGACGGTGGGAACTTCCTCGAAGCTGACGTCGTCCCACCACACCGTCCCTGAGGGCGTCCACTGAAGACCTAGCTCCAAGTCAACACTTCGAGCGAGCAACGGGGCAATAAGTACCCGTTCAGCTTTGTACCACTCTCCCTGTTGAGTGTAGGAGGATACATATTCCCCGAAAAGTTCCTGGCCCTTGCTATCCTTCCAACGGGCCTTTATGGATATGCTCTTATGAATAGAATCCACTCCTTGCGTGCGGAAGTAGCAGCGGAACCGGTAAGCTTTGTTTGAAAAAAACTCTGCACTTTCAATCGTGTTGCCGGAGATCGGCGCATCGCTCGTGAGTCCTGCGGAGCCGTGCAGTCCGGGCACAGTTATCGCCCAATAGCCAAGGGTTCCTTGCATCCCTTTAGCTGTGAGCCTGGCCGCGTATCTTCCTGAATGGGTTACCCCTGAATCCATGCCAAAGTCAGGTGCTATTTCTTCACGCGGCGACTCCCGGCGCCAGCCGAGCGGCAATCGCCCTTGGTCGTCCAGAGCCTCGAATCCCGGATTTTCCACTAGATTATGGGGGGAGTCTTTTCCAAAGCTAAGACTCGGGCTGGCCTCAAAGCAGAGCAATACTGTTAAAGCTACGAATATCCTTGATTCTCGCCACATAGCTGATCCTCAGCCTTCTTAGATCCTGGAACTCCAACGACGCACATTTGAGTTACTGCACTATGTCGTACTCTCCGTTGCGATTCCACACCTCTTGATCTTCGGCGACAACTCCTGCTTCTGCAAGTGCAGCGGAATTAGCGGATAGAGTTGGCAAAACCATCAAAGGAGCGATACCTCCTGGGGGTCTTCTTAAGGAAGTCTCTTCTGTCCGCGGCATCGACTCCTTTCAACAAACTGCTAGATTAGAAAGCATACCGGAGTGATACCTGAAGCTGCCGGGCTGGCCGAGTGCTAAATATCTGGCCAAAAGTGTTGTCCGGCAAATAAATATCAGGAGGTCCCCACTGCGTATGGTTGAAGGCATTAAACATGTCGAGCCGGAAGTCCACCCGGCCGCTTTCTTTGGGGAAATTGGTTGGCGTGCTCTTTTCCACTGTCAGGTTCCAGTTATTGATGCCGGGTGTCGTGATCGCTCCCAACTTCGAGTTGCCATAAGTGCCGTACGGCGCCGTTACGAAGCACGAGGTGTTGAACCACTCGAGTCGATTGCGGCCACCGGGGACATTGTTCGGATTGCAAATCTGATTGGCTTGACCAGCATAACTCAAGGCCGTTCCAGAAGCATCGTTGGTGAGAGCAGCTGCTCGACTTCCGGTTGAAAACTCTGTAATCCCGCTGAGCGCCCAACCACTGACGAGCTTGTCGAGGACCGGGCTGAACGAACTAGCGTAGCTCTTTCCCTTGCCAAACGGCAATTCATAGTGGTAACCGGCGATAAACCGTCTCCTTGGCGTAAACGCAGCATCCCCCGCTCGAATGTAAGGATAGCGGAAGTTAGTATTGCCGATGTCACTGTTACCAAAATCTGAGCTGATTATGTTCTTGGCCCAGGTGAAATTGGCCATCAGCATGAGACCGTGCCAGCCGGTGTTTTTCACGCTGGCGACCAGCCCGTTATACCTGCCCCAGCCGATCGGCGCCCAGGTGCCGATGGTTCCCCATTGCGGGAACCTTCGCCGTTGCTGGAGGCTCAAATTAGCGAGCGGTCCCACCGGCAAGTCTGCGGCATTCTCATCGAGGAACTGGGGTTCATGGACGGTGTGGGAGCCGCTGTAGTCGGCTTCTATCCCCCATTGCGTGCTGAGTTGTCGTTGCACACTCAACGACCATTCGATGACGCTGGCAGTCGGATAATGGGATAAGGGAACCCGGAAGGAAGCCGGAGGATTGGCATTGGGCTGAGGAATTCCGGTTGGTGAAGGAGCAGGGAAGTTTCCTTGCACCAAAAGTGGAGGAAGTTGCTCTGCACCGGTAGTAATTACCTCATTCCTTAGGCTGAAGGGCGCTGTCCCGTGCTGAGTCAGGATGAATAGGTTATTGTTGATGTTCCCGTCAAAGAATTTCCCGACCGATGCTCGCAAACTGGTTTTGGGTGTCAGGAGATACGCCAACCCGAACCGCGGCGCGAAATCCATGTTGCCGACCGTGTATCCTTGGCGCGGGATATTGTTATTCAGCGGCGCACATTTTCCGTAACAGGCTGCGGGATTCCGAAAGTCCAAAGGATTCTGGAGCGCATATTCAAGCTGGCCGGTTTGGAAATTGAAACTCGCGACCGTGTTGTCAGGAACCAGCCAGGGACTCCAATATTCATAGCGCAGCCCGTAGTTAAGAGTCAGCTTCGATGTCGCGCGCCAAGAATCCTGTGCGTAGAAACCGTAGTATCTCTGGTACCCCCGGTAGGTGCTGCCATTGAGTATTAAGAGATCTTGCTGGGCGGCACCGAGTAGATAATCGGCGAAAGCGTTGCCACCCGAATTTGTAATACCAGCCGACGACATGGCGGAAGTGCAGGCAGCGTTTCCCAATGGACAGGCCGCCGTCCAAGTATCCTGAAAATTGAAATAACCCTTATCGTTTTGCGAGTTGGGATAGTAGTGGCGCCTCTCCGTTATCTCCGCGCCCAGCCTCATTTGGTGCCTGCCTCTAACAACACTATAATCGTCTTTTAGCTGATAGGTGTCATCGGTGCTGTTCAGGAGGTACTGCGTCGAAGAGCCGAGGTTATAATTGGAGACGCCGATGTTTGGCCCCCCCGTTAAGTTCGATGTGTTGAGCAGGCCGATCTCCTTCGCGACGTCGGGAACGCTGAAGTTTCGTCCCAATATCCATTTGGGCCGGCTGTAGGAAACCATAAAATCGTTCACCGAATTCGCCGAGATATTCTCCGTCCAGTGCGCGACAATGTTACGCGATGAGCTGGCATTGTTCGTGCCCTGCAGTGGCTGGAGGCCTCCGGCGAGGGCCGGCCTTCTCGCTTCTGTAAAGCGGCCATAGAAATGGGCATTGGTACCCTTGTTAAAGTCCAGTCTGACGGTCCCTTGGTCACCGTCTATCAGTGTTTTTGAGGTCCCTGCCAGCATCGGTATGCCGTTGATCACCGTATTAGGCGTAAGAACATACTTAAGGTAGGCCAGAGTTACCGGGTCGATGCAAGTGGGTCGCGGGGCACAAAGCGTGGTCGGCCCAAGAGGAATCTGGTTGTTCGGGAAAGGCTTGCGCAGCCCCGTCGCCGTATCATACTGATAGGGATTATAGATGGTTGCTGGTGGCCCCAGGCTGC
>WNFR01003090.1_pt1 | contig 17288 bp, 15 predicted proteins | sample 5400221 | NCBI WGS metagenome assembly WNFR01 (sample SAMN13153357, study PRJNA577476) | soil metagenome | isolation source: 40 cm soil under Madrone tree | place: USA:California | collected 2016-06-14
CCGCGATCGGGCCGCACGGCGAGATCCTGGCGCGTCTGCCGCAGTTTCAAGAGGCCGTGCTGCGCGCCGACGTGCTGCCCATGACCGGTCTTACGCCCTATGCGCGGCTCGGCAATTATCCCGTGGTCATCGGCGCCGGCCTGTTGCTGGCGGTGGCGGTTTGGCGCCGGCGGCAGGGCGATGCGGCGCGATGAGGCTGCAAGCGGCTCATCTCACCTGTTGGCGGAACATGTGATGATGGCGCGGGCCGGACCGATGAGAAAGATGGCGACCGCCGCGACGACAAACGGTGCGCTGAAGAAGAAGTAAAGCTGTGCCGGCAACCAGCCGCGATCAAGCAGCGCGCCGCTCGCGAGCGGCGCGAGTATTGCTCCAAAGCGGCCGATGCCGATCGCCCACCCCATGCCGGTGGTTCGCACCGCAGTCGGATAGAGCGGTGGCCCGACTCCGCCGGTCATGCCCTGGCCAGCGCTCAATCCGGCCGCATTCAAAAGACGCGGCGTCCAACTCAGGATGAAGTAAAAGCCCGCCATCGTGCAAAAGAATACGATCCACACCAGCAGGGTCGAGGGCCTCACCAGGAGCCTTAAGCGCGCGCCAACCGAATCTTGGCTGCTCTGGTTGGAAACGGTGAGCGGTTCGGCCAGGACGGTCAGCGACGGCTGTCCCATGCTCCGGAGCACGGCGTTGACGCGCCGCAATCCCGAGGGTGGTCGGCGAGTCAGCAGGAAGTCGAGTGACTCCGGCAACTTGCGCCAGGCGAGCGGCAACATCAACAGCGACAAGGTTCCGCCGATCACAAATGCCGCGCGCCACCCGTAACGCGGGATCGCATAGGCGGCCAGTGCGCCGCCAATGGTGGAATACCGCCGGCTACCGGCCGAAGCGTTTCGACGGCAGCCCCCTCTATGCGGACGAGCAGTTCGAGGACGTACCGGACATTGACGCCCAGCGAGATCAGCTCGTCATCCGCGGCTGGGACATGGCACCGGGAGACGCGATCGCATTCGACTTTCGCACCATTCACGGTGCACCGGCCAACGCGTCGCCCGTCACTCGACGTGTGTTTTCATCCCGGTGGGTCGGTTCCGATGCGCGCTTCGTGCGGCGTGGTGCATCGGGATCGCCGCCATTTCCTCATCTGACGCTCAAGGACGGCGCGCCATTCGACGCCCCTGAGTTTCCGCTGGTCTACGGTCAATGACCTCGTGAGACCGATCCAGCGCGTGTCTACCAGAAGAGCATAGGCGTTTTGTCCAGCAGGTCCGCGCCGGTATCGGTGACGATGAAGTTATTTTCGAACCCCACGGCCCCCACGCCCGGGCGACTCTGAAACGCCTCGGCCGCCAGGACCATACCCGGCTTGAGAGGCCCTTTCATGCGCTTGTACCCGAACGGTCCGATATCGGTGTCGCCCTTTGGAAGAACGAACGATGGGAAGCTGGTGCTGAGGCCGTGTCCAAACAGGTCATCGCCCGCCCGCTCGTCGACCCCCCCTTTGCGTGCAATCTCGGCCCAACGAACCCCCAAGTCGCGTGCCGTAATGCCAGGCGCAACCGCTTTGACCATGTCACCAACGAGCTTGGCGCAGCTCTCGACCAGCGCTTTCTGCGCGGGCGTAGGATGCCTTCCGCAGACAGCGGATCGGCCCGGATCCAGCCAATAGCCCGCGAATATGGGTCCGTAGATCCATATCGAGATCAGGTCTCCGGCATCCGGCGCGTTCATGTTGTAGCCATAGAAGTCGTAGCTCAATGGAGATTCCATCGTCGCAGGGCCATGACAGATGGAGATGCGATGAAACCCTCCACCCCCACGCATAATGACGGCCGCGGCGCGAGCAGCTGCTTCGCATGCTCGTTCTCCCGCAATCATAGCTTCCATGGCCGAGGTCAGCGCATTGGTGACCAGAGTGCCGGCAGTCCGATAGGCTTCGAGCTCGCGAGGGCTCTTGATCATCTGAGGCCCTTCAAGGAAAGATTCATCCGGAACCCACTCGATCTGGGGCGTGTGATGCCGCAGGATACGATCGAACCTTCCCGGAAGCACATCGTCACCCACGACGGCCACTCGCCCTTCGATTCGCTCGGCGCGCAGATACTCGGCGAATTTGACCGTCATGTGCGGTGTATGGCTGACCACCTTGCCGCAGAATATTTTCGAGGCGTCGATTGCCTCATTTGTCAGGCCGATATGCAGCTCGGGCTCATGCCCTTTGCGTATCAGCACGGCGGCGAATGTCCAGGGCTCATCGAGCTCCTCGTTCAGCGGGTCCTGGCCCGTTCCGTTCGTATAGAAATTGGTTAGCCAGTAGACATCACCCACCCTGTCGTAGGCACTCGCGGATCGTTGCCACACGAGCAGATTCTCATGGCCCGCGGCGGCCATCGCCGCCTGAACTCGTCCCCATCGCGCCAAGTATTCATCTTTGGTGAAAAATATTTCAGGCCCCGGTGCTCCGGACGCTCGTGCGCCCGCAGCGTCTCGAATCGAGCCCGCAGCAACGGATGCGAGAATCACTGAGGACGCAGATGTTTGCAGAAAGCTGCGCCTGTCCATGAAAGGCCGGTTATGGTTTGTCTTTTCGACCTTCGTCATGGATAGTCCTCCAAGGTATTCATTTGCCGACGTCGCCGCTTCGATGTCGAGATCATCGAGCTGTGTGTCCGCTGGTACATCACCTACCGTTTGAGCTTTCGAGATCTCGCGGCGATGATGGCACCACCGCGGCGAGTCTTCCATGCCGAAAAATCATCCATTCGATGCGAATAATATTGTTGCATGTGACTACTCACATGATTGCTAAATGCGGTCCGCGGCAGTACAGAATGCTCTCGGGCGTGGTGCCGGCAGGTGCAGCGGAAGGAGTGCGTCGCAGTGCGCTTTAGGGTCCGACCATGATCATGACGGAATCGGCTGTCGCCTACCCAACCCGGCCCCCGAATTGGACATTTTGGGCTGCGGGAGCGCTCGGTATTCTCGCCACGGCAGTGGCGGCGATTTTACCCGTGCTTGTGGGAGTATGGCAGAAGCAGGCCGGGCTGCAGGTCGATCAAGCCGGCTTTGTGGCGGCCACGGAGTTGTTCGCCCAAGTCGCAGGGACCGGGATGTTCCTATGGGCCTCGCCTCGATGGACATTGCGCACCATCGCGGTCGCCGGCCTGTGCGTCATGGTCGTCGGGAACATCGCAACCGCGGGGAGCGTGGATTTTGCTTCGCTCATGGTGGCGCGCGGAATCGGCGGTGCGGGCGGCGGAGTCATCCGCGCGTTGTGCATGATGTCTCTCGCCAAAGCCTTGAGTCCGGGCCGGGCGTTCGCCGTGTATGCCGGCGCGCAAGTGGGTTTGGCCGCGGTGACTACGGCCTTCATTCCACACTTCATCGAGACGCAGGGAGTGCGCGCGCCGTTCCTGGTCTTGACTCTCGCATCTGCGCTCGGATTTGCGCTGTGCCCGCTGTTGCCACGGCATTCGCCGTTGCCGCCGTCCGCGATCCGACAGCGGGGTCCGGCGTCTTACCCGATGGCTGCGATATTGGCCATTGTTGCCCTGTGTGTCTTCTTCGCGGGGCAGGGCGCACTGTGGACGTATCTTGCGCCTATCGGTGCGTATCGATCGATACCGGCTGCCGGCGTCACTCAGGCGTTGACGCTGCTCAATTTCGCGGGACTTGCGGGTGCGCTCGGGGTGGGGGCGATGGCACATCGAGTCAACCCCCGGATAGCGCTCTTGACGCTGCTAGCCACCGAGATCATATCGATCGTTGGTCTGTTCCGTGTGCATTCGCCGGTCGGTTTCATCGCGTCCGCGGGCGCCTTCTATTTCTCATGGTGCGCCTCCTTCCCGTTTCAGTTCACCGTCATTTCGCAATCGGACAGCAGCGGTCGTGCGAGTGCGGTCGTGCCGGCGGCTGACGGTTTGGGGCTCGCCGGCGGCGCGGCCCTCGCCAGTGTTGTCCTGCCGACGCTCGGATTGGGATCTGCGGGTTGGATCTGCGCAGCAGCCAGCGTAGTCGGGATCACACTTTATATATGGTCGGCGACGCTGTCGAAGATGCCGGCGCGCTCCATGCAGCGGGTCGCGGCAGTGGATTCTGCCACCTTGGAGGGATGACATTGCCTCGAACAAGCTTTATCAATGCGAAAATTTTCGACGGTATCCGATCCGAATATCTGGACGAATCCGTCGTGGTCGTCGACAACGATTGCATCGCAGCGGTGGAGCGAAAGCTGGATCCTGCCAACGCGGGGGACGTGATCGATGTCCACGGCAAAACCCTGATGCCCGGATTGATCGACGCGCACTGCCATGTGCTGGGATCCAGCCTCAGAGTCACCGACACGGAGATGCAGCCGCTGACCTACGTGGCCAGTTACGCATCCAAGATGCTGGGTCACGCGCTCGACTGTGGCTTTACGACACTGCGCGATGTGGGCGGCGGTGAAATTGGAATCGCCCGTGCGGTGGAAGACCGCCTTATCAAGGGGCCCCGGGTGTTCTTTGCCGGGCGGGTCCTGTCGATGACGGGCGGGCACGGTGATTTCCGAGACCCGTTCAGTACTATTGGAGCTTGCGGGTGTTCTGCGGATGGCCGGGTCGCTGTCATCTGCGACGGGCCGGATGCGGTGCGTGCAGCCGCTCGGGAGGAACTGCGCCGCGGTGCGCATTGCATCAAGATCATGCTCTCCGGCGGTGTTTTATCGCCTACCGATCCGATTTGGATGGATCAGTTTTCTGACGCGGAAGTATCGGCCGCGGTGGAAGAGGCCGCCCGCCGCCGGAAATACGTGGCCGCCCATTGCCATCCGCCCAGTTCCATCGAAAGAGCGGCAAAACTGGGAGTCAGAACCATTGAACACGCGACGCTCATCGACGAGACGAGTGCGGCGGCGGTCAAAGCCGCCGATGCCTACGTGGTGCCGACCACGGTCATCGTCCGTGCGCTGCTCGAGGACGTAAAGTCGGGCTTGATGCCGGCCTGGGCTGAACCCAAGCTCAAGGAAGTGAGCGACAGCTCGCTCCGCGGCCTGGAAATCATGGATCGCCGGGACCTCAAGATAGGCTTTGGCACGGATCTCTTGGGGCATCTGCATACCCACCAGGACCGTGAGTTCACGGTCCGGCGCGAAGTCCAATCGGCGGCAAATATCTTGCGTTCCGCAACTTCCGTGAACGCCGAGATCTTGATGGAACCCAAACTCGGCAAAATTCAACCGCGATGCTGCGCCGATATTCTCATCGTCGACGGCGACCCGTTGAGGGACATCAATGTATTGGCCCAAGGGGGGCGCAACTTGAGCGTCATCATGAAAGGCGGTCAGTTCCACAAGCGCTCAACTTAGGGCGCCGACCGGGGGTTTCGGCGCGCCGATGCCCCTGCGAAACAGATCGATGATCATTTGAATGGGGATCGACTCGGATTCGCGAAACACGGCGAAGAACCCAAGGCCCGTCTTCACGGAGCGATCGGACAAGCGGACGATGCGCCGATCGAGGAAGAGCTGGTCGACGATGTGCAGATACCCGAGCGCCACGCCGCGTTCTGCCACGAGTTCCAACAGCAAGAGTGCGAAGGTGGAAAAGACCGGACCGGTGACCAACGGCAGCGCTTCGCCCTGATCGCGCAGCCAGTCCGCCCACTTGAGCCCGATCGTGTCCTCACTGGCGAGTCTCAGCAGAGGAAACTTCATCAGGGTCCGGGGCGATGCGTTCAGCAGTTCTGGATGACGCTCGAGAAGCGCGGGCGCACAGATCGGGAATCCCTCTTCCGCGAACAAATGAACGGCGGTGAACCCCGGCCAATTTCCATCGCCGAAGCGTATCGACAAGTCGATGTCGTCGGCATCGAAGTCTTCATAAGATGCGGCCGTGATCACCCGCAGCTTCCAATCGTTGAGCAGTTCGGCGAGTTCCCGAAATCTCGGCATCAACCAATTTTGCGCAAGGTCGTGACTGCAGGCGATGGTGAGCGTGCGATTGACATCACGCTGCTTGAGCGAGGCCAGCACGTCGCGCACGTGACCCAAGCCCGCGCCCACCGCGTCGGCCAGCCGCTGACCCGTCGGCGTCAATTCGAGCCGGTTGCCGTTGCGAATGAACAGGATGAGCCCCGTCTCGCGTTCGACAGTGGCCACGTGGCGACTCACGGCGGAGGCGGCAATGCACAGTTCGGCGCCGGCGGCAGTCAGATTGCAATGCCGAGCGGCCGCCTCGAAAACGACCAGCGCATTCATGGGAGGCAGGGATCGGCGGAGGGTCACCATATCAAAATTATACGGAATCCATCGAATATCTCTAGTTTAAGGCCTCATTCATTCGAATATAAATAGCAAAAGGCATCGAAAGGCCTTAAGCACTCGAGGATGTCCGTCATGCACGTATCGATGTCTCTTGCCGACCTGGTGGATCTGGAGCGTTACCCGCTATCCGACGACGCGGCCTTTGCCGCGATAGCTGATGCCTGTCGGCGCCAGTTGCAGGAATCGAGCTTCGCCTGCCTGCCCGGCTTTTTGAAGGCTGGCGCGGCGCAGGCGATGACCACGGAAGTGCTCGATGCCATGCCACGCGCCTACCGGCGTGAACAATCGTTCAGTGCTTACGATGAGGCATCTTCCCTGAAGTTCGCTCCCGACCATGTGCGGCGGCGCATCCACGTGAGCCGGCAATTTGTCGTGGCGATGGACGTGCTGCGTAAAACCGGTCTGCTGCGGACGTTGTACGGCAACGAAATCTTGACGCGGCGAATTTCGCAAATGCTGAACGAACCGGCGCTGTTCCCATTGGCGGATCCGGTCATGGGGTGCACAGCGACGGTCATGTACGACGGCGACAACCATGGTTGGCATTTCGATCTCAACGATTTCGTGGTGTCGATCTTGCTGCAGGCGCCCGATGCGGGCGGTACATTCGATTTCGCGCCGAATATCCGAGACGACCGCGATGAGAATTACGCCGGGGTTGCCGCCGCACTCGACGGCCGGTCAGAGGCGGTGCGGTCGATCAAAGTGGAGGCCGGAACGTTGCTCCTGTTTTGCGGCCGCCGCGCGCTGCATTGCGTCCCGCCGGTGTCCGGCAGCGTTCCGCGAGTCATCGCTCTTTTCAGCTATGACCGGCATGCGGGTGTGCGCTACAACAGCGACATCTATGAGCGCGTCGTAGGCCGCAGAAACCCGTTCGAGCAATAGAACCTTGGAACTTGTTCACGGGAGATCTATGAAGGCTCCTCACGCGTTGATCATTCTGGGTGGCCTCATCACCTCGACCTCCTTGGCAATGGCCGCCTCGAGCGACGCGCTCGATGAGATCGTCGTCACGGCGCAGCGTCGGGCCGAACGCCTTCAAGACGTGCCGGCGGCCATCACCGCCCTCAGCGGTGATTCGCTCAATCAGATGCGCCTGCAGGGTAACGCGGATCTGGCGGCGTACGTTCCCAGTCTATCGTTCGACGTGTTGAGTCCGGGAGAGACCACGTTGACAATCCGCGGGCTTGGCACTTCTTACGGACTCGAACCGGCGGTATCGCTTTATGTCAACGAGACTCCGCTCGACATCCGCACGGACGGTTATGCCGGTGCGCCGGACATCGATTTCTTCGATGTCGATCGTGTCGAGGTGCTGCGCGGCCCGCAGGGCACCCTCTACGGTTCGAGCTCCATGGGCGGCGCGGTGCGGATCTTGACCGCTCAGCCCGACCCGAGCGCCTACGCCGTAAACGCGGAAGTCGGCGGCTCGAGCATGGACGGCGGCGGTGAAGGATATCTGGCGAAGTCGGCCGTGAATTTGCCGTTAACAGCGGATTCCGCCGTCCGTGTCGTAGGTGCCTTCGAGCATGTACCGGGTTACATCAATCAAGCGGCCCCCGGCGACTACGCTGTTGCACATCCTGACCTCCCAGTGACGGCGAGACGGATCAACGATGTGGATCTCAAGAGCGGTCGGATCATCGGTCTGTGGAAGCCGACCGATGCCCTGACCATCAAGCCCACCTTCATGATTTCGGAAGTCGATGCCCGCAACAATTCGGATTACTTCAGCAACTTGCCCGAATTTACCACTGCCGCCACCTACCCGAGCCCGCAAGCGAGTCGCCTCGAAGTCGGTAATCTGCAAGTGGACTACAACTTCGGCATTGCTACGCTGATGTCCTCGACATCAATACTCTCTCGAGACGTGCAGACTCAGAGCGATTTCACGCTCTTTTGGGCCAATCTCGCGCCGGCATTCGGCGTTCCTTATCCGCCCAACTATCCCAGCACGGATTTCGACACGTCGCATAACTCCGGTTTCATTCAGGAACTGCGTTTGACGTCTCCAACCGAACAAGCTCTGCGCTGGGTGGGCGGCGCGTACTTCAGTCACTACCGCCAGCATTCGACGGAGTCGACGAACAGCGAAGCGTTTGCCGGCGCCATAGGCCAAACGACCGGTCCGAATTTATATAGCTTTGACCAATCGGTGATCGATCAACAGACGGCGGTCTTCGTGGATTTGACTTACAAGATCATGCCGCGCCTCGAGATTACCGCCGGTGAACGCTACTACGAACTACGCGACAGCCTTGAAAACGTACAGAGCGGCGTTCTTGCCGCTCCCAGTCAGCCCTTGGTACATGCAAAGGCGAGCGGCAACAGTCCTCGCCTGGTGCTGACGTATCACCCGCTCGACGACACCACCGTCTATGCAACGGCGGCGCGCGGCTACCGGCCGGGCGGTCCCAACGTCGGGCTTCCTACGGGAATCGGTTGTACGCTGAACAACGCCTATTCGTCGCTGTATCAGCCAGACACCGTATGGAACTACGAGCTGGGTACGAAATTGGAGTTCCTGGACCGCAAACTATCGATTGATCTAGCCGCCTACCGAATCGACTGGAAGAACGTGCAGCAGGCGGTCACCGACCCCGGCTGCGGCTACTTATTCGTTGCGAATGTAGGCACTGCGCGGAGCAAGGGGGTCGAGGCGGAGATCAATTTCAAACCCGTCGAATCGCTTTTGCTGACCGCAAGCGGCTCTTACGATCACGCCGAGTTCACCTCGATCGATGCCCCGTTTCTGCAAGCCGCCGCGGCGCGGGCCGGACAAGCGGTGCCCGGTGTGCCGCGGCAGAAATTCAATCTCGGCGGCGAATATACCGCGGTGATCGCCGATCATACCGGGTATCTGCGTCTCGATTGGAGTCACCTGGGCAATGTGCCCGCGGGGTTCGGCTACAACGCCGTGCGGCCCGCGTATGGCGCGCTCGAGGCCGCGGTAGGTGTGCGTACCGGACATTACGATGTATCGTTCTATGGGCACAATCTTACGAATTCGAACGGCATCTTGGAGATCCTGGAGGGAACGACATCCAGCTTCGGGAATACGTTCACGACCCGGATTTCGACGCCGCCCCGTACGGTAGGCATCGATCTTAAGATGCATTTCTAAGTAAAAGGAGCCGCTCCGTGAGCCACCGGTGTTCGAGCAATGGGTCATTCGGACCCACGATTCTGGCGCTGACCACCTGTATCGCCGGGTGTGCGTTGGCTTACCCCTGCGCCGCCGCCGAGCCCCCAGCGCTGCTGGAAAAACGCGACGGTTACGTGGAGGCGTGCGGAGCAATCGTCTATTACGAAACCATCGGCCAAGGGCGGCCGCTCATGGTCCTGCACGGCGGTCCTGGCACCCCGCACGGATATTTTCTGCCCTATCTATTGCCGCTTGCCAAGCATCATCGCCTGGTCTTCATGGACGAACGCGGCTCCGGGCGCTCCGAGCGGCTGGCCAATTTCAAAGGTTACACGCTGGATAGCATGGCCTGCGATGCGGACGCCGTGCGCCGCGCACTTGGATTGAAAACCGTCGATGTCATGGGCCATTCCTTCGGCGGGATCCTGGCGCAAGCCTATGCGATCAAATATCCGTCGAACGTACGACGGCTGATTCTCGCCGGCACGGGCTCGAGCGCGTCGCGGGTCAACGCGGATTTCAAGCTCGTCAAGGATTCGCTCGACCCCGCATTGCGCGCGCAAATCGACGCACTGGAACTCAAGGGCATCGTCGGCGCAGATGGTGCTCAGTTGCCGGAATATCGCAAGCTGGCGGATGAGGCCGAGGCGCCCTATGAGTACGTGAGTCGACCCCCGCAGTGGGACGACCATGGCGACTCCATTGGGTGGGACGTGCTCAACGAAATGTGGGGGAGCCGCGGCGATTTCCACATCGACGGCAATCTGGCGGGCTTCGATTTTGTTCCGGCATTGCGCAATCTGCAAATGCCGACTTTGATCATTCTGGGCGATCATGATCTGGTCAGCACTGCTACGGCGGACGAGACTCATGCGGCTATCCGGAGTTCCAAAGTGATCGTACTTAGACGCAGCGGACATATGAGCTTCGTCGACCAAATGGATGCCTTCTTGCACGACGTGTCGGCCTTCCTCGACGCTGAATGAACGCGGGCGCGCCGAGGTTACGCGCTGCGCGCAGCAACTTCGGCGGTGGCGAGCTCAACGCGATTTAGCGACAGACCGGACGATCGAACGAATTCATCCGCGGTCAACGGCGAATTTTGCCATTTGGGCCCCTCAAGAGCCCAAGATCCGCCCGTGATGAGGCGATTCGGCGCGGCGCCACTTTTCCATGGCCGCCAAGACCGGCACCGCGATGTGGTCATACAGCGCTTCGGCGGCGGGCCGCAGGAGCGGCAGGCTCACTAACCTTGAGAGCCACTGGTAACCAGGTGTTTGTGCCCAGAGGGCTGTGAGCGCGGCAACACCGCTCAAGACCTGTCCGTTGGCGGCCTTGAGGTATACCCTTCGCTCGAGATGTTCACGGCGAAGACCGTATTCAGCGAGATTGTCGTGCCTCATCGATGAGTCTATGAATGTCACGGGCACCGCTGCAGCTTGGCAGCGCCTCGCATAGTGACTCATTTCGGTCCGACACACCGGGCATGCGCCGTTGTAGTAGACGGACTGACGGCGAAGAACACTCTTAAGCGGCGAGCGGCCCACAAGCTGACGGAGGGTGGTGCCGACTTCGGGATACTGAAACACGAAGCCTGCCGTGGCTGCCCGGTGCGGGATCACGCGCTGCCCGTCCACGAGAAGCTGTGCCATTTCCCCCAGCGTGCGACGCAGGACCCAAACGGGGATGCGCAGCCAGAGAGGGCGGTGCAGTGTGCGGGCCAGCTCGCGCTGAAATTCGACGTGACTCACGGAAACCGGCGCAACCGCGTTGACGGCACCGCGCATCGCCGGATTCCCGAGCGCGAATTCCATCAGTCGCAACGCATCGTCGATGTGAATCCAAGAAACCCACTGTCGTCCGGAGCCGATGATGGCCCCGAGTCCCAAGCGTACCGGCAGTGCCATGGACGGCAGCGCGCCGCCGTCGCGGGCCAGGACGAGCCCAAGCCTCAGTGTGACCACACGGACGCCGAGTCCATCGGCCGCGTGAGCGGCGGCCTCCCATTGCTGGCAGAGCTCAGATTGGAATGTGGACTGCGGAGCTGCGCGCTCGTCAATAAGTTCGTCGTGCCCAATTCCGTAGTAGCCGATGGCGCTGGCGCTCAACAAGACGCGCGGCGGTCGATCGAGCCGGGCGCAAAGATCGGTCACTGCTCGCGTGGTGTCCAAGCGGCTGCGCAGCAGGACGTTGCGGCGTGCTCTCGTCCACGGCAGCGCTAGAATGCGCTCGCCGGCGAGATTGACGATGGCATCGACGCGAGTGCCGGCCAGCAGCACCTTGAGGTCTGTGATAATTCTGACATGCGGGCCGAAGCGGTCGAGCGCCCGTTCGGTATCTCGGGTCAGCACGATGAGGGCATCACCGCGAGCCAGGAGGTGGCGGACCAGGTGGCCGCCGATGAAGCCGGTGGCCCCGGTGATGAGAACGGTGCGCCCGGAAGGGGTTGTCAGCGTCTGGAGCGGATTCCGCACCCATTCCGGGGGGCGACTGTGGCGCAGGACGGCGAGGGCGTTGCGAACGGACCAGGCGAAGACGCCGACTGAAACGACTGTGAATACCCACGAAAGCGCGCCGTGCGCCATCGGATGAATGGCGGTCGGCGCGGACCACCAATGATGAAGAATGGGCGCGAGAACCAGGAGCACCGCGCCCACGTTCATCGCGAGGAGGGTGTGCAGTATGCGTTCCAGTTTGGGTAGATGGCGCGTCTGATCCTCGACGATGAAATCGGCGAGCGTGATGACGACTTCGACTACAAACACCGCCCCGATCAGCGCGGCCCATGCGCCGTGCCACTGATACCAGGCGAGGGCAAAGAACAAAAAGCCGTACAGAAATTCCCTTGCTGCATGGAGCGCGAGTTCGGGGGCGGCCGATCGCTTACTGGGAAGCTGTTCGGTGATTTCGTGGTGCCATAGGTTGTCGAATGCGCCGAGTAGTGCCTGGACGACCATCAGGGTATAGAGAAGGCTCATGACTGCTCTCCTGCCGCTCTGAAGCGGCCCGTTTGATAGAACATCTCGCCAAAGAGTGGATGTGTGACGGTCATGGTGAAGCGGAACCAGCCGTTGGCTTCATCAATGTGCTCGACGTGTGTGGTGCCGGGCGACAGAAGGCTGGGAAGCAGCAGCTTCATCCGGCCTCCACTGGAGCGCTTGCCAAGATCGAAGTAATAACCGCGGCTGACAAAGTGCAGGACGCCGCGCTGTTCGTAGACGTCTAGGGGCATGCATAGGCGCGCAGGCAGCCGTTCGACGAGGTGGCCGCGGGAATCTATGATTTTGGTGGAGCGCACCAGGCAGGGTTGGGTCTTCGGCCAGCGGTATTCGCGATTCCAGGCAACGCCGCTCCGGGTGGGACCGACATGAACGCTCGCAGGGACGCGCAGGCCGGTTCGCGGAACGACGGGCGTGCCTAAGAGCTGACAGATGAATGCGAGCATGCGGCCGAGCCGGCTCGCCCGCACCACGTCGAACTCTCCGATGTAGTCGACCACGACGGGGGGTTCGCCAAAGCGCTCGCGGACCGCTTGCGGAAGGCGGGCCCAGGCCGCTTCGCCGAGCACGGACTCAAGGCCGTAGTGCCTCCGCACCGACTGGCTCTGGGAGGCGATGCGAGCGACAGTGGAGGCGATGCCGTTCATTGCGAGGCCCTAATCGCCGATGACCTTGGCGATTCGGTGGCCGAGACGCATCATCTTGAGGAGCGTCTTGCGCGGCAGCGTCTTAATCGAGTCGTACCAGCTCGTGACGGTCTCGAGAAATTCGAGTTGGGCGGCGAGCCGTTCCCGAACCGCGGTCGGTGTCTCTGAGTCGGATTTCAGTTGCGCGACGCACTCGCGCAGCACCGTCACGGTAGGGTCAATTTCGCGCCGCTTGCGGCCTTCGATGATGACACGGATAACCTCCCAGGGATCGTGCTGCGCAAGGAAGAAATCGCGCCGGTCACCCAAGGAATGGGTGATTTGGACGAGGTTCCAGCCAAGAAGTTCTTTCAAGCCGACGCTGACGTTTGAGCGGGCAATGCCGAGCGTCTCGGCAATCTCGTCGGCGTGCAGGCCTTCGGGGGATAGATAGAGCAATGCGTGGATCTGCGCCACGGAGCGGTTCATTCCCCAACGGCTGCCCATCTCTCCCCAGTGGACAATGTATCGCTGCATGACGGGCGTGAGGCGCATATGTAATATCCGTAATTTCTGTCTATACTGAAATGATAGTCCTTTCTGAATGAACGTCAAGAGGAGCGCTACTAAATGATCACGCCGTCACGCTGGTTTGCTGGCGGCAAGGGCTCGGATAAGATCGTCACTCTGTCTAGAGGACCTTGGGGTAATCGTCGGAAACATCGACCGCCGTACCCACCGAGGGCTCCGGGACAGACTGCTACCCAAACGGGAGGCTCTCCTGAAAATCTGGAATGCTCTTGAGCACCAGCACCAGCACCTGACGGTTGGTTCGAACTACGTAAATGCTTGGATCGGGCGATCTTGGGTGACGCTGGATGCAGAATTCTGACTGGCGCGGCCGGCCGGATGAGTGGGATGCTTTCGCCACGCGAAAGCACCACGGCCTCCTCTTTTCGGTGTTCGCGACCCTCGCCGCATGCTCCGGCTCGGATCGGGTAACGCCGCCCGCGGCCCAAGGGATCAGCAAGGTCAATCACATCATTGTCGTGATGATGGAGAACCATTCGTTCGACAATTACTTCGGAGCGCTTCCCTTTGTTCCGGGGGGGCCGTACCACCGTTCCTCCTCAGGCTGCGTGCCGGACGACCATGGCTGCGTCGATGGCCTTAGCTGCACCTCGAGCTCGACCGGGAATCTCAGCTGCGTGAATTCGAATCCGGAGGATGCGGGACTGGCGGCGACGGCGTTTCATAACCCGAGCCGTTGTGTCATCCCCGACCTCGCGCACGCCTGGCGCGACTCCCACCTGGAGGCCAACTTCGAGGATCCCAACGCGACCCTCACCGATTCACCGAACGACGGCTTCGTGCGAATGAACGACGGCCTGTATCAGCCGGACCGCGGCATCGAGACGGCGACGGAGGATCCGACCATGGGGTTCTATACGCAGGTCGATCTGCCCTTCTACTACGACCTGGCACTGAAATTCGCGATCGACGACCGCTACTTCGCCTCAGTGATTGGACCTACGCTGCCCAACCGGTTCTATCTCCTGGCTGCCACCTCGTTCGGCCACGTGTCGACTGGGGACGTGAGCTACCTCCCGCCAGATGGCCTCAAGCCCGGTACGGGCACGATCCTCGATCTTCTCGACAGCCGCGGTATCACCTGGACGGACTACTACGAGGTCGGCCCACAAGCGGGTGTCTTTCGCCGACCGAGCGGCACCACAGACCCCCACTTCCGGTCTGTCGAGATCTTTCTCACCGTCGCCGCAGGATCTTCCGGCGCGACGTCCCTGCCTCAGGTGTCCTTCCTCGACGCGCGGGACGACGAGCATCCGCCCGAAGACATCCAGCGAGGCCAGGCGTTCGTCTCGCGTGTCGTCAATGCGATCCGGCGCGGACCCTACTGGAGGGATTCGGTCATCTTCATCACGTATGACGAGCACGGTGGCTTTTATGACCATGTGTCGCCGCCTCAGGCACCGCAAGGATCGGCACGGACTCCCGACGGTATCTTTCCCGGGCAATGCGCGGATCTTTCGCGTCCGCCTGCGAGTGAGCAGCCGGGCGCGGGCGCGGCCTGCAATGCCAGCGTGCCCGACGCCGAGTCGCTCTGTCCCGCGCTAGCCCAGAATCTGGGCGGTCCGTACCCCAACGCCTGCGCCACCTTCGATCAGCTCGGCTTCCGCGTTCCGTTCCTGGTCGTCTCGCCGTTCGCCAAAGCGCACTATGTCTCGCACACGGTCGGCGACCACGCATCGATTCTCGCGTTCATCGAGGAGCGCTTCCTAAACGATCAGGCGAGCGGGGGCACCGGACGTCTTCACCTGACACTGCGCGACCAGTATGCGAGCCCCCTCGAGGATCTGTTCGATTTCGACAATGCTCCGTCGCTCGACACCCCGGTGATCGAGGCGCAGCTGCCGGTCATCGATTGCACGCCTGCGGGATACTGAGCACAGCGGGGACTATGGCTGCTCCCTCGCCGACGACTCCGAAAGGGCGAAGCCGTCGTGGATGAGCGTCGGGACTCGTCGGGTGATCGACGTTCGGGCGAAGTTCGGATCGCGATTGGCGTGAGCAGCCAGATCCAGAGACTCGATGTCGAAATCCAAGCCTTTCTCGACCAGGCTTACAAATACAACCAGGGCGTAGGGGCTTGCGAAATTGGCATCGACGTAAAGGAGCATGGGCTTACCTTGAAAGAAGTCGACATTCTAGCAATGTACGGCCGAGCCGACGGTCCCCCCGAAAAATGACTGAAAATCCGTGTGTCGCGGGTTCAATGACCTCGCTGAACCGTACCTCAGGACGGCCGCGTGTCGGCAGACAACTCCTCGAGGTACCAATCGACGAAACGCGAGGCGTAAGTCTCCTGCAGGGAATAGGGGCCGGGCTCGAAGAACCGCGAGTTCACCCCGGCCTGATTCATCTCGACGATTTTCTTGTCCTCGGCGCTGGTGGTTTTCCACAGCCAGGTGAGGCGGTCAACGTCGTAGTCCAAGCCTTCGACGGCATCCCGATGAACCAGCCAAATCACTTCCATCTCCGTATGGTCTACAGTTTTGGGAATGAATCGATAGACGACTCCGTGATCCGGATACGCGAGAAAATCACTGATCGGGCCGATATCGAAGTAGGTCGAATTGCCGTCAGGCGCCGAGAACGCGCCCATCAAGCGCGCGACCGATCGGCCGTCGTCCGTGGCGCTGACGATGCCGTCGTGCAGGGCGCTGCGCATGACGGCGACGGACTCCCGGCCTGTTCCGGCCAGACATCCATATTGGTCGATGTCGGGCACCACGATGCCCAGCGCTTCGGCGCGCCTGCGTCCCGCGCGCTCCAGCTCTACGCTCTGTTCCGCCGGGCGGGCGTAGACATGACGCTTGGAAAATTCCGGGTGGGCCGGCGTGCAGTGATAGCACTCCATGTAGTTTTCAACGGCGAGTTTCCAATTGGCCTTGATCGAATAAAGTTCTCGATGCGCGACCTTCGCGGTTGCCCAGCCGTGGACACCGGCCGATCGGGCCAGCGCATCTGCAGCGTTGCGAAGATCGAGCGGATCCTCGGCGAAGGTCGTAAAGATCAGTCCTTCCATGATTCGAACCGGGAGCGTTTTCAGGGACACGTCATCACGCCTGAACGATTCCGGCATCTGGCGGGCGATCAGCAACTTGCCGTCCAGATCGTAGGTCCACGCGTGGTAAGGGCAGGTCAGCCGTCCAGATTGGGCCTTACCGGAGCGCCCGGCACAGAGGCGCGAACCGCGATGCCGGCATACGTTCAGCAAGGCGCGCACTTCGCCGGCCGAATTGCGAATGACGATGACCGATTCCGGCCCGAGATCGACCACCAGGTAATCTCCGGCGCGGGGGATACTGCTCACATGGCCCGCACAGAACCAATGCCGCAGCAGCATGCGCTCCATGTCGCGCTCGAAGATGGCAGGGTCGGTGTAGAAATCCCGCGCCAGCGCGTGGCCCGGCAGATGGCTACGGATGCGTTTGCTCAAGTCGGAGTATTCCACGCAGCGAATTGTATGCGCCGGGCAGCGCCAAGTACTAGTGTGTCCCGCTGAGGCCGCCGAAGCGCCTTTGCCTGCCCCCGTAGTCCTCGAGTGCGGAGCGAAATTGCCGCTCATCGAAGTCCGGCCAAAGGCAATCGCTGAAATGGAACTCCGCAAACGCGCATTCCCAGAGCAGAAAGTCGCT
>WNFR01003092.1_pt1 | contig 17285 bp, 17 predicted proteins | sample 5400221 | NCBI WGS metagenome assembly WNFR01 (sample SAMN13153357, study PRJNA577476) | soil metagenome | isolation source: 40 cm soil under Madrone tree | place: USA:California | collected 2016-06-14
TCGTCCGACATTTCGCGCAACGTGTGTCGAATGAACGCGTGGGCTTCCTGTGCTTGCTCCGGCGTTGCATTGCGGCCGGTACCGATGGCCCACACCGGCTCGTACGCGATCACCGTTTCCTGAAGTTCCTTCTCAGTGAGACCTTTCAAACTTCCACGCAGTTGGATCGCCAAAATCTTTTCGACGTTTCCCTTGTCGCGTTGCTCGAGTGTTTCTCCGATGCAAACAATTGGGCGGAGGGTTGCATCGTGGGCCGCGCGAACTTTTTTGTTGACGACCTCGTCGGTCTCGCCAAACAAGCGGCGGCGTTCGCTATGGCCGAGGATGACATAATGAACGAACAGATCGCGCAGCAGCGCGGCGCTGATTTCGCCGGTGAACGCGCCGTTGCGCTCCCAATATATGTTTTGCGCGCCAACTTTGATGCTTTGTCCGCTTTTCTCGAGCAATGCCGTCACCTCTGCGAGCGCGGTAAACGGTGGAACGATCACGATTTCGACGTCACGAATGTCAGCAGCATCGAGCAGAAACGACTCAACGAAACGCCGCGATTCTGCGAGCGTCATGTTCATCTTCCAATTGGCGGCGACGATTTTCTTTCTCATAAAACTATTTGTCCGACAGAGCGGCAACGCCAGGAAGCTGCTTGCCCTCCAATAGTTCGAGCGATGCGCCGCCGCCGGTCGAAATAAAAGTCATTTTGTCGGCCAAGCCCGCTTGTTTCACGGCTGTGACCGAATCGCCACCGCCGATGACCGTTATCGCGCCGGATTTCGCCAGCGCCTCTGCGATCGCGACCGTTCCGTCGGCAAAATCGGGAATCTCGAAAATGCCGACCGGCCCATTCCACAAAATCGTTTTTGCTTTCGCGATCTCTTCCTGAAAGAGCGCGATCGTCGCTCTACCGATATCGACTGCTTGCCATCCCTCACGGATTCCGCTCTCGCGTGAAAGGCGGCTCGTGTTCCGCTTCTTCGCTCCCGCCTTGATTTCTTCGGTTTCGATCACGTCGATGGGCAACAAAAATTTCACGGCGCGCTTTTTGGCAAGATCGACAAGTTCGTTTGCCAGACCGGTTTTGTCCGCTTCAACGCGGCTCGCGCCGATTGGAATTCCTTCGGCTTTGAAAAACGTGTTCGCCATCGCGCCGCCAATTAAAATTGTATCGGCTTTTTGCATCAGCGCCTTGAGCACGCCGATTTTGTCCGACACTTTCGAGCCGCCCATGATCACGACGAATGGCTTCGCCGGTTTGTCGAGCTCTTCGTGAAGATATTTCAATTCTTTCTCCATCAAGAAACCCATCGCGCGAACGTTCATGAACATCGCGATCCCGGCGGTCGAAGCGTGCGCGCGATGCGCCGCGCCGAACGCGTCGTTGACGTAGATGTCGCCCAAATCGGCGAGCGCCGCCGCAAATTTCGGATCGTTGGCTTCTTCCTCCGGTTGAAAACGCAAATTCTCCAGCAGGGTGACGTCGCCTTCTTTCATATCTGCGATGATTTCGGTCGGAATTTTGCCGATCGTGTCGTGGGCAAATGCGACCGGATGTTTGATCAAGTTATGCAAGTAATCGCCGACTGGCCGCAGCGAATATTTCGGGACGGGTTTGCCTTTCGGCCGGCCGAAGTGCGACATCAAAATCGTCTTCGCCTTGTGCTCACGCAGATAATTGATAGTCGGAAGCGCTTCGCGGATGCGCGTGTCGTCGGTGATTTCAATTCTGTTGCCGTCCTCTTTGATCGGGACATTGAAATCGACGCGCACAAGGACGCGTTTCCCGCGAACATCGACTTCTCGAACACTGAGCTTCGCCATTATTTCGCCAACATTTCGAGCATTTCGACGCAGCGATTGCTGTAGCCCCATTCGTTGTCGTACCAGCCGACGACTTTCACGAATCGGTTTCCGAGCATGATCGTGAGTTTGCTATCGAAAATGCACGAATGCGGATTGCCGATAATGTCGTGCGAGACGAGTGGCTCATCGCTGTATTCGAGCACGCCTTTGTAGCGCTTATCCGACGCGGCTTCTTTGAACGCCGCGTTGACCTGATCGACCGTCGCGTCTTTTTCCAAGACCGCGCTGAAATCGGTGACCGAGCCATCCGGCGTCGGCACCCGAAACGCGCCGCCGTTGAGTTTTCCTTTCAAATCGGGAATGACTTCGCCGATCGCTTTGGCCGCGCCGGTGCTCGACGGAATGATGCTGACTGCCGCCGCTCTCGCGCGCCGCAAGTCCTCATGCGGAAGATCGAGAATGCGCTGATCGTTCGTGTAACTGTGGATCGTGCTCATGAATCCATGAGCGACGCCAAATTTTTCGTGCAACACCTTGGCCAGGGGCGCGAGACAATTGGTCGTGCAGCTCGCGTTGGACACGATGGTGTGCTTTTTCGAGTCGTAAACGTCGTCGTTGATCCCGATACAGAGCGTCGCATCAGGATTTTTCGCGGGAGCGGAAATCAGAACACGTTTCGCGCCGCCTTTGCTGATATGGAGCTCCGCTTTGTCGCGCGCCGTGAAGAATCCGGTCGATTCCAGAACAACATCGACGCCAAGATTCTTCCACGGGAGATTTCCCGGATCGCGTTCCTTGAAGATCTTAATTTTGTGGCCACGGACGACGATGTTCTCGTCGTCGGAACCGATTTCACCGTTGAATTTTCCGTGGACGGAGTCCCACTTCAGAAGATGGGCGAGGGTTTTGGTTTCAGTGATGTCGTTGATCGCCTGAACGCGTTCGACTTGTTTTTGACTCATCGCCCGCAAGACGTTGCGACCGATTCGCCCGAAGCCATTGATTCCAAAGTTAGCCATAGAGAAAAAAATTACCGGTTGTGACTGTCGGTTGCTGAGGAAATCTTCAGCAACGAGTGAGGCAGGGAATGTAAATGGGTAAACCGCTCAGGCAACGGCGAAGTGCAGCATTTTTCGCCGTCATTTTCCTAGTCGTCGCAGCGCAATCCACGACCACTGCGACGCGCGATTCATCGGCAATGAAACGGATTCTCGTCCTCGGCGACAGTTTGTCCGCGGGTTTCGGCCTGAAATCGAGTCAGGCGTGGCCGGCGTTGCTAACGGAAAAATTACGTGCTGCCGGTCTGACGAATTTCGAAATCACCAACGCCAGCCAGACCGGCGGCACTACCACCGGCGGCGTGGAAAGGCTTCCCGCGCATCTCAAGCGCAGGATCGACATCTTCATTCTCGAGCTCGGGATTAACGACGCGTTTCGCGGTGTGCCGATCGCCACGATTCGCAATAATCTTCAGGCGATCATCGATCAGGTGAAACGGCGGAATCCCGGCGCGCGTGTGATCATTTGCGGCATGCAACTGCCGAACTACAACGATGACGACTACGTCTTCGCGTTCGGCCAGATCTACGCTGACCTCGCGGCCAGGAACAACGCGACGCTGATTCCGTATCTGCTCGAAGGCATCGGTGGCGATCCAAATTTAAATCAGTCGGACCACATTCATCCAAACGCGGCCGGTCAGAGGATTCTCGTCGAAAATCTCTGGCGGGTTTTGGAGCCGATTGCGCGAGAAGTTGCAACCGCTGGCGCGGCGGGGCACGTTCCATAATTGATGGCAGATCCAGCACGACCTGACGAAGCTGACCCGAGCGACCCGTTTAATCTCGAGCGCGCCGACCACGCCGTTGTCGAAACAATCGAGATCGCGACCGAGGGCGAAGACTGCGACGAATGTGTGCGCAGATTGCGCCCTGTCCTGATGAAGATTCCCGGCGTCCTCGATGTCGTTGTCGATCTTCCGGACGAACGGGTGATCGTGAAATTCGACGCGCGCAAGACTCACGCGCCCGATTTGCACGACGCGATTCTCAAAAGCGGTTATAAGCCCGGACCAGTCGCGGATTAAACCTTCGGCTGCTGCTGGGTCAAGCAATGAAATGTGCCCAGACCCCAGATTAGTTCGCGGCAATCGATTCCAACTACACGGCGATCTGGAAAACATTTTCGCAAAACCGATAGCGCGATTTTGTCGGCCGGATCGGCGAACGTCGGAACGAGCACGACGTTGTTCGCGATGTAGAAGTTGGCGTAGCTCGCCGGCATCCTCGTTCCATCGCGGATAATCTTCTTCGGCATCGGCAGGATCTCGATGTCGAGTCCGAAGCCGGTCAGGCGGTTTAGATTGTCCTTAAGAGGTTTGTAGTTCGCGTCGTCGGAATTTTCTTCGACGACAGTGACGACTTTCGTTTCGGAAACGAACCGCGCGAGATCATCGATGTGCCCGTCGGTGTCGTCGCCTTCGATCCCGTCGCCGAGCCAGAGGATTTGTTTTACGCCGAGAAAGTCGCGCAACCGCTGCTCGATCTCCTCACGCGAGAGATCCGGATTGCGGCTCTTATTTAAGAGACACGATTCGCTGGTGAGGAGCGCGCCGGCGCCGTTCACGTCAATCGAGCCGCCTTCCAAAATCATCTTTGGATAAAAAACCGGCAGCTCAAGCAGCTCTGCGACGCGCGTCGGCACAACTTCGTCCAAATCGAACGGCGGATATTTGTTTCCCCACGCGTTGTAGTCCCAATCGACGACCGCGAGTTTTGGATCGACATCGCGCGTCAGAAAAATCGGGCCGTGATCGCGGCACCACGGCTCGTTCGTCGGAATCTCATAATAAGTGATGCACTCCTGGCGAGGCAGCGCGTCGAGCACCGCGCGCGCTTCGGCTTCGTGCGCGCCATTAACGACATTGATGCAAACCGGGTCCGAGCCGGACTGGCCATTATCAATCAGCGCGGCGACCATCGCACGTAAAGTCGGCAGAACGCGATCGAACGAATCCGGAAAACTGATTCCTTCCCGCCGCGGCCAGGACAACCATGTCGCGGCATGCGGTTCCCATTCCGCCGGCATGCGATAGCCGAGCGCGGCTGGCGTTTTCATCGACGAACCCATGAAAGGCGAACGTCGAACGCGGCCAGGCAGACGTCCAGTCTGTCGTGTTAAGTCAGGGTTTGTAGAGCGCGCCGACGATCACACCGGCAATTGCCAACTCAATGGTACCGCCGATGCACCAGGCGATTGCAATCGTGCTGGTCAGTGGTTGCACTGCGTATGAAATAATGATCCCGCCGCAGAGAAACAAGCCGAGGAGAACTCCATAGCGCAATCCTCCAGCCACGCCACCGCCACTGCCAAATCCGCGGACGAAGATCATGGTGAAAAAAAACGCGCCGACCAATTGACCAACGATCAACAGCGGAAAATTAACTTCCGCTTGCGGCCGCATGAGCGCGGACATTTGGGCATAGCTGTTCTTCAAGAGGATGCCGTGAAAGACCCATTCGTAGCCAAAGACGAAGACAAAGACCGCAATGAAGGCGATGAAGAATTTTTTCCAGTTCATAGTTTTTGATGTTGTTAGCGCTGACCAAAAAAATCCCGGCTCCGGATTGCGAAATTCACACCAGATTGTCGATCTAAATTTTGATCAAGCGGAAGTGAGCGGTCTGTAAATCGCGCCGACCAGCGCGCCCATGATAGCGAAGCAAATAATGTCGCCGGCAAACCACATGAGCAAAATGTTCGTGGTCAACGGCTCGACGGCGAAACGGATGATGTTGATGCCGCAGGCGAGAATTCCCAAGACAATGCCGTAACCGAAGCCGACGCCCGCGCTATTGATCCCAACTTTGCTCACGTAAAGGCCGGTGAAGGCGAACGCGAGCACAGCATGGCCGAGAATGAGAATTGGAAAGACCGGTTCCATCCGCCAGTGCGATGACGTCGCGATATACATGGGCTTCATCAACAAGCCGTGCCAGACGAAGCCAAAGAAGAAGATGAAAACGAACGCAACGATAAATGCCAGGAAACCTCGTTTGTGATTCATGGCGAGTTTCTAATCGGCGCGCAATTCGATTGTCGATCTAATTCCCGAAACCAGGAATGTGTCCGTAACCGATAAACGCCGGGTGCGTTTTGCCGTCACCATTCTTGTCTGGGCGCGGCATTTGAAAATCGAACACGCTCACGCCGAATCGCGATTCGCCCTGATAAACGCGGCCGTCACTCGCGCCGACCATGACGCGTTTGCCGGTTTTCTTTTCGCGGCCGAGATAAATCATCGCGTGAGTGATCGGCGGATCGCGATCAATCGCGTAAGTCCCGGTCCAGAATAGCAGATCGCCCGGCTTCAGATTTTCCAGCTCGAACGAATCTTCTTTGCGACTGAAGACCGGCTCGAACTTTCCGGCGCGGCGGAGCCAAACATATTGCGAGCTCGAATCGCGCGGGACATCGCCGACCTCATTTTGCTTGAGCACATAATAAACGAAGCCTGAACAATCCATTCCGCCGCTGGCCGGATCGTCCGAGCCATATTTGTAATCGAGATTGCGAGTGGTGAGTTCGAGCGCGGAGGTGAGGAGCTTCTGCACTTTGAGCGGATAATTTTCAAAACCTTTGATCTGGTTCGGCAACAACGTGGCATTCGGCGGGTGGAGTCGTTGAGTCGGAGACGGCGATGGTGCTTGTTCGGGCGTTGGAGTCGGAGTTGGTGATTCCTCAGTTTCGAACGGCTGCGGAGTTGGCGATGCGGCTTTCTTCTTTCTATGCGGCGAGCCGCTCGCCGTCGGAGTTGGAGACTCCGATTCGGGCGGTGAGGCAGTTGGTGTTGGTGACGATTTCTTCTTCCGGCGCGGTGAACCGGTCGGAGTTGGCGTCGGTGTCGGCGAAGGTTTTTTCTTTTTCGGTGAAGCGCTAGCCGGCGGGGATGGAGATGGGGTTGGCGTTGGCGATTTCTTTTTGGCAGCCGCAGCGGTTGTTTTCTTTTTTCGGTGCGGCGTCGGAGTTGGCGTGGAAAAGATTTTCTTGAGAGCCTGCCCGAGAGTTTGCTCGGCCGCATCGCTCGCCGGAGCAGCGATGAAAGCGCACATCAAGCAAATGAAAACACGGAGAAGCATGTGGTATCTGGTTGGACGGGGATTGTTTGCGATTCCTTGAATCAGAATGCGCCGCTCATGCTAATCTCTCCAGCATGAAAGCGATTCGTTTCGCCGTTCTCCTTTTCGCGATCGTCGATCTTGCGTCCGCCCAAATCGATCGCATCACGGGGAAAAATTTCGCAACGCGCTCGGAAGTTCTCGCGCTGCACGGGATGGTTTGCACGAGCGTGCCGCTCGCGACGCAGGTTGGCATCGATATTTTGAAACGCGGCGGCAGCGCAGTCGACGCGGCGATTGCCGCGAACGCAACGCTCGGATTAACGGAGCCGGTTTCGAACGGAATCGGTGGCGACCTTTTCGCGATCGTTTACTCGGCGAAGGAAAACAAACTTTACGGAATCAACGGGAGTGGTCGCTCACCGCTCGGTTTGAGCTACGAGCAAATGAAAGCGGAGCTCGACAAGCTGAATAAGAAAATGATTCCGCCGCGCGGCATGTTGCCGATCAGTGTGCCGGGTTGCGTTGACGCCTGGGCCGAGCTGCATAAGAAATTCGGCAAACTGAAATTGGCAGATGATCTCGCGCCGGCGATTCGTTACGCCGAAGAAGGTTTTCCGGTTTCCGAGTTGATTGCGTTCTACTGGCACTACGGACCAGAAGTTTACAAAGGACTGCCGGGCGCGTTCACCGAGACCTACACGATCAACGGCCGGACGCCGGCGAAAGGCGACGTATTTAAAAATCCCGCGCTCGCCGAAACGTTGCGTTTGATCGGCGAGAAAGGACGCGACGCTTTTTACAAAGGCGAGATCATGGACAAGATCGACAAGTTCATGCGCGAGAACGGCGGATTTTTGCGCAGAGAAGATTTCGAGAAACACACGAGCACCTGGGTCGATCCGGTCTCGGTGAATTATCGCGGCTACGACGTTTTTGAATTGCCGCCGAACGGCCAGGGAATCGCAACGCTCCAAATGCTGAACATTCTCGAGGGTTTCGATCTCGCGAAGATGGGGCGAAATTCGCCCGAGACATTGCACGCGATGATCGAAGCGAAGAAAATCGCGTGGGCCGATCGCGCCAAGTATTACGCCGATCCGGCGTTCGCGAAAATTCCGCTAAAGACTTTGCTGTCGAAAGAATACGCGGCTGAGCGACGCAAGTTGATCAACCCGAATCGGGCGGCGAAATCTGTCGCCGCCGGCAAGATCGATAATGGCGACACGATTTACATGTGCACCGCGGATGATGAAGGCAACATGGTCTCGCTGATTCAAAGCAATTATCGCGGAATGGGCTGCGGAATTGTCGTGCCTGGACTTGGCTTCATGTTTCAAGATCGCGGCGAATTGTTTTCGATGGAGCCGGGCCACGCGAACGTTTACGCGCCGGGCAAGCGGCCCTTTCACACCATCATTCCCGGTTTTGTCATGAAAGACGGCAAACCTTGGGAAGCGTTTGGCGTGATGGGCGGCGGCATGCAACCGCAGGGTCACGTGCAAGTGCTGACGAACCAGATTGATTTCGGATTGAACGTGCAGGAAGCGGGAGACGCGTCGCGCTGGCAACACGAAGGTGACAACGAACCGACCGGCGAGAAAATGACCGAGCATGGCGGTTATGTGAATCTGGAAAGCGGAATTCCGGCGGAAACGCAGCGTCAATTATTTCTGCGCGGACATGAAGTGCGATTCGACGTCGGCGGCTACGGCGGTTACCAGGCGATCAAAGTTGAAATGCACGACGGCGTGCGCGTTTACGTTGGCGCGAGCGAATCGCGCAAGGATGGCCAGGCCGCCGGTTATTAATTAGTTCCTCTGAAATTTGAGCTCGGCGAGTTTTTGCAGCGCGCGATCAACATCCTTTTTTCGTGCGCTGCCGAGCGCGAGAAGTTTTTCCTGGCGGTGAACGTTCGCTTCGGCCGCGTCGACGTCGGCTTGCTCGCGCTTCGTGGTCGCGGTGTGCGCCGCTTCAATTGCCAATGCTAGATTATTTTCGGCTGGAGTGACGTCTGCCTTCGCGATTTCGCCTGCGTTTAGCTGCTTATCTTTTTGCAACATTTCCTCTTTTGCGGCGACCAAACGCGCATTTGCGAGATCGAACTCGAGATGAACAACACGCAGCTTTCGTTGCTCGACCTCCAATTTCGAAAGCGCACCGATTTTCAAAAAGCGATCCAGACTCGCTACGTTTCTCTTCGCTCGCTCAAGCTCCTTTTCGAGTTTCGCAACATCGACATCACGCGCCGAAGACGGCTCTGCCTTAGCAGTTTTTTCGTCGTCGCGCTCCGGGACCAACAGCGGCGGTTCGACATCGAACGAGTCCGGATCAGGACTGTTCGTTTTGTTGTCGGCAAATACCACGCCGTTGATCGCGAGGAGAAGCGCAAGGGCGCGCCACATGAGCGCAATTTAACACGAAAACGACAGCCGCGGCGAGACCGACGTTAATGACGGTCATGACTTCGTAGAAGGCGCAAAAAATCATGCGCGGCGCGATTTTTTTCTTTCCAAATGCCGATGTTGTGGCATAGGACACGCTCGAAAACCGCCCGTGAATTCCCTGAGTTCTAAAGTGCTAGTTGGCGCGGCTGTCTTAGCCGCATTCATCTCGTCGTCGAACGCTAATCCGTTCCCCGCGTCTGGTCCCACCGTGCCGGGAACAAAGGCCCGTTTGCGCGGCGGCAAAGCTTTTGCCCCTGAGTCAGCGCCGCTTGTGGTGAAACGCGCGATCTGGGCGGCAAACCAACTTTTCCGCAAACCATACGTTTTCGGCGGCGGTCACAAATCGTTTACTGATCGCGGCTACGATTGTTCGGGAACAGTTTCCTACGCGCTTGGCGGCGCAGGTTTGCTCAAATCGCCGATCAATTCGACGGAATTTCGCAAGTACGGCGAACGCGGACACGGCAAGTGGATTACGATTTACGCGCGCAACGGCCACACTTACGCGATCATCGCCGGACTTAGGCTCGACACGACGCCTTACGTGACTGCCCACGACAAGTGGGCGCCGGGCTGGCAAGCCACCGAGCGCGTCCCGGCTGGCGGATTCGAAGCGCGTCATCCACTTGGGTTGTAATTCTTGTCGATCTCGACAAGCTCGAGCATCGCAAGATCGACATCCAACCGGCGCGACTTCGGATTTAGCAACTCAGAGTTGCGCAAACTGCGCGCGCTGAAGACGCCAGCCGGCGTGCAACGGTTTCTCGATGAACTCCCGTACAATCTTGGCTATACCGGACGCTCGCCGAAAAAAGTTCTGCACGAGCGAACCGCGTCATGTCTGGAAGGCGGAATCTTCGCCGCAGCGGCGTTGCGAGTTCTCGGCTATCCGCCGCTCATTTTCGACCTGGAGGCCGACCAGGACACCGATCACGTCGTCGCGATTTTCAAAGTGCGTGGCCATTGGGGCGCGGTGGCAAAGTCGAACTTCGCTGGTTGCCGATATCGCGAGCCGGTCTATCGCACGCTGCGCGAGCTAGCGATGAGTTACTTCAACATCTACTTCAATCTCCGCTTCCGGCGGACGCTGCGACGCTATTCGCGTCCGGTGAATCTTGCGCGGTTTGATCGACTCAACTGGATGACTACCGACAAGCCGGTTTGGTTCATCGCTGAACATTTGTGCGAAATCCCGCACGTGCGTTTGCTCACGCCGGCGATGCAGCGAAACCTGACTCGACTCGACCCGCGCTCGGTGAAGGCCGAAATGACCGGCCATCGCAAGAAGTAGCGACTAACGAAATAATTTCGCTCCGAGTGCGTCTTGCGCACGTTCGCGGACTTTCAACTAAACCAATTGCCGCGTGTCGAGAAACTTTAGCCGAGGCAATTCGGCGAACGTAACCGTTCAGCCGCAGATTCGCTCTGCCTTGGCAGCTGCTTCCAGTTCGAGCGGCGCGTTTGCGTACCCGACGGTGGCGCATTGCGAAATGTATGTTTGAAGGAACGGAACAATTCCGCCCAGTCTTTCGTACTGAGCGGTGTGAACGAGCTCGTGCGCGATCAGCGCACGATCACGCCAGCAATCAGACCTGACAAAGATCCCGTATTCCAGCGAAAGACCGCTCGGCGCCGCGGTCAGGAAATTCAACGACGCGGCCGCGGCCTTCAACTTCGGGTGCGCGGGGACGGGTATCGCCTCGACTCGAAGCAAACGAACGCGATCAGGATTTTTGATGCCGATCGATTTTGCGTCGGCCATTTGTGCCTTAGAAAGAGGCACTCCCTCGCACAACACGCGCTGCTTTTGGTCGGAAGCCCATTGTGCCGCCAGCGGAAGCACCTCCTCTAGCTGGTCAATTGCAGATTGTCGATCCACGATTGGTTCGAGAGCAAAAATCCAGCCGCGCGAGCGAAAATAGCGAACCGCCAAACGAGTTTCCGCGGCCTATTTACGGACCGTAAGGCGACCAGAACCCGGTGCTGGCCACGTCTGACAGCACGGTGTAATCGGCCGCCGGCACTTGTGGAATCGTGTCAACGGTTTGCGTTCCGTAAGCGGAGCCGAGCAGGCTGTTTCCGGAATTATAAAGAAGCGAGTTCTTCTTGAGATAGTTCGTCCAATCCGTAACTCCGACAGGGTCATTGGTTTTCCGGTTTGTCTCAATCGCGTACTGGTCAACCGCTGAGTCGATCATACGCAGATCGTTCAGAATTCGGCTGGCCTGGGAGCGCTTGCGGGCACGGAGAAATCCGGGAACAGCGATGGCTGCCAAGAGAGCAATGATCGCAACGACGATCATAATCTCGACGAGAGTGAAACCTTTGTGCGATCTTGCCGCGAGTCTCATCATCATGTGAGAACGTTTAGCATTCGTCGTGCCAACATATCGATTGTCGATACTTACCCGAGCCCAGCTTACGCACACCTAGTATGAGTTCCCTACATGCTGAAGACTACGAAGCCCTGGCCGCCTTTCGCTATTTGCTGCGCAAATTTCTGCGCTTTAGCAAAGATTTCCTCCGGGCGAAGGCCGGCCTTAATCCGGAGCAATATGAAGCGCTCCTGGCCGTCAAAGCGTTTCCCTCAGAAAATCTCACCATCACACAACTGAGCGAGCGACTCCAGGTGAAGCACCACTCGGCGGTGAACATTGTCGACCGATTAGTCGAAAGAAAATTGCTGCGACGTCAGGCCGGAGAAGAAGATCGCCGCGAACGGCACCTCGAACTTACAGACAAGGGTGTGCAGTTAATCGAGGACCTCGCTCGCGTGCATTACACCGAACTCTCCAAGCGAAGCGGAGAGATGATCAAAGGTTTGCAGCGGCTCCGCAAGTAAGCAATCCCTCAACGCGCGCGCGGAACTAGCTAGTCCATCCGGGCGTAGAGAAGAACGATGTAGACGACAAAGAGTCCGCTGCCAAAAACGACCAGGCTTCTGTGGTAACGTTCGGAGCGAGTCAACGCGCCGATTAGTAACGTCACGCCGAATATGCAGTGGAAAATCAGGTCGGCCCGCGGCGGCAATCTGTGATCGAGCACGAGACCCTTGAAAATGCTGGCCACGATTGCCCCGACTGTCATCGCGAAAAACCAGCCGCGGTGCGCGTAAAAGTTTTCTTTTAGATCGACAACTTCGCCGCCAAAGAAGTCCGGGAATACGAGACCGCAGGCCATGTAAATAAAGATCACGTTTAATAAAACGGCGCCGAATTGCTCGAAGGTCCAGTCATGCCGATGGCGCATGCCGAACATGGCCCACCAATGTTGAAAGCAAACCAGCAGCAGCAGCGCCGCCCACACCAGCACCGGCCAGTAAATTCGGATTCGCACTCGCGAAAGCACAATTCCTCGAAAGCCCTTCAGGATCTGTGTCACGGCCAGACCGAGGATCACTGAGATGAGCACCGATAGATAACTGAACTCATCCATGTCGACCATAGGTTTTGGCGGCGCGAGCGAACGATGTAAATTCGGAAATGAGCGGCCAGACCGGCGTTAAAGTTTATGGCTGTAATCACATCGCAATTGAAGTGGACGACATCGAGAAGGCGGTCGCGTTTTACAAAGACGTTTTCAATCTCGAAAAACTGGATGAAGGCGAGGGCGACGCGTTCTTCAAACTCGGCGAGCATCAATTCCTCGCCATCTTCGAAGTCGACAAAGTTCAGCCGGCGAATGTTAGGCACTTCGGAATCATGGTTCGCGATGAAGAACAGCTCGAAGAAGTGCGCCAGAAGCTGACGAACAAGTACAAACTCAAACTCATCCCGCCGTTTCGTTGCGACTTTCGCGATCCGTGGGGCAATCGCATTCAGGTTGTCGATCTTCATGACGAATCGCTGATCTGGTTGTTGCCGTATCGCGAAGTGCAGAAAGCTGGCGTTCGATTCAAATAATCACGCCTTCGAAGCATTAGCCGGAGAACAACTTCGGCCGATGCTTTGGTTGTTAGGCGGAAAAAGCTTGATGCGTCCGGCGTCGACGAACAATAATCGACCTTGGACGCGCTGATTTTTGGCGCGCTCAGATGAACGTTTTCTTCCAGCGCGGAAGTTGGTTCGCGCGCCAGAGCGCGCGGCAATCAGTCATCGGCATTCCGCGCCAATTGCAGGCAGCGGTAAGAATGGAGCTCTTATGAAACTGTTCTCTTCATGGTTTCGAATCCACCGAACGCTTGGTCTGGCGCTCTTCGTCACGGCGGCTTGTTGCGTCCTCTCAAGCTTCGGCGGCCTGACGCGAACTGCGTCCGCGCAGAAGGCCCAACCGATTTATGCGCCGGCACGCGCCAAAACCGCGCCGGCACGAAAAGCCGCTCTACCGGTGCCGAACTACACCGTAACCACGAGCAGCGGTGCGTCGATCGTCTCGGGAACGACCGACATCGGTCTTCACGCTGACGATCAAACGAAGGCGATCACATTGCCTTTCCCGGTAATTTTGTACGATCAGGTGTTCACCAGCGCCAATGTCAGCTCAAATGGCAACCTCCAGTTCAATAGCAACAACGCAGCTTACAGTAACACCTGCCTGCCTAACGGCAGTTTCAGCTACACGATTTTTCCTTACTGGGACGATCTCTACACCGGCGACATCGGCTCGGGGCAAGGCGTGTTCACTTCAATCAGCGGCACCGCGCCGAATCGTATTTTCAATATCGAATGGCGTGCTGTGCATTGTTGCGGGTTCGGGGCGCCTAATACCTATTTTGAAATCCGGCTTTACGAAGGCCTGCGCAAGTTCGACCTCATCTATGGCTCTCCGTTAGACAACGCCGATCCCAACGGCATTCAATACGGCGGCGACGGCGTTACCCAGACCGTGGGCGTTCAGGCAGACGACGGGACGCACTTTACCCAATACGAGTGCAACACCAGCGGAACACTTAGCCCGGGTCTTAAATTAACTTTCGAAATTGCGCCTTCGTGCGCGCCAGCACCGGCCGGCATGATCAGTTGGTGGAAAGGCGAAGGCGACGCCAATGACAGTCAGGACGACAACAACGGCACGCTGCAAAACGGCGCCGGGTTCGCGACAGGCGAAGTTGGCCAGGCCTTTAGTCTCAACGGCAATAACCAGTTTGTTCTGATTGGAGATCCTGTTCCCGCTAATTTGCAGATTCAAAACGAGATCACTCTCGACGCGTGGATCTACGTAACGTCTTACCCAGATTCGAGCAGTCTCGGACTCATTGTCGGCAGCCAATTCGATACGACTGGATCAGGTGCCACGATTTTCCTGGATGGCCGAACCGACCCTGACGGACAAACTGCTCCGCCCGGTCATATCCATTTTCAGATTGGAGATGGCTCTTTCCATGCCACTAACACGAATTCGCAGGTCCCACTAAATCAATGGGTTCACATCGCTGCGACGCGAAGGGCGAATGAAGACGCCAAAGTTTATTACAATGGTGCGCTGCAACCTTCGACCAGTGTACCTTGGTCGGGCGCAATCTCGTACAATGGCGCATGGTTCGCCATCGGACAGCAAAAGGATATTAATCGGCCATTCAACGGCCTCATCGATGAAGTTGAAATCTTCGATCGTGCGCTAAGTGACATCGAAGTCGCCAGCATTTTCATCGCCGGCAGTCAAGGTAAGTGCCCGTGCACAACGCCGCCCGCAAACATGGTCAGTTGGTGGCGCGCGGAAGATGATGCCGTTGACTCAAAGGACGGCAACGACGGGACGCTGGGCAGTGGTGTGACTTTTGCATCGGGAGAAGTAGGTCAGGCCTTCCAGTTCGATGGGTCTAGTAATGGAGTAGTGAGGGTTCCTGATGCAAACAACCTCCACTTTACAAGTGCGTTTACTCTCGACGCGTGGATCTATCCCAATCCTTTGAACACCGCGATTCTCTTTAGCAAGATCAACGGCTCGGGCTCGTCGATTAGTTACGAATTCGACGTGTTCAGCGACGGCAGCCTTCGCCTCTACATTAGCAGTGACGGCTCGACTTATGATTCACGGAGCACCGCTGCCGGCGTCGTCTCCGCCAACCAGTGGCAACATGTGGCAGTGACCTTCGATGCCGGGTCGGTGGAGTTTTTCGTAAACGGTATCTTAGTCGGATCAGACTCGTTCAGCACCTCTTCGGTCTTTCCAGGTACGGACGATCTGTTCCTCGGCTCAAATGGCGCACAAGCCAATTTCACCGGCTTGATCGATGAGCTGGAAGCCTTTAATCGCGCACTCTCGGCTGGCGAAATCGCGAGTATCTTCAATGCGGGGAGCGTTGGTAAGTGTCGATCTTGCACCGCGGCGCCCGGGAGCATGATCAGCTGGTGGCCGGGTAACGGGAACGCGATGGATGTTCAAGATAACAACAACGGAACACTAGTCGGCGGAGCTTCATTCGCGCCGGGTAAAGTCGATCAAGCATTTAACTTTGATGGAACAACCGGGGACGTCACCATTCCGCACAACGCCAACCAAAATATTCAGCAAGCCATCAGCATCGACGCATGGATTAAGAAGACAGACGATTGCACGGGCAATTGCATCGTTCTAATAAAGCAAACTGATACGAATTCCGGATGTTGCGATAACCTTCGCTATGGTCTCATTGTCCTCAACGGGACGCGCCAGGCCGACTTTGCCTTCAACACCGGAACCTGGGACGACGTTGTCTTATCGAACACCACAATCCAGGACAACGTCTGGTATCACATCGCCGGAACTTGGGACGGGCAGACGGCGTCAATTTACGTCAACGGTGTGCTCGATAATAGCGTTGTCAAGAAAGGCACGATTCTGCCGAGTACTTCCGGTCCGCTTTACATAGGTCATCACGAAAATCCCAACAGCGAGGAGTTCTTTGCCGGCCTGGTCGATGAAGTAGAACTGTTCGACCGTGCGCTAACTGCGAACGAAGTCCGAAAAATCTTCGACGCCGGCAGTCACGGTAAATGTCCGTGTATCACGCCACCCAATAATATGATCGCCTGGTGGCCGGGCGACGATAATGCCAGAGATATTCAGGGACATCACAATGCAACGTTGAACGATGCCACTTTTGCCCCCGGCGAGGTCAGTGACGCGTTTAACTTCGATGGCCAAGATGATAGTGTCTCGATTCCGCCGAGCACCGACTGGAACTTCGGGACCGGTGAGTTCACTTTCGATTTCTGGGCAAGGGCCAACGAAGCCCCGGTCCTGGAAAGGCCCAACAGCGCTGGGCGCCAGCAGGGCAACGCTAACCCCGCCACGAACCGGATGTACGCGCTTGCGTTCGAGCCCAATCCCAACACGCGAAACCTCGACTTCGATTTCAATGATGGCGGCTTTGGCCTGTGGGTTTACTGGAATAGCGGCGGCGGCGTGAATGGAACCAACGCCATTCAAGTCGGCACAACTGGCAGCTACACGGATGGCCAATGGCACCATTTTGCGCTAACCAGAACCGCCCAGGAGCTAAAGGTGCGCAATGGTCAAGCCGGCACGTGGACGCTTTACATCGATGGTGCTGTCGCTGGGACGGCGAGTGACTCAGAAGCGCTCGATCTATCCGGAGCGAACAATAATTTCCTCGGCAAAAATAACGCCGGGTTTTTCTGGAACGGCCAGATCGACGAAGTAGAGATTTTCAATCGCGCGCTGAGCGCTAACGAGGTTGCTGCGATCTACAACGCCGCCGGCGCGGGCAAGTGCAAACCGCAAGCCACACCTGCTCCCGACCTCACCGCCACTAAGACAAACAACGTGGGTGGAAATACCAGCGCCGGCAGCCCGTGGACGTGGAAAATCAATGTCGCCAATAGCGGCGATGACTCGGCTGACTTCACTTCCGGCCAGACCATCCTCAACGACAATCTGCCTAACAACTTTATCATCTACGGTTCGCCGAGTGTCAGCAACGTCGTCAACGTCACAAACAGCGCCTCTATCAATTGCAGCATCGCGAGCAGTAATCTGA
>WNFR01003093.1_pt1 | contig 17285 bp, 13 predicted proteins | sample 5400221 | NCBI WGS metagenome assembly WNFR01 (sample SAMN13153357, study PRJNA577476) | soil metagenome | isolation source: 40 cm soil under Madrone tree | place: USA:California | collected 2016-06-14
GGAATCATGAAGCCCGTGCAGGACACCGTGATGATCATGTCGATGTCCTCGGGTTTTAGGCCCGCGCGCTCGAGGCACTTTTCCGCGGCTTCCCGGCCGAGTTTCACTGCGTGTTCGATGTATTCGTTATTGGTTTGCGAAAGCGGGCGCGGCTCGATGGTGTAGTCGAGCGGGAAGATGGCGTGCCGGTTGTGAACCTGCGCGTTGTCGACGATGCTCATCATCGCTTCAAGGCGGCGCTCGGGAATGTCAAACACCCGTCCCATGTACACTTTTACGTCGTCGCGTGTGATGGTGTGGGGCGGCAGCGCGGTGGCCGTCGCGGCGATGGTGGGATACGAGGCTGCCGCACCTTCTGTGGGTCGATTGCTCGCGAATTCCATCAGTCTCCTTGGGCACAAAACTGGCGCCGGCTGGTTGTCCGCCGCGTAAGCCTTTTGAATGCAGCATTTTCGGAGTCGGCTGCATTCGAGCCAATGACTCTACATCAATTCTCGGCCAGGAGTGAACTAGTTTCAAGGGGAGGATGGAGTAGTAACGGAGCGCGAGAAAACCGTGATCGGAAACTTGCGCGAAGTCGCTAAGCGCCTCGCACGCGGTCGCGCCTGCATATCCGTTGTTTCCGACCACGGCATTGTTAAAGACTGGTTCATCTTTGGATTTATTCCCCCAAAGCCACGGCCGCAAAAGGAATCGTCGAACGTGTTAGATTCTCTGATGCGTGAGGTGCGTTATGCGAGCGAGCGCATTTCGTTTCGTTTTGCTGACAGCGTCGGTCCAACTTCTGGCGAGTCTACCGGCGCGGGGGCAGGTCGCTAAGTGGTCCGGGACAACCGAGGGCGATTTCGTCGTCAAAAATTTCAAATTTCGGTCGGGTGAAACGCTGCCGGAGTTGCGCCTACATTACACAACGCTTGGCAAACCGGTGCGCAACGCGGAGGGCCGTGTGACGAACGCCGTGTTGATTCTTCACGGCACGGGCGGCTCAGGAAGCCAATTCTTGCAGCCTATCTTTGCCGGAGAATTGTTTGGTCCAGGACAGCTCCTCGATACGAATCGCTACTTCATCATTCTTCCCGACGGCATCGGTCACGGCAAATCTTCGAAGCCCAGCGACGGGATGCACGCTCATTTCCCGCAATATAACTACGACGACATGGTTGCCGCGCACTATCAGCTTCTCAGCGAGGGCCTCGGCGTGAATCATTTGCGCCTCATCTTTGGCACGTCTATGGGTTGCATGCACTCGTTTGTGTGGGGAGAAACCTACCCCGATTTCATGGATGCGCTGATGCCCATGGCTTGCCAGCCCGTGCAAATCGCGGGACGCAACCGCATCTGGCGCAAGATGTTGATGGACGCGATTCGCAACGATCCGGAATGGAAGGGAGGCGACTATTTCGAAGAGCCCAAGGAGGCGCTGCGCACGGCGCTCGATTTGCTCCTCATCGCTGGAAGCGCGCCCCTATACATGCAGAAAAGCTATCCGACGCGCGACGCCGCGGACAAAGATCTGGATGATTATTTCAAGGAGCGATTCGCCGGGCTGGACGCCAACGATCTGCTGTACCAGGTCAATGCTTCGCGCAACTACGATCCCTCGCCGAGCCTCGAGAAAATCACCGCGCACGTCATGTATATCAATTCCGCGGACGACTTCATCAATCCACCGGAACTGGGCATCGCCGACCGCGAAATCAAAAAAATGAAAAACGCGCGCTTCGTCTTGCTTCCCATCAGCGACGAAACGCGCGGCCATGGCACGCATACGAGGGCTGTCGTGTGGAAACAATACTTGGCGGAATTGCTCGAGAAATCAGCGCGCTGAGCGGACAGTCCTATTAAGGTGTGGCCTGGCTGGCGCGGATTTCCTGCCAGCGGCGCGGGCGCTTGTTGGCTTGCAGAACTTTTTTGCGCAGCCGGATAGATTTCGGCGTGATTTCCACGAACTCGTCGTCGGCAATAAACTCGATGGCTTGCTCGAGGCTCAGCTCACGGTGCGGAATGAGGCGGATGGCTTCATCCGCGCTGGACGAGCGCATGTTCGTTTGCTTCTTTTCCTTGGTGACGTTGACGTCCATATCCTGCTCGCGCGAATTTTCGCCCACGATCATGCCTTCGTAAACTTCGATGGCCGGTCCGATGAAGAGTTCGCCGCGCTCCTGAATGTTCCACAACGCAAAAGCCGTGGATGGTCCTCCGCGGTCCGCCACCAATGCACCTGTCGGACGCAGCGCCATCTCCCCGCCATATTCCATCCAGCCTTCGAAAATCGAATGAATTAGCGCTGTTCCGCGCGTGTCCGTGAGCAACTGGCTGCGCAGCCCGATCAATCCGCGCGAAGGGATTTTGAAGTCCAGGCGCACGCGGCCGGAGCCGTGATTGCTCATCTTTAGCATCTCGCCGCGCCGGCTGCCGATCGTTTCCATGATGATCCCGATGAAATTCTCGGGCACGTCGATCACCAGCCGTTCCAGCGGCTCGAGTTTTTTGCCGTTCTCCGTGCGGACGACAATTTCGGGTTTGCCCACCATCAGCTCAAACCCTTCGCGCCGCATGGTTTCAATCAAAATCGCCAGCTGCAATTCGCCGCGCCCCAGCACGCGGAACGATTCCGGCGTGTCCGTGTCCTCTACGCGGATGGATACGTTTGTTAGAAGTTCTTTTTGCAGACGATCGCGGAGGTCGCGCGAAGTGAGAAAGGATCCCTCTTTGCCAGAAAGCGGGCTGCTGTTTACCGTAAAAATCATCGCCAGCGTGGGCTCGTCGATCAGCAGCGGCTCCAATGGCATGGGGTTCGCCAAATCCGTGATGCTTTCGCCGATCTGGATACCCTCGACGCCGGCAATGGCCACGAGATCGCCTGCCGGGACGGCTTGCGCTTCATCCCGTTCCAAGCCTCGGAACGTATACAGCTTGGTGATGCGCGTCGGGGTCAGCTTGCCATCGAGCTTGCTGATACCGACCTCCGCGCCGCGCTTCAGCGTCCCGTTGAACACTCGCCCGATCGCGATGCGTCCCAGGAATTCGCTGTAGTCCAGGTTCATCACCTGAATCTGCAGGACTCCTTCCGGGTCGCCCGGAGGAGCCGGGATGTGCTTTACGATGGCCTCGAAGAGCGGCAGCAAATCTTTGGAATTGCCATCGGGTGAGTTCATGGCGATGCCGTCACGCGCGTTGGTGTAAATCACCGGAAAATCGAGTTGGTCTTCGGTAGCGTCAAGATCGATGAACAGATCGTAAATTTCATCGAGGACTTCCTTGGCACGCGCATCGGCGCGGTCGATCTTGTTCAGCACGATCACCGGAGGCAGTTTCGCGGCCAGCGCCTTCTGCAGAACGTAGCGCGTCTGTGGCAGTGGCCCTTCGCTGGCGTCCACCAACACCACAACGCCGTCCACCATGCGCAGCGCACGCTCCACTTCGCCGCCAAAGTCGCTATGGCCCGGGGTGTCCACGATGTTGATCTTCGTGTCGTGAAAAAAAAGAGCGGTATTCTTCGCGAGAATCGTTATGCCGCGCTCGCGCTCCAGGTCGTTGGAGTCCATCACGCGCTCGACGAGAGCCTCGTTGGCGCGGAAAATCCCGCTTTGGCGGAGCATGGCGTCGACCAGGGTGGTCTTCCCGTGATCAACGTGTGCGATAATGGCGATGTTACGAATATTTGCACTCATAATTCCTGCTTGCCGTATCCCGAGCCCGCTCGGAGTCTAGGCTATCTAAAGACAAAAATAGCCCCGACCCGGTCGGGGCCCGGACGAAATTTACTCAGAAAGGGTATCCCCGCGCAGCGGCGGGCCCGTTATTCTCAGGTGCGGTCGAGCAACATACAGTTTAGCAGACCTGGGACACTCGAACCACCCTGGCCGGAAAGAGCGTAACAGTACCGTTTTTAAGCCGTTCACCCCCGGTTTATTGCGGTATTTACCGGATTGTTCCCAAAAATGGCGTTTCAGAAAATAGCTCCCATGCAAGACGCTTGGCTAGGTGAAATAGCTTTTGATAACTACTGGCGAGTGCTGGAAACGCACTGTCCCGGCGTGGTCAAGGCTCCCGAGTTCTCACGGATGAGTCTCGTGGAGCGCGAGGCATGGGTTCAAGCCGCGAAGGCCGTCGAGGAGCATGTCCGCGATAGGGTTTGTGTTGCTTCCTCGAAGTGACGCGGGCCTAGGGCCCGGATCCCCTCCTCCTCGGCTATTCCGTGCGCAGCGCGATAATGGGGTCCACGCGGGCTGCGCGGCGCGCCGGAACATAGCAGGCTACCAGCGCGGCCAACCCGAGCACTACCGCTACTCCCACATAGGTCAGTGGATCGGTTGGCGCCACTTCAAACAGCAGTTGCTGTAAGAGGCGAGTGAGCCAGAGCGCTCCGAACAAGCCAAGTGCGACGCCGATCAGCGCCAGCGCCATGCCCTGCCCCAGAATCATGCGCAAAATTTCCGCCGGACGCGCGCCGATGGCCATGCGCACTCCGATCTCATGCCTTCGCTGGCCGACCGCCAAGGCCATCACCCCACCGATGCCCGTCGCCGCAATCGCTAACGCCAGTAAAGCAAACAATCCTAGCAAATTAGTAGTCAGCCGCGGCGCCGCGACAGATTCCGCGCGTACCTGTTCAAGAGACCGCACCCGCGCCGCTGGCTGATTCGGATCAATGGCATGCAGCAGTTCGATCACGCCGCGCGCGATGCTCATAGGTTCCACCGCTGTCTTGATCACCAGGCTGGACTGCATCATAGGATTTTGTGCCATAGGCACATAAATCTCATCTGCTACGTCTTTATCGAGTCCGTACTGTTTGATGTCTCCCACAACTCCAACCACTTGGGTCCAGGTTTTTCCTCCATCGGTGGAGAAGCGCGTCCCGGCAGGATTTCGCGATCCCCAGAGATGGTTCACGGCGCTGCGATTCACAACCGCCACGTCCGGATTGCCCGGCCTGTCGGTTTGCAGGAATCCTCGCCCGTTGAGAATGGGAATGTGAAGCGCATCGAAGTACGATGGGCTTACAATCCTGAAATCGGCTTTCGGCAACGCCTGCCCCGGCGCGGGCGCTTGTCCCTCAATCTGAAAATCACCGGTCATCGTCATGCCGGCGGTAAAGGGAATCATCATCGAAGCGGCTGCCGATTTGACGCCGCTTTGCATCTGGATTTTCTCCAGCAGGGACTCGAAAAAGGCGCGCTGCTTGTCGCCGGTGTTGTATTTAACAAAGTCCAACGAAACGTCCATCGTCAACACGTTTTCCGGTTGAAAGCCGGGGTCCACATGCTGCAGCTTCGCAAAGCTGCGCAACATCAGCCCCGCGCCTATCAACAGGAGAAACGAAACCGCTACTTGCGCAACAATGAGCAGGCTCCTCATTCGGTGCTTCCCCCGCCCGATGGTGGACTGTCCGCCACCTTCCTTCAGTGTCCCGACGACGGTCTCGCGAGCCGCCAGCGCCGGTGCGGTGCCGGAAAGCAGGCTCGTCAGCACGGCTACCAGGAATGTAAATCCCAAGACCCAGGCGTCCATGTGAATCTCACGCGCCCGAGGCGTGAAGCGCGCGGCAAAACTCACTAGCAAACTCAGCGCGCCCCAGGAAAAAAGCAGGCCCAGGCCGCCGCCGATCACCGCCAGCAAAAAACTCTCCGTCAGCAATTGCCGGAACATGCGCATGCGTCCCGCGCCCAGCGCGGCGCGCACGGCGAGCTCCCGCTCTCGCCTCACCATCCGCGAGAGGTTCAGGTTCGCGACATTCGCGCACGCGATCAATAAAACGAAGCCCGCTGCCGCCAGCAGCACCAGCATCGTCGGCCGGGCGTTATGCGTCAGCGCTTCCTCGAGTGCCGTGGTCTTCACTGAATAGTCTTTTCCCTCCGGATAATCTTTCGGATAAGCCTTCTGCAGATTCGCTGCAACTCCGCTCAAATCCGCCTGCGCCTGGCTCACGCTCATTCCGGGCTTAATCCGCCCGAAAACCTGCACCATCCGCGCCTGTCGGTTAGTGACGGTCGCAGGACGCGACCGGAAAGGGCAGGCGGTCGTTGGCATGTAAACATCGTTCTCGTCCGGGTATTGCGGCACCGGCGGCAGCACGCCGATCACCGTATGTATTTTGTCGTTCATGCTGAACGTCTTGCTAACCACTGTTGGGTCGCCGCCGAAACTTTTGATCCAGTATTCGTAGCTGAGCATCAATACAGCCGGCGCTCCCGGCTGCTCATCTTCCGGCCGGAAAGTCCGTCCGAAGAGCGGCTTTACTCCGAAAACGTCGAAGAAATTCCAGGAAACCACTCCTGTTTCCACCCGTTCCGGCTCGCTGCGTCCCAGCAAAATAAAATTCATGTTGTGGTATTCCACAAGGCCGTCGAGCGAACGGCTTTGGCTCCGGTAGTCGTTTGTGTCAGCAGCTGAGAAACCCTGATTCAGCATTCCCATTCGCTGCTGCAAGACCACCAGCCGGTCACCGTGTTCATACGGCAGCGGCTTAAGCAGCACCGCGTTCACGACGCTGAAGATCGCAGAATTGGCGCCGATTCCCAGACCCAGCGTGACGATCGCCGCAAGCGTGAATCCCGGGCTCTTGCGCATCATGCGCAGCGCGAAACTAGCATCCTGGCGGAACATCGCCATATGCTCACCCGGCGCTGTCCGGAAAATTCCCGCAATCGTTTCCCACCACAAGCGCAGAACACCCGTGGTTCCGTTCCGGCGCCCTGCTTCCTCGTGTTGTTCCTGGAAAACGGTTTCCATTTCGGGGCCGAAGTCGCTCCGAAAATCAAACGGAAGAAGCCGCAGGAGTGCTCGATAAATTCGTGTCGCTCTGGAATCAGCCGCTGCCATCGTGTCCTCCCGCGGCACCACCACAGCACCGCTCTTCCGACCTCTCGCTGCTTCTTGAAGCCGCTTGTGCGCCGCCGGAAATCTCTTTACGCCGTGCGGGGTTTCTTCAACAAATTCCTCGACCGCGCGATGGACAAGATTTCATCCATCCGTTCCGCTTCCGAAGTGGCCGCCTGTCGGCCTTGTGACGTCAATCGGTAATAACGGCGCCGCTCGTCGTCTGTTTCCGATGGCCGTGAACGCAGCTCAACGATCATGCCATCCGCCAACAAGCGCTTGATGATCCCGTAGAGCGTCCCTGTGCTCAGCCGCACCTTGCCGCCGGTGCGCAACTCCACTTCTTTCAAAATGGCATAGCCATGGAGGTCGTCGCCAGCCAGCGCCAGCAAGACATGGAACATGGCCGGGGTCAGTGGCCCGAGCGGTTCAGCATTGCTTTGTGCAGCACTCAATGGTTCTTCTCCCAGAAGAAGACTTCTGTCGTGATACGCTATATCGTACGACGCCATAGTGTCAAGAGAAGAATGCCCCGGGTATTCCGAGACCCTCGACTCCTATTTTTTCCGCTTATAGGTGAAGTCGTACTCCACAAACCAGGTCTTGCCGCCGTCATTCGAACCCTGGCTGAATTGCCTGACCTTGTCAGGCCCCAGCTTGATGAATTGCAGGTGTCGTTTCAACTTAGTTCCGTCCGGCTGCGGAATTTCATCCGTCCAATAGTCCATCGCTCCGTCCTTCAATCCCCCATAGAAAAAAATGTTGCCACCGGAGTTGTCCACCCAATATTGCTCCCACCGCTTGAGCGCCGTGTTGTAAATGTTGTAGCTCTTCCCGGAGTATCCGATATTGCCCGCACTTATCCAGTTTTCTTGAACCACGCAATCTCCCAGGATCAATTCGATTCGACTATCTCCCGCCGGTGTCTCTCCCTGGCTCGTGACCACACTCCATTCGCCCAGCCAGAAGTCAAATTGCCGGTTTTCCGCCGCATAAGCGCAGGGCTTCTGGTTGCGCGTTATGTGCTCCAGGATTTTTGCAAACTGCGCGTCGGACTTCAGCTCTGCCAGGTCCGTGTCGGCCAACAATTGGTCGGGTTGACTCAGGCCATTTTGCGCCGCCCTTTCCAGATGTTCAAAAGCCTTGTCCTTCTCTTTTTTCGATGCGAAAACCGTGGCAATTCCAAGTTCAGCGAATTGCGGGGCCAAGCCTGACGCTCTGCCCTTCTCAAAGGCCTCGATGGCCTTGTCCTTTTCCCCGGTCTTATTTAAGGACACGCCCAATCGGTACCACGCGCGTGGATTAGGCGCCGCTTGTACGATTTGGCCGTATAACTTGGCGGATGCGCTCCAGTTCTTTGCGTCATAGGCCGCGGCCGCCTCGGAAGCCACTTGAGATAGGGAAGACGCCTGCGGCGGCTGCCCCACAGCCACCGCCCACCCCGACAGAAGAAGCAAAACGCCCACCGCATGTAGCAAGATGAAACGCGGCATTTTTTTCACCTCGGATGGCAGGGTCTTGATCTGGGGTTTTGGACGCGCTATGCCACAAATCGGCACTCCGGAAACAGGGCAAATTCCAATAATTCATATAAGGACCACATAAATTCAGAAGATTCACGTTCTGTAACATCCCGATTTCGAGACTTCCATTCCATTCCCGTGCAACTGTGCAGTCTCGTCCCGTGGCTTCATTGAACCTACAGGTGAGTTTTTTCGTATAAATAGAAAACCCTCTAGTGGACTTTACGTCTATACACGATAGGGGTGGGCGTCTATGTTACCGGAAGTGATCTCCATGCGAGAGCCGGATGAACCGACGACTTCGGAGCGGATACTCCTATCCTCCGGCCGCTATATCACTTTTGGACCGTTTCGGATTGATCAGCAACGGCAGGAAGTGACCCGGAACGGTGCCCGGCTCAAGCTTCAGGGTAAGGTTTATCAGGTACTGATCACCCTCCTTGAAAAGCCGGGTGAAGTCGTTACCCGTGAAGAACTGCGCATGCGCCTCTGGCCTGCTGATACCCACGTAAATTACGACGCCAACGTAAATACCACCGTCAATAAGCTCCGCCTGGCGCTGGGCGATTCCTCCGATAAGCCCCTCTACGTCGAGACTATTCCTCGGAAGGGCTACTCCCTCCTGGTCCAGCCGGAGGTCTCCGACATGCCCTTCCGTTCTCACTTTATCGAGACCGAACCATCTGCTGATTCCGCGCAAGAATCTTCTCGAAGCTCGGGCCACCTGTCGTTTTCAAAATCCGATTTATGGATTGTGCTCGGTGTAATCGGCTTGATTCTCGCCGGGATGCTTCTCGGGGCGGGAATCACCCGGCTCTGGATTAACCACGCAGCGCCCCTGGCTCCTTACCCTTTGACGGTGATTTCGCGCGCGGCAACAGCCGCATTCTTATAAGCTTGTCTTACTCCTTTGAGGCTTGGCCTGACCGGAACTCCGTCCACGGCCCTGCCTTCATATCCCGCAAGTAAGGTTCCTGCCAGGCATACTCGGGATGAGCCGCGAGAAACGGCTTGGCGAGAAAGTCTCCACCGCAGGGATGTCCCATGCGAGCCACAATCCGCATCTCTTTCGCCATCGTGCTATCCGTGGCTTTTCCTTGAACGGCTCCGCCGGGATAGTAAGGCTCCCAATCCCACTCTTTGATGCCACGCGGCGATCCATCCACATGCCCGCAGAGCGTGCGCTCGTTGGCCCCTTCCTTTTTCTCAGCCGTGTCCGTATGGTCGCCCAGCATCTTTTCCGCCAGCGCGACGTCGATCTTTCCTTTGTTTTCTTTCAACAATTCTTCCCACCGTGCCCGCCGCGCGTTCGGCGAACTCTCCTTATTATTTGGGTCAAATTTTGGCGTGTCTTCTTTCAGCACCTTGGGATCGCGCGCCCAGTTCGATCCCGAAAGAACGCCGTCCTTGGTCCTCCACAACTTGTGCGCCTTTAAACCAAGTTCGAGCTGCGCGATTTCGCCCGTCTTGCGGTCGCCCAGCAGCCAGTCGTTTGCATATCCTCCGTTGTTTCCGTCCAGCATGATCTTTGTGTATTCGTCGATCGAACCCGCATACTGCAGCGCCTTTCGCGCCCGCACAAATTCCGCCTTGCCGTTCGGGTCCCATCCTTCAAACTGCGTGATCGTCGTTTCCGTCACCATCAGCCCGTCCCTGTTGATTCCGAAATCGTCGTCGCTCGCGATCACTCCAGGAAAACCATCCATCAGCATTCTGTAGCCGTTCTTCGGCGCGATGTCGAACACGATTCGCCACCGTTCCCCGTTCTTGTAACTCGTCCAGTTGTTGTGCGCTATCACGATCTGCCCGTCTTTTGTCCAGCTTCCCGTAGCCACGAAGGCGCTGCAATTCCCCGGGCTCTTCAGATTCGGAGCATTCGGCGTCTTTTGCTGCTTGTCCAGCCAGGGCACGTAATAATCCGGCAGTTCCTCAAAGGCATTGAACGCCACGATGTCGTAAACGTCCAGCTTCGAACCGGTGCGCGCGCGCAGCCCTTCCACGATGCCCTGCAGCTCTTGCTGATACTCCGCATCGATCTTCAGCCACAGCATTTCCTTCGCCGCCTTCCGGAAAAACTCCCAATCTCGTTTCGTCGAGTGCGTCATCCCCGCGCTCACTGCCGCGAACCCGTCTTCGATCTCCGGTCCCAGCAGGTACCCGTGCTGGTATCCCATCGCGTCCGGTTCGCCCTCCAGATGCACGTAGATCCAGCCGCCTTCTTCAAAGCGTAACGCGGGCTTCAATCGTGGATCGTTCGCTGCCGCGCGCTCCCGCGCCGCCGCAATCGTCGCGACCATGGCGTCATTTGCAGATGCGGAAGCCTGCGCTCCGTTCCCCGCCCACCACGGCGCCGCTCCCGCCAGCATCACCAACAAGATCGCCGCCGCTCGCCTTATCGAATCCGCGCCCATCTGGCCTCCTACCTTCCTGTGCTGTTTCTCCGGGTGAAAATCAGACCGCGCGTCCGGCCCGCGTCCAGCGTAAAACCCTTCACATCTTTCTGTTGGTCCCGTTGGAAGTGAATGGCAATTCGCATTCCGTTCATCTCAAATTCATCGGCCGCTGCAGCCTCGAGGGTGTTCGCGGGAAGATTGCCGGTGCGAGGAGAGTCCGTTGCATCCAGCAGCGCGATAAGCTTCAGCTTGCCGTCCACGATTCCCAGCCGGTAAGCGACGCCCAATTCCTCGCTCCAGTAGTCCCCCTGGTAACTTCTGAGCTGTTCCGGCGTCAGCGAAATCAGCCTTTGCTCCTTCTGGCGCCTTTCTTCCGTTCGCTCGCTTATTTCTCTTGGCTTCATCAGTCCGGCCAGATAGACATCCGCAACCAGGCGCGCGCGATTGGAAGGACCCGCACTTCCCAGGTTGCACAAGCAAGCCACGGAAAAGTGCTGCTCCGGAAAGCGCAACAACTCCGCCCGGTAGCCTCCCCATGCTCCGCCATGGCTTACGGTATGCAGCCCGCGGTAGTCCTTAATGAACAATCCCTTTGCGTAATCCAGTTCCTTGCCGTTGTTCAATTTGCCCTGTTCTTGAATCTCGGAAAGGAAATCTTTCCCGCCGACCTGCCCGCTATAGAAATTTTCGTCCCATTTCAGCAAGTCCTCCACGGAAGTGTGCACCGCGCCGTCACCAGTTTGCTCGAAGTACGAAACATTCAAGCGGTAGCCGATGCCGTTTTCCTTTGCGCTGTACGCCGGTGCGCGGTTCGCGATCAGCGATGAATGATCGTCGCGATAATTCGTGTGCGTCATTTCCAGCGGCGCGAAGATATTCTCCGCCGCGAATTCACGCAGCGTCTTCCCGCTCACGCGTTTCACGATCACGGACAGCAGAAAAAATCCCGTGTTGCTGTACAGCCAGTCGCTCCCCGGCTCAAAATTCAGCGCCTTCTGGCGAATGATTATCTGCAACGCATCTTCATCCGTCGTTACGCTGTCCGTGTGGATGCCCGCCAGATCCATCAGCCCAAGATAATCGCGCAGCCCGCTGGTGTGGTTCAGTAGATGAAGTATGGTGATTTTTTGCCCGTAATCCGGAAGTTCCGGCGCGTACTTCCGCACGTCGTCGTTAACGGACAGTTTGCCCCGCTTTTCCAGTAGTAGAATGCTCGCCGCTGTGAATTGTTTGGAAGTGGAACCGATGTCGAACACACTCTGCGGCGTAATCGGCACATTCTCCTCAAGGTTCGCAAGGCCATATCCCTTGGAATAAACCATTGTTCCATCGCGGTACACTCCCAGCACGCATCCCGGCGAACCTGGTTTTGTCAGGTCCATGAAGATTTCATCGACAGCCGCTGCCTTCTTCTCGTCGGCCGCATTCCCAGCTCCGGCAACGGTGCCGCTGAAAACCATCACGCTTGCCAGAAGGCCGGCACGAATCCTCATTCCAATCGCCATTTCTACTTGCTCCTCAAACAATTTCGGTGGCGAGTGTATACACTCCGAGCCCGTGTCTCAACAAAATCTCGTGTAAACTCCCCTGCTTGCCATGCTTACCGCCATCACGCGTGCCGTCAGTCCAGCTATCGTCCATTGTGAACTTTCTTTTATCAACCGCCAGCCCATCGATCTGGCCACCGCCCAGCAGCAGCACCACGCTTACGAAAAGCTGCTTGGCAAATTAGGTGCCCGCGTTATTTCTCTCCGCGCCGAGCCCGATCTTCCCGACTCCATGTTTGTCGAAGATCCCGCCATCGTTCTCGATGAACTGGCAGTGATCCTCCCGCTCGGAACGGAGACCCGTCGGCCTGAAGCCCCGTCACTCGCCGAAGCGCTCTCCCAGTTTCGAAAGCTCGAACACATCTCTCTTCCCGGCACTCTTGAAGGCGGCGACGTCCTGCGCATCGCCCGAAAGCTCTTTGTCGGCCTTACCCAGCGCAGCAATGCCGAAGGCATCCGCCAGCTTGCCGCCATTCTTGCGCCGCACAACTATGAAGTAATTCCAGTTCCCGTCACTGGCTGCCTGCATCTCAAATCGGCCGTAACCAGTCTCGGCCGTAACACGCTCCTCGCCAATCGCTCTTGGTTTGACGCCGCGCCGCTCGCCGGCCATGAATGGATCGACGTCGATCCTGCCGAGCCTCACGCCGCCAACGCCCTGGCCCTCGGCGGCACCATCATTTTTCCAGCTTCTTTTCCACGTACGCGCGCACGGATCGAGGCTCGTGGCTTCTACGTCACGCCCCTCGACATTTCCGAACTCCAAAAAGCCGAATCCGGCCTCACCTGCTCCAGCCTTCTCTTCGAAGATACGAACTTGGTCTGAGCCTAACATGGTACAAACTGTGGCAGCCTCTTGCCGCTCCTTGCATCAGCTTCTCGGCAAAACAAAACGGCCACGTGATCGATTCTCACGTGGCCGTCTTTTTCACACCCTAGGTGCCCACCATCTAGGGATGAAAATTGAACTCCAGCTGCGTCGTGGTTTCTCCGCTCGCTGGCGCGTATTTCCAATTCCTTAGCGTTTCCTCCACCGCGTTCACCAGTATCGGGTGTCCGCCAATGAAGTTCTTTTCTTTAATCCGTCCATCCGCCCCAATCACCACTTGCACCTTTACAACGCCGCTCAAGCGCATCCTCCTGGCGATATCGGGGTAGGCCGGAACAGGATTGGAGAGGACCTTGCGGCTGTCCTGCGCCTGCGAATTCGCCACGCCCAGACTCAGCGCCATCGCCAGCAACGCACCGCCCAGGATTCTTCCCTTACGCTCGTTTCTCATTTTCGACTCTTCCTTTTGAACTAGCGTCCAGTAATCGCTTGAACGCTTGGATTTCCCATGCTCGGGACATTCTTGGGACTACTCTCAAAACTACCCGGAATCCACCGCCCTCGCATTCTTTCCACGGAACAGGTGTTTCTCCCGCAAAACTGTTCCCCCGGCCTAAGGAAAAACCTGTAGAAGGGTCAGGTGAATTGCTTGAGGAGCTCTCTTTGCCCTCTTTCCAAACTTTCCCTTCACTTCCGTTTGCCCTCGTGCTATTCTTTCTCTCGGAATGATGTCTACCACCGCCAAGCGAATTACGTCCAAGTCGTCCATGTCGATTACCTCGACTACGACTAAGACGACTATTTCCGCTTCCGGCGCGTGGAGAAACAGCTAGCAAGCTAGAAAAAGTTTCCAACCCACCGCCAGAAGCGAACCTGGCGGTGGGTTTCTTCTTTAAGCCCCCTCCAGAAACGCTCCAGCGGTTGCAATCAGGAGCGCAGGTCATGAATCTCGAGAACCTTCAGGAAGATGTAGCAGGCGAACCCAGCCCCGCCGCGTCGCACCATCCAGTGCTTTACTCCGGCGGGGTCAGCAAGCGGCGCCGCAACGCTGTCGCCTTCAAGTTTGGAGGGAGTTCTCTTCTCGGTGCCGATCGCATGCTCCACGCCGCAGGTCTAGTTCTCGCCGCCGCGAAAACTTCCAGCGTCGCCGTGGTCGTCTCTGCCATGAAGGGCGTCACCGATCATCTTCTCTCCATCGCTCACGCGCTCGCCGATGGCAAGCTCGCTCACGCCCGCCGCGAAGCCGAGCTGCTCCTGGATCTTCACCTCGACGTGCTTCACGATCTCCGTCTTAGCGAGTGCCGTGCCCCCGGATTGGTCGCGGCCACTCAAGATTCTGACCTTCGCGTCCGCCGCGAGCTGCAACTCCTGGGCCGCGACCTTCTTCATGAAATCCCCGTTCACGGCAGAGTCGCCGCCGGTGCCGAACTTTTCGATCGTCTCACCTCCTTTGGCGAACGCCTCAGCGCCAGGCTCTTCGCCGCCGCTCTCGAAAAGTCCGGCGTCCCTTCCGTACCCGTCACCTCTTCGGATTTCGTACTGACCTGCGACACTTTCCGCGATGCCCAGCCGCATCTCGAACAAACCAAACAGCGTGGCCGCGACGTTCTTCTTCCTCTTCTCGAAGCCGGCGTTGTCCCCGTCGTTACCGGCTTCATCGGTGCGACTCCCGACGGTCGCATCACCACGCTCGGCCGCAACAGCTCCGATTTTTCCGGAGCCATCGTCGCCCACGTCGTGGACGCCGATGAGCTGGTCATTTGGACCGACGTCGACGGCATCTACACCGCGAATCCCCATGAATCCGCCGAGGCGCGGCTCCTGCACGAGCTCAGCCACGATGAAGCTAGCGCTCTCGCCGCCGGCGGCGCGAAAGTTCTGCACGCCAAAGTTCTGCCTCTTGCCGCCGAAACGGAAATGGTCGTCTGGGTCCGCAACACTTTCAATCCGGAGGCTCGCGGCACGCGCATCGGTTCGCCGCGTGTTCAGGAGTATCCCGGTCCAGCCGTGATAAAAACATCTCGGCACGGCGGTGCGGCATGAATTCCCCATCTCAAAACAACGGAGACCAGAACATGCAGGCGAAACGTCCGGAGAAAAAGTGGAAAGCGGGAGTCCTCGGCGCCACCGGTGTCGTCGGCCAGCGCCTCGTTCAAATGCTCGGCAACCATCCTTGGTTCGATCTCACCGAAGTCGCCGCCTCCGAGCGTTCTTTCGGCAAGACCTACTCCGAAGCCGTCCGTTGGCATCTCGACGCGCCCATTCCCGAATCCGCCCGAAGCCTCGTCGTCAAGGGCCTCGATCCCTCCCTCGACTGCGACTTTGTTTTCTCCGCGCTCGATTCTTCCGTCGCGGGTCCCGCTGAAGAGGATTTTGCCCGCGCCGGCTATCCCGTTGTCAGCAACTCGCGCAATCACCGCATGGATCCCGACGTTCCTCTTCTCATTCCCGAAGTGAACGCCGCCCATCTCGATGCCATTCCCTGCCAGCAAAAAAATCGCGGCTACACCACTGGCTTCATCGTCACCAATCCCAACTGCTCCACTGCCGGTCTCGTACTTGTTCTAAAACCGCTCGCCGACGCCTTTGGCCTCGAGAAAATCTTCGTCGTCACTCTCCAAGCCATCTCCGGCGCCGGCTATCCGGGAGTCCCCGCGATGGACATTCAGGGCAACGTCGTTCCCTTCATCAGCGGCGAAGAAGAAAAAATGGAAGCCGAGCCGCAAAAGCTCCTCGGCAAATGGGATGGCTCCCGTTTCGTTGATGCCGGCCTGGGCCTCAGCGCCCATTGCAATCGCGTTCCGGTGGTCGACGGCCACCTCGAATGCGTCTCCGTCGGCCTGAAAAAAATCGCCTCCCTCGACGAAGTCCGCGAAGCCCTCCGCAATTTCGCCGTGGACGCCGAGCTCGCCTCTCTTCCCACCGCTCTCAAAAATCCCGTCGTCGTTCTCGATGAAGAAAATCGCCCGCAGCCTCGTCGTGACGCCAATGCCGGCAACGGCATGGCCGCCGTCGTCGGCCGCGTCCGCGAATGTCCGCTCCTCGACGTCAAGCTCACGCTGCTCTCGCACAACCTGGTCCGCGGTGCCGCCGGTGCTGCCTTGCTCAACGCCGAGCTCCTCGCCGCCCGCGGCTTCCTAAGTCGCGGCGCCGCCGTGCCCGCTCAAAACGTCGCCGAGCCCGTCTCCCGCTAACGCGCCGCCCATCATCTCTGGTTTTGTAGGGGCGGCCTTCTTAGGCCGTCCCTTTGGAGCGCGGAAGCCCGTGCCCTCTTAGGCACCAACTCTTTCAACAAGCAGACCTCTGGTCTTTTACAGTAGTCAGGCAGCTCAACACTGTGGTAAATCTTCGCAAAATGCGTGCAGTGGCCAAAATGGCGTGTTATCTGTGAACTGCAGTTGGGAGGCACCGTGAAGAATCGGATTCGGTTTCGCGGCGTTTCGGAACGCTCGGTTTCGCGCCGCAAGTTCCTGGCGCAAACTGCCGCGGCGGCGATCGGTCTGTCCATCGTTCCCCGCCATGTGTTGGGCGGCACCGGATATGTTCCGCCCAGCGACAAGGTTAACATCGCTTTCATCGGCGTCGGCGCACAGGGTTTGCGCGTCATGCTTCGCTTCTTGCGCGAACCCGACGTTCAGGGCGTTGCTGTTTGCGATCCCAATAAATCCAGCGCGAATTACCCGCAATGGGACACCCATGAATTCTGCAATTCTGTCCGCAAATTGCTCGGCGTTGATACCGGCTGGGATTGGCTCAGCCCCGACCAGCCCATTCAGTTGACTCATTCTCTCCGCGTCACCAGCGGCGTTGCCGGCCGCGATCCTTGTCAGAAAATCGTGGACGCCTATTACGCAACGCAGCAGCGCTCCGGCCAGTATCATGGCTGTTCCGCATACAGTGATTTCCGCGAGCTCCTCGAGAAGCAGAAGGATCTCGATGCCGTCATTGTCTGTACCGCGGACCATCTCCATGCCGCCGTCTCCGCGGCGGCGATGAAGAAGCGCAAACATGTCTTTTGCCAGAAGCCTCTGACCCACACCATCTATGAGGCGCGCCGCCTCGCGGAAATCGCTCGCGAAACTGGTGTCGCAACTCAGATTGCCGTTGGCAACCAGGCCTCCGAATCCACCCGCTTGCTCTGTGAATGGATTTGGGACGGCGCCATTGG
>WNFR01003095.1_pt1 | contig 17281 bp, 15 predicted proteins | sample 5400221 | NCBI WGS metagenome assembly WNFR01 (sample SAMN13153357, study PRJNA577476) | soil metagenome | isolation source: 40 cm soil under Madrone tree | place: USA:California | collected 2016-06-14
TGCTTCGAAAGTCTTGCCGACCGCCGTCTTGATAAGGTCGCGCGCCACAGCGTTCGCGCCTCGCTGTTCGCCTTCGTATTCAAGCTCGAGCTTGCCGGTGATCGACGGCAGCGCCGCGTAGATATCACAAATTCGCGGCACGATCTCGGACTCGCCGGTAGCAAGTCTGCGGCGTTCGGCGTTTGAGATCACATTCTCTACGGCCGAGATCGGCAGCCGTTGGCTGACCCCCGAACGCTTGTCCACGCGCTGGTCCGTGCGAGCTTCGAACGCTATCTGTTCGACCGCCAGCATTATGAACTCAGGCACATTGATCTCTTGCTGATCGCGTCTCATCCAGGCCTCTTGCCTTGTGATCTCGACGCCCTCTTCGACACTGGCGGGATAATGCGTGTTGATCTCGGAACCGATGCGGTCCTTGAGCGGCGTGATGATCTTTCCGCGCGCGGTGTAGTCTTCGGGATTCGCCGAAAACACCAGCATCACATCGAGCGGCATTCGAATCGGATAGCCCTTAATCTGAACGTCGCCCTCTTGCATGATGTTGAACAAGCCAACTTGCACCTTGCTTGCGAGGTCAGGCAGTTCGTTGATCGCGAAGATGCCCCGGTTCGCCCGAGGCAGCAGCCCGTAATGTATCGTCAGCTCATCGGAGAGCAGGTGCCCGCCCCGAGCCGCCTTGATCGGATCAAGGTCACCGATCAGATCGGCGATAGTCACGTCGGGCGTCGCCAGCTTCTCAACGTACCGCCGGTCGCGGGCTATAAACGTCACCGGAGTCTCGTCGCCCCGCGCTTCGAGCATCAGACGGCAAGCCTTACAGATCGGCGCATACGGATTGTCGTTGATCTCGCAGCCTTCGATCGCCGGCATAAGCTCGTCGAGCAATCCTACAAGCTCACGCAAGATTCGGCTCTTCGCTTGTCCTCGAAGCCCAAGCAGGATGAAGTTGTGACGCGACAGCAACGCATTAACTAATTGGGGAACGACCGAATCATCGTAGCCAACGATGCCCGGGAGAATAGTCTCACGCCGATCGAGCTTGCGTAACAGGTTCTCGCGCAACTCGTCTTTCACAGAGCGATAACGAAAGCGCGCCTCGCTGAACTTACTCGCCCGCAACTCGGCAATTGTGCCTGGAAGGTGCATGATTCGGACCTCAGATTTCTATTAGGAGAAACGTCCGAGCCCATCAGCTCGTGAGTGGAAACTTTAGCCTCAGCCATTAGGTCTGTAAACCCCGAAGGATGTACCGTGGACTGTCCAGTCCGCTGGAGAGTCGGATATGGACTTTGGGATTCAATCGTGACAGCGTGAGATCCTCCGCGGACTGGACAGTCTACGGCGCCGGATTCAGTCTTTGCCGAAGATCTTCTTAAAGACTCTCAGAAACCCACCCTTCTTTTTGTCCTTGTCATCGTTCTTCTTCTTATCGTTCGAAGCTCTATCGGAACTCTTCGCGCTGGTCTGAGTCTTCTGGTCTTTTTTCAAATCGGGAGGAGTTTGAGGCAAGGTGGCCCCGTCCGTGGATCGGTTGTCGCCGACGCTCTTCACAGATGGCGCTTCGGTCTTTCTCGGAGCGGGAGGAGTGGTGTTCACGTCCGGTGACGGCGATTTCTTGTCGGCGTCTTCGGCGGCGAGCGCCGCGGCCTTCGGATTTGGCGTCGTTCCACTGAAATTGCTGTTCGCGAGCGACTTGTCCTTCTTCTTCACCTCAGGAACCGCGGCGTCAGTCGGAACACCGTCCGGCTCACCGCTCACCGACGGTGCGGCGGCAACATTAGCCGCGTTCTCGGCCGAGGCTGGCTTGGGCGGAGCGGGACTCGGCTGAGGTTCGGAATTCACGAGCGGAGTGGATACACGAGCCTTTGGAAGGAAAATTATTGACGCCGCGGAAATCACCAGAGCGCCTACCAGCAACCCTGCTCCGAGAAGCGACCACCATTTATTTCGCTCCTGCGCAGAGCCTTCGCGGGTTAGCCGGGTGCCGTCTACGTCGCAGAAGTTCAACTGATCCGCGAAGGAGTCGTTACAGACTGGACATATCTTCATGTTTGTCTCCGGCTACCTGGTGTGAGGCAAGTGTCTGATGAACGGCCCTATTGTACCATCCCTGGCAAATGGGGTTCAAACATAGCTTCGGCAAGCTACGAATTTGACGAAGCTCGCGCATTTGACGACGTTCGCGCATCTCGCGACTTTGGCAAGAACGGCGAAAGACATCCCTTGCATTTTGCAGTAGGCTCAGCCCTCTGCTCGGGTTCATTCGAGGGGCGAGGTTCATCGCCCGGCATAGCAGCCACGCATTTGGACTAATCGAACGGACGAAGCGAGTGCCTGACGTACGTGTTCGGCGCAACAGAGTGGGTCTGTCTCAAGGCGGAGGAGAGATGATGTCGAGAAGAACGAGCCGGCGAAGTCACCAAGGTTCCACAACGCGCCGAAGGCGCAGATCATTATCCTAGTAGTTGTTGTGGTGAGTTTATTCGCCGCTTGGACGATGCTGGCCTCCTCCGGCGCGTTTGATTCGGCTTTGAGGCGAATAGGAACGAAGGATGGAACCGCTTCGACGGATGGAAGCGTTTCGAGGTCAAATCTCAACGCAAACAGCCCTTCCAAGGAGTACGTCTACGCAGGCGGCAGGCTCGTGGCGACGGAAGAGCCCACACTCCATCACGCGAGTACGATCGGAGTCTACCGACCGATCGGCACTATCTTCTATCTACGCAATACCAACACGACGGGCAACCCCGACATTAGTGTTCCATTTGGCGCGTCTGGAGACATACCGGTCGTCGGGGACTGGGACGGCAACGGCACTGTGACGATCGGGCTGTATAGGCCTGCTATCTCCACCTTCTACTTGCGAAACAGCAACACCATTGGGAGCCCAGACGTCACGGTGGCGTTTGGTGATGGACCGGGAGGTGATCTTCCCATCGCAGGCGACTGGGACGGAAACGGAACGTGGACAATCGGAGTCTATCGGCCAAGCACATCCACATTCTACTTGCGAAACAGCAACACCACGGGATTTCCTGACATAACGGTCGCATTCGGTGCGGCTGGAGACCTTCCAATAGTTGGAGACTGGGACGGGAATGGGACTATGACGATTGGTGTCTTCAGGCCCACCGGGAATCTCTTCTATTTGAGAAACAGCAATACTGCGGGATTTCCTGAGGTAACGGTCGCGTTCGGAGCGGCTGGAGACCTTCCGATAGTTGGGGACTGGAACGCGGACGGGACTTGGACTATAGGGCTATACCGACCCGGTCAATCCCCCATCTTCTATTTGAGAAACACAAATACTACGGGGGATCCAGACTTAACAATTCCATACGGGGCCAGTGGAGATAAGGCGGTGGCAGGTGACTGGGATGGACAATGATCGCAAGGAAACACTAGTGTGTTTTGTGACGACTGTGGGAGTTGCGATCAATTCTCCGACTCGACATGAATGCTCACGCGCCGATCAGAGTGGGACACCTGCTGGTGACAAGCGACAAAGAAGGAATCGCGATGCGCTCACAGCCGCTCGATCTTTGCGGCACTCCGATTCACCACGCCGGCACTCTGATCGGCAAAGCTCTTGAGCCGCTGGATAAAGGCACCGGTGAGATTCTGGTGCTGCATCGAATACGATTTCGGCGCCGGCACATCGGGCAGCGCTGCAGGGGGCGTGGTCGGGGCGTACCAAATCTATCGGCGAGTGCTGGAGCGCCGCACGTATCCGAATGGCGGGACCGGAAGTACCAATGAAGGCCGGATGGTCCGTAGCTCTGCATCACAATTCGATTCAGGTCTGCTCTACTACACCACTATCGTAAACGTTGAACATCGTAACCAGGTTGGGATTCTGGCTAGCGACAAACATTTCTTTTACGGTGACGCGAGTGGCACTTTGTTCCAATCGGTGACCGATTACTCAGGGTGGGCCGATGGCCATGAGTTCAAGACCGAATTGTTCGACACCGGCGGCGCGACAAAACTCAGAAAATCTACACAGACCTGGGCGCAAAGAGACTCAGTGAGCTGGTGGTAGCAGATCCATCCCGGCAGTTCGCCATTCAGTGAACCACCAAACGAACCGCGCATCTCAGACACAACCACGGCGCTGACCGACGTAACGCCAAATCTGATTGCGGGACGGCATATCGATTACGATCCGGCCACCACGTTCAACAACGTCAGTAGCGAGACGGAATACGACTTCGGCTCTGGAACGCTTGGCGCGGCAGTACGTTCTGCACAGTATGCATATGTGACGAGCACAGCCTACACCTCGGTCCCAGTTCACTTGCGCAGTTTGGTATCGCAGCAATCCGTTTATGATCCCGGTGGCACTGAGCGATCCCGGACAACGTACGAATACGACAACTACAATCAAAACACGCCGGACACGTTCCACGGGACGCTGACTAATCGTTCGAACATAACTGGGCTGGACAGCGCTTACACAACTACCCACTACACACGCGGTAACGTAACAAAGACAACTCGATCTCTGCTCGACACTAGTGGAAACGTCACCGGCTCGATAAGTAGTTACGCGCAATACGACATCGCCGGCAACATGGTCAAGTCTATCGACCCGCGCAGCACGACAAACAGCATCATCGCGACCATCTTCGATTTCAGCGATCGCTACGGGATCCCTGACACCGAGGCGGAGTCAAACACCAGGCCTGCGGAAGTCCCGTTAGGCTTTCAGACTTATGCGTTTCCGACCTTGGTGACCAATGCTCTCGGCCATACGGCATACACTCAATACGATTACTACCTTAGCAAGCCAGTCAACACTGAAGACGCCAACAGTATCGTCGGAAAATTGCGTTACGATGACGCGCTGGAACGGCCCACTGGCGTCGATGTTGGAATCTTCTCAGGCTCGCAAATGCAGAGACATACCTCTTTCGTCTACGGCGATCCGTCGCACTCGATCACGACCCAAAGCGACCAGACAACCCTCAATGACGGATTGTTGACAAGCACCCTCGTGTATGACGGACTGGGGCGCACGACGGAGACCAGGACGTCCGTACCCGAAGGCACTGTCTACATCACGCAGGAATATGACGGGCTCGGTCGCGTGAAAAGAAGCTACAATCCATATCGAACTACGAGCGAAACTACTTATGGCTACGCCGACACGACCTATGACGGGCTTGGAAGAGTATTGACCGTGAAGACCTCGGACAATGCATTGGTGACGACAACGTTTTCGGGGAACGCAACCCAGTGATGGACCAGGCGGGTAAGAAGCGCCGCAGCATCACTGATGGCCTCGGCAGGATGATCAGGGTGGATGAGCCCGACTCAAACGGCAATCTCGACGACATGGCGAATCCTCCGCAGCCTCTACAGCCGACCTCCTATCTCTACGACGCTCTCGATGACTTGGCGAAGGTGACGCAGAGCGGGCAGGCTCGCTACTTCCTGTACGATTCGCTCAAGCGCTTGATCCGCGCACGGAACCCTGAGCAGGACATCAACACGAATCTTACGCCCGCTGTAACGGACCCGCTCACTAACAATAGCCAGTGGTGTGTGAAATACGCCTACGACGCAGACTCGAACCTTTCTTCCAAGACCGACGCGCGAAACATCACGACTAACTACAACTACGACAACGTGAATCGAGCTACCAGCCTGTCTTACGTGGGCGATCCACAGAGCACAGCGGCGGTGAGCTTCTACTACGATTCGCAGACCGTGCCGACGCTTCCGGCAGGTGCGCCGACATTCAATCGCGGCTCATCGACGGGACGGTTGGTAGGGGTCTTGTATGGCGGCGGCAACACGGGCACGTTCACGGGCTACGACCAATTGGGCCGAGTCGTGCAGAGCATCCAGGTCACTGAGACCCAAGCGAGTGGGCCACCCGCTCCGCAAGCTTATGGGACGACGTATAGCTACAATCGTGCAAGCGAGATGATCACTGAGAGCTACCCGTCAGGCAGAGTAGTGCAGACCGAGTACGATACGGGCGGAAGAATCGCCGGGGTTAGGAATCAAGGGGCACCCTCGTATTACGCGGGAGCAGCAGGAACCGACACCACAAATAGGATTCAATATTCAGCGCATGGTGCAATGAGCGCGATGAAGCTGGGCAACGGCAAATGGGAGCACACGTTGTTCAATGAACGTCTGCAGCCTACCGAGATTGGGCTTGGCGCAACCAGCGCGGCCTCCGATCTAATCAAGCTCGAGTACAAGTATGGCGTGTTGGTCAACACCGTGCTCGACACAACTCAAAACAACGGCAACATCCAGAGCCAGATCATCACCGCTCCGAAGGCGGCTGGCGGCAACCTCGTGCTCGCTGAAGCCTGCGTCTATGACTCGTTGAACCGCCTCGCGCAGGCCACGGAGACAGGCGGCACAAACGAGTGGTCCCAGACCTACTCTTACGACAGATTCGGCAATCGCGCTGTCGCAGGCACGATTTTCGACGCCGCGCTCACGCCTCCGTCGCTTGGAGCGTTCGACTCGGCGACCAACCGAATCAAGCCCGCCGTGATGACCGGTTTTAGCTACGATACGGCGGGGAGTGTGACATCCGACCCGCACACGCCAGCCAACGGGATCATATACGACGCGGAGAACCGCCAGACCAGCTACACGAAAACAGGTGTTGGCACGACCAGCTACAGCTATGATGGCGATGGCCACCGGGTGAAGAAGACAGATCCCAGTAACAACACGACGATCTTCGTGTATAATGTGGTTGGCCAGTTGATAGCGGAGTACACGTCTGGCCCTCCGTCTGGGAACGGAACAAGTTATTTGACAAGTGATCATCTCGGAAGCACGCGAGTTGTGACGAGCGCGGCAGACATAAATGGGAACGTTACAGTGAAAGCTCGGTACGACTACCTGCCGTTTGGCGAAGAGATCGGTTCAGACCGCGGAAGCCGCGCGTTGGTGACAGGATATGGAGCAGCAGAGGGAACCCGACAGAAGTTCACCCAAAAAGAACGTGATAGCGAATCGGGGATGGATTTCTTCGCTACGAGATACTATGCCAGCGCGCAAGGCAGATTTACCGCAATCGATCCAATCTATTTTCAAAAAGAGATGTTAGTGGATCCTCAACGGTTCAATCTGTACGTGTATACGCGTAACAATCCGCTTAGGTTCATTGATCCGACAGGTATGATTCTGCAGATTTCAGGACAGGGGGATCCGGAAGAAACCAAGAAATGGCTAGAGTTTCTAGCTGGTGATCTCGCCGACAAGCTGCGCTTCACCGCAATTAAGGACAATAGCGGAAATGTCATTCGATACGATGTGGCGTTCGACGCTTCCGAGATGAATGTAGCTGGCAATGAAGGAGCACAGCTTGTATTTGATTTGGTGAACAGCGACAAAGTGTTCCTCGCCCAAGCTGGCGGTGAAGTTGAGTACAAAGTGCTACTGGGAAAACAAAAAGGTCTTGCGTTCAAAATAAATGTCACTGGATTTACGAGTGGAAATATTACCCGAGCGCGAACTCAAGGGAATAGGGAGCCTGTTGACCCAAACGTCGACTCAATTATCTACATATCAAAGAGCCCTGACCACAATAGCCACGGCGATACGGTGGAGCCAATTAGCTCTTTTATTCATGAAGCAGCGGAGTCTTACTTATTGGCGCAGGGCGTTGGGTACAATGAGGCTCATGGTCTGCGCTACAGACCTGATAGTAAGGGTCACCTTCAGACGTATGTTCTACCTTGGCAAAATGCTATCTCAAGGGAAGCAAGAATCCGTTTGCAACTTGACATTAAGGGCGCGCCTGCGGGCATGAGCCGTGTGGAGTTTCAAGGGGATTACCAAAGGACTGTAAAGAAATAAGCTCTGATGGCAAAGCGACTATTGCAATACGCACAATGTGCAGAGACCCCGACTTGTTTAGTCAAGTGGATACTCATTGGAACTTCTATGCTTACCTGTCTCCCGCCACCAGTCTTTTCTATGAAACAGGCCTCAATTAGTTCTGGGAGCGTGCAGAAAGGTGTGTCATTAAGCTTCGAGGTTGAAAAAACGGAATACGGTAAGAAAGACGAGGTCCTTATTAGATTTCGTGTAGAGAACAAACAGAAAGAAGATATTTATCTCGTGATAGGGGAAGCAGTAACACCAGGTTATGAATTCAATAGGAAGGAACTAGCTGCCGTCATATATAAAACTGTTCTCACTTACCATTATTTTACCTACCCTAAGTTGGAAAGGATCAAACCAGGAAAGAGTTACCAAGCGGAGACGAAACTTCCCTTAGAGTTCTTGGGGAAGAAATTCAGCACTGGCAAATGGCTCTTGTATCTTTCAATCGGCTATCTGGACGGAAGAAGGATGTCCGAAATGACGGGTCTCCTGAAGAAGTTTGGACCTGACGGTTTAGCGAAGGAGTTTGAGCAGCGGCAGGAATTGCTAAGTGCGGGGCCAATCGAGATTGAACTCACTGAGTAATTCAGTAGACCGGATATGGGGCTTGGCCTGCAACATTGCAACCGATGACACTACAATGACCCCTTTGGCTCGCAAACCAAGACTCGAAATCGAGAGCGGGCTCTACCCTGACGGGCTGGGGCGCACGACGGAGACGAGGAAGGTCGTACCCGAGGACACTGTCTATACCACGCAGGAATATGGGACCGGGGAGGGTCAGGCGTGAAATATTGACATTCGCAGGCGTAAACAGCCCCAGAGGGGTCTGGCTTGACTTCGTTGACATTTCGTCCGGACTGCTCGAAAAGAGCCTGAAGGTGGCAGGCTGGAGTTTTCCTGTCCTGACACGTCGCTGAGCGACCTTGTTGCGCGGTCACTGGGGTCAACCAGCCCGGCGAAACCCTTATTCCGGCCTTCGTCGGGCCTAGACAAAGCCATTTCTCCCGACCTGCCACGGCCAAGCCTTCCTTCCTTTTGGCGCTCACCAATAAATTTCTTGCGATCTAAATATTTTTTGCATTACTTCATTCGCCGTTTCCGTCCTCTATCAGTAGAGGGGCAATTAACACATATCTATTGGGATGACGCCCCTCGGTTCCAACCGGGACATCTAATCGCATCAAGACGGTCAGTGGAAACCTCACCGCGTTGGCACGACTTCGCGTTCGCCGCCTCCTTGCGAGAAGCAAGCATCAATCCTAGGAGGCCTCCAATGTCAACTCAGAAGAATCGCCTAACCGTGGTGCAACGTGCCGCAGCTCAGTCGCCATCTTTCACCGTCAGTGCGTTGCTAGACCTGTCAAAACAGCGTCGAGAGGGGTCTGGCTTGACTTCGTTGACATTTCGTCTGGACTGCTCGAAAGAGCCTGAAGGTCGCAGGCTTGGGTTTCCTGGCATGACACTTCGCTGAGCGATCCTATTGCGCGGTCACTGCGGTTAACCAGCGGGCTGAAGCCTTTATTCCAACCTTCGTTGGGCCTAGACAAAACTATTTCCCCGACCTGCCGCAGCTAAACCTTCTCTCTCTTTTGGCGCTCGTTCAATTTATTTCTTACAATCTAAATATTTCTTGCAATACTTCACTCGCCGCTTTCGTCCTTTATCAGTAGAGGGGGAATTAGGACACATCTTGGAATGACGCCCCTCGGTTTCAGCGGGACATCTAATCGCATCAAGACGGTCACTGGAAACCTCACCGCGTCGGCATGACTTCGCGTTCCCCGCCTCCTTGCGAGTAGCAAGCATCAATGCTCGGAGGCCTCCAATGTCAACACAGAAGAATCGCCTAACCATGGTGCAGCGCGCCGCGGCTCAGCCTCAGACGTCAGCTTTCACCATCAGTGCGTTGCTAGACTTGTACCTGACCACGCCAAACAAGCAGCGAGATGAGCAGTTCCTGAGCACTGCGGACGCAGCCGAGATCGTCGGCTTATCGCAACGCACAATTAAGTTATGGATCGACAGCGGTGCTCTGTCTGCCATTCGAATCGGCAAGAATTATCGAGTCAGCCGCGACTCGTTGCGAGAGTACTTGCAAGGAGCAAATGATAGTGACCGGGATCTGTTCATTCGGTGAGGAGATACTAAGCGCAGAGGGCGCAGAGCTACGCTGGCGGAGTATGGAAGACCACTTTTGGTTGCGATCAAATGGACAAGAATCCGTGTGAATCTGTCAAATCAGCGCCATCCGCGGTCTATTCAATAGAATCCGTTTGCCAGTGCCGGATGGACCACGGATGACGCTGATTCGACGGATTTGCACGAATACTCGCCGCTCACTAGCGATATGCGTGTACAAGCCACCGGGAGTTGAACCGGCCGGACCGTCTTCTGAGTGTGACAGAAATGCATTACCCGAGGGCGTGGGATGTCCTGTCCTGATGCAAAGCGCACAAAGCCGGATCTATAGGAACCTCCACAGTCGTCCACCACACTTGCGGCAATCTTGCCAATAATAACGCGCAGTAGTATGAAACCTATCTTCGGATGCAAGAACAGGAACGCTTCTTGCTCACGGCTAGTCTGACTCTTGGTGTGGCTTCAAGTGCGCTCTATACTGTCGATGAACCGGACACACACACCGAATATGGATCCTGACAATCAAGAGGAGCGTCTATGAGAAACAAAGTGAGAATTGAACTGCTGTTACTTGTCTGCGTCGCGCTGATCATGCCAATGAGCGCGACATCCGGCGCCAAGGGGCGCAACGAGGTCTTCTCCGCATTGGCACAACTTCCTGTCGAAGGCACCACGACCAACGTCAAGATCTACATTAATGGCTACTCGACCCCGCAAGACGCCGAGCGGCTCCACGCGACCCTGGCGGATGGCGGTCCAAATGCGCTTCTCAAGGTGCTGAGGAAAATGAAATCACTGGGTCGCATCGAACGAGAGGGAACTGTCGGCAACTACGACTTCAAGTTCATCCTTTCAAAACCCACCGCGACAGGGCGGCACATCTATGCGGTGGCAGACCGGCCTATCGGCTTCCTCGAAGCCTACTTCAGCACCCGATCCAAAGACTACCCATTTGGCATCCTGGAGTTGGATTTGAAGGACGATAAGGAAAAAGAGAAAGGCGAAGGTACCCTGATCTACGCGGCTAAGGTACGCATTGTGAGCGGAGAAAAGGTGGAGATTGAGAACCTCACTTTCGCTCCGATCCGGCTCCTGGGTGTCCGCCAACTGTGACGGGGATCAACTATCTGGAGTCAGCGGAACCAGAGAGAGCGAAAGATCGCGTCTGAGTCATTCGTCGACTCTGGGTCCAGTTCTTGAAGCGCAGCTTGAAGATAGGTCCGCGAATCTACGCGAACGAACGCGAATGCTTCTCGCGCTGGTTCGCGTAGACTTGCAGATGGCGTCTGTAACAGTCGACCAGGCAACACAGACTAAAGTCTATGCTACGCGTCGTACATCGCGGCGATCAGACAGCCGCGAGCGGTCGCGGTCAGAGGGTCTTCCGCAATTCGAATCTCGGATATTTCGAGCGGGAACCCGTCGCGGTCAAGCGCCTGCTGGAACTTGTCGAGGAATCCCTTAGGCTTGGCAGTTCCACCGCTCAGCACGATCGGTATCGGCTTGTCGATCCTCGGCAGGTTCTTTTGCTCGGCCAGCGCGCCGCGCAACGACTCCACCAGCGACAGGATTACGTCCTCGTAGTAGATGTGAAGCGCGCTCTCGTATTTGTTCTGCGGCGGGCGGGACAAATCGAGACTCTCCTCCTTGATCAGCCGAATCCGGGTTGGCAATTCGCCGGTCACGTTTCCGACATTTCGGTCGATGTAGTCGCCGGCTTTGTTCGTGCTGAAGGTCATCACCGGAATGGACATGAAAGCGAGCGCGACGTTGCACATTCCGCCGCCGCAGCTTACGCCGATGCCGGTGAAGTTTTCCTTCTCCAGCTCCGCGAACACGACCGCGAGTCCTTCGTTGATGCCCTTCGAGTTGTAACCCAGCGAGTTTAGCAAGTCGCGGAGCATCGCTTCGTGATAAACCAGATTAGGCGACCCATCCTTGAGCATCGCGCCAGGCACGCTGAATCGCATCGTCTCGCCGTTCTTGGTCTTGCGCACCAGTTGCTGAATGATGGCCTGCATCACCGACATCGAGTATTCCTCGGCCGGGTTCAGCGTCCCGCCATTCATCGGCCTGCGCACTTCGGTGTTAAAGACGTTCGCAAAGCGCGCGGCTTCGTTGCCGTAGACTTGCAACGTCGAGCCCCCGTTCAATTGATAGCTGACCTTATTCTGTTTCAGGATGTTCTCGGTGAACTTCGAGTAAGGAACAGCAATAAACGCGTTGAGTTCCGCCTTGGCTTTGACGCGGTCGGCCGCGCCGCTGGCTAACACCAGGCGGCTGGTTCCAACGTCCAGACCCAGGGCCGCGCCCTCGGCTGGCATCGACTGGTTATCATTAGCTTCCCTTTCGTGCTTCTTATCCATGTTGCCTCCAAAGTTTTTCGTGTTGATGAGCTTGAGGGGCTCACTGTTAAGGCTCGCGACAGCCTTTCGGGTTGCTTTCAATCTGACGGCCCTGCCTGCGGGAATCGGTATCGGGGAGCCACCAGCAACGGGCGCAGGCAGGAAACCGTGCCGTTTTGGTGTTAACTTCAAGCGGCCGAGGCCGGGTATATGAATGACGCTGTCGGCGCCAAGCTCGCGCTTGATCATGTCGAGCGCGGCGTCGACGCCGCGACCGGCCTCACGTTGCGTCAATCCGCTTCGCCTCACCGCTTCTTTTATTAGATCTGTCTTGTTCATGACACGTTTCACTTCTCCAGCGCGCGCTGTCGAAAATACACGCGCCTGAACACTCGCGAGAGCACCTGACGCTCTTTCTCAATGCTGAAGCCGTTCTTCTCAGCGGCTTCTCGCAGCGCGGCATCGGCTTTATCCAAGCCCGGCCACTTCCCGCCCGCCGCCGCGACGTAAGCCTGGTCGTAGCCGAATCCCAATCGCGAGATCGCCGCAAGCTCGGTTTCGTACTTGTTGCTAAGCCCCAGCGCTTCGAACGGGAACTCCGACACCCAATCGGTGTGATATCCCATCAGCCGGTTCGACGGGTTCACACTCACCAGTCCGTGGGTCACACAATTGGCATCATCGATTCCGTACCTGGAACGCAGCACCGCGGTTAACACTCGCGCAGCGTAGATCTGTGCTTCGTTAATTCCTTCGGCACCCATCGTTGGCCCGCGCCCTTCAAAACAGATGCCCACGAAGCTCGCGCTCAGATTGACGTAGACGCCGCGGCCGTCGCTCCAGACCGAATTACCGGCATGGTTGGCCGCAAACTCGTCGCGCACGACTCTGTAGGTCCGCCCGAACCTGTCGATCACGTAGTTGTACAGCCTGTGTTTGTGTGTATATTCAAGCAGCGCCCGCGAAAGATTCTTCAGCGACGAATTGTAACGATCGGCGAACGGCAGCAGGTCGCTTTCTGAGACGTGATAAATAATTCCGACCGGACGTGAAAGCACTTCGCCTTGACCAGAATTTTCCGATAGCGCTTCAAGATCGAATCGGTAGAAGCTGCGTCTCTTGCCGTCCGTCTCGAACTCGGTTAGCACTCGAGCGCCGTTGCTGTAGAACTCGTAGCCCTCACCCTGTTCAGCAAGCCAGATATTGTCGAGCGTCAGTCCCGCTCCCGAGGCAATGGCGGCCACCGCCTCGCCGCCGTTCGAGCCTGAGGCCACTGGCTGATTCTTCGCGGCGATGTCTTTAGCCTCGGTGGAAACTGACAGGCTGCTCGCAATCCTCGACACGGCATAGACCAGACTCGCTCCTGCGAAGATCGCGACCGCGATGCACATCGCGTACAGCGCATACCGAACTCGATACATCAGCGACGCCAGCCTTATCCCCAGCGGCGCCGGTTGACCAAGCGGAAGTACTTTTGACAGCTCGACGATAATCATTGCCCGATCCGGAAGCGATCCCACAAACGGCAACCTCTTCCACGAGTTGCGCGGCGGATCAACGTGCAGCGCATTTTTCAGAAACTTCAGTCGCAGCACCGGCGACTCGATGTATCTCGAGTACCGGTCGACGAGTCTTGTATATCTGAGATTCCGCTGATGAAATTCCTGCATCGCTAAAGAATCCTCAGACTGGTGCATCAGGGCTGGTCGTACTGGCACACAATCAACTGCACCGCGAGTCCGGCGCCCCGGGCACGTTGCTGCGCTTCACCGGCAAACCTCTGTGCCTCCTCCTGGGCGTTGAATCTGCCAACGCGAACTCGGAACCATCTACCGCGGCGGACAAGTTCGGCCGGCACAACGTATGATGGCAGACCTGTTCGTTTCAGCTTCTCCGCGAATTCATCCGCGCCGACCTGAGTTGGGAACGCAGCAGCTTGCAGTGAAAATCGGCCTTGAGCGTTAGTGCTTTCTTTCGGCGTCACCGGTTCACGAGCGACCGTTTCGGCCGGCTGTGAGGCCGGGCTCGCTGGCGCCTCCGAGAGAGTTGCCGCCACGCGCTTGCGAGTATCCGAGTCGGCCGCCCCGCCCACAGTAGCGCCAAGCTCGACGGCTGACGCTTGTACAGGCCTGCCAGAGTCTGTCGCTGTGCGTCGCTCTGCACCGGACGGACGATTGATCAGAAGGTAGAACCCGGCCGCGCAAGCGAACAAGACGATTGCCGCGATCGGACCTACATGTCTCTTAAATGACTTTCGTTTGTTCGGTCCCACCAGCACCGGCCACTCGCTGTGAGAGTAGTCCCACGCCGGAAGCGGATCTTCCCAGGGATCGGCAGGAGATGCACGATGATGCGACGATCCATTTTCGGAAACATCAGACAAGTCCGCTCCGATAGTGACGGCCGGATCTTCGTCTTCGATGAATTCGAACCTCAAGTCGGCGCGCGGCTCGGACGCCGTCGGATGCTGCACCTCTTGCTCGGGCACCATCGGATGCTGCACCTCTTGCTCGAACCTCGGTGCGACGGTCGCGATATCTTCGAAGAATGTGGGCGCGGCGACCTGCGGCTGATCCAATACCGAAGCCTCGCGGTGAACTTGCACAACCGCGGCACCCTGAGGGACCCCGTCCGCTGAGGCCGCATAGATCGGGTCTGCACCACGAAAAGCCGCCAGAACTATCGTCTGACATTGCTCACAAAGACGAGTGTCCAGCGTGTGGCCGGCTGAGCTTGTGGGCCACTGGCGCCTGCACAAAGGACAACATTGATGTGCCATTTCGACTACCTCGGTTTTCAAGTTCGGAGGCGAAGAGCCGGTGAGGCTTTAGACCCGTTTGGGGGACGAGTCTTTAAGAAATCAAGCCGCCGTGTCTTTGGGGGCAGCGTCAATCGTGGGACAGAAGCTCAAATCGAGCCGATTATTGCACACGCCCCATGCCTTTACAAGAGTTTATTCTTCAAGCTAACAATGCCTTAATTGGGGAATGAATCCGGCTCCGGGGCTGAATCGGAATTTAGGAAACACGAGACATCGTCTTCAAGATCGCGATGTACGCCTCAATCTCTTCGCGGTCCTCATCGTCGAGGCTGAGGAACTCGACTCCCAGCCCCAGGCCTTTTCTGACGTAGGCCACTCGCGACACGGCTATCACTCGATGCTTATTGTTGGGCAGCTCGAAGCGGACTACCATTCTTGTTCCAGCACGGATTGGCTCCTCGGTGCTGATGAACAGACCGCCAGTGCTGATATTGGCCATGTGTTTTCTAACTCGAGACGGACCGCTACTGCTGTTGGTGAGCTCAAATTCAACCTGGGCGCTAATGGGGGCACGCTCGAAACGTCGTCGTTCAAGTTGAGCGGAACTTCTCATGTGTCTCCTTCTTGCGCCTGTGTCTTGCCTTGGGTGAGTACACTGCGCCTGCTTAATTCGACGGCCCGAGGGGGTCGTTGCCGCTGCCATCCACGCGCCGCAACGATCGGGCTTTTGGGCTCTTAACCTTTACACAGGTTGGCTCCGATTGACAAGCCCGAGGCGATCCGGCGCTCACGTCGGCCTCAAGATTTCTAGCCTTTGATGGTCCGTGCGTAGTCTAAAAACGTTGAAGGTGCGTGTGTTGACGGAGGTGGGGCCATATGTGAGAATGGCCCTGCAAGTGGGCCACTTACATCCTCTCCCGCACTCGACCGGAGTGATTATGAGCAGCAGACGCATTGGCAATTATCAGATCACGGATTACGTAGGCAGCGGCGGGTTCGGCTCCGTCTTTAAGGCCGAAGACATCAACACGCCGGGCCGCGTGGTTGCCATAAAGGAGCTTCACAAGAAGCATACGCGCAATCAAGTCATCAAGCAGCGCTTCTTTCAAGAGGCCGTCGCGATGGCTCGGCTTGACCATCCGAATCTGCCGCGTCTGTACACGTTCGGCGAAGACAACGGCTCTTACTATCTGGTTATGGAGTTCATCTCGGGCAAGCTGCTCAGCGACGAAATACACGAACGCGGCCCGATGCCTCCCAGCCGCGCTGTCACCGTACTCACGCAGGTTCTGGACGCGGTTAGCTACGCGCATCACAATGGGATCATTCATCGCGACCTGAAGCCCGACAACATAATTCTTGTTGGTGACGGGGGCTCGCTCAGGATCAAAGTGCTCGACTTCGGAATCGCGCGGATGATCGGAGGCGAGAGCTTGACGCTTGCCGGCGAGGGCTTCGGCACACCCACGTACATGGCCCCCGAGCGTATGACCGGGGCTGCCGGCGACGACCCGCGTATGGATCTTTACGCCGCGGGAATAATCCTATTCGAGATGCTGACCGGTAAAGCGCCCTTCGAATCGAAAGCCAGCGATCCCGCGTTGTATTGGATCGAGATGCGCGAGTTGCATCAACGCGAACCGCTGCCGGCGCTTGGGCCGCTCGGCGTTGCGGGAGAAGTCGAGCGGGTTGCGCTGCGTGCAACCGCCAAACAATTGGACGATCGTTATCAGTCCGCGGACGAAATGCTCGAAGACCTCAAGAGCCTTCGCGCCGCGAGCGCAGACGCCCCGACTGTTGTCCTCAACAGTTCGCGGCTTCTTTTGAGTACTACGCCCGGCAGCGCCGAGGTTTATGTCGATGATGTGCTCCGAGGCACGTCGGACGCGATCAAAGGGAAGATACTCGTTGACGGGCTGAGGGCAGGTTTGCACAGCGTGCGCGTTTTGAAGGAAGGCTTCAACGAATATCGAATCAACGTCTCCCTTGAAGAGGGACGGCAGACAGACCTGCAAGTCGCAATACCAGCTCGCGCAACTGTAGCAATGCCGCAAGCCGAGAACACAGCGGCGGGCGGACTTGACACGTTAAGGTTCCAGGGCGGGGACGAGATCAAGACTGCCGTGCTCGTGGTTGAAAGCCTTCCCGTCGGCACGACCTTATT
>WNFR01005597.1_pt1 | contig 17280 bp, 17 predicted proteins | sample 5400221 | NCBI WGS metagenome assembly WNFR01 (sample SAMN13153357, study PRJNA577476) | soil metagenome | isolation source: 40 cm soil under Madrone tree | place: USA:California | collected 2016-06-14
GGTCAGCCGTGCTGGCCACGCTCTTGCGCTCGATCCACGAAGTTGATCGCAACGCCACCCAGATTTGGTTTGCTTTCTACCCGCTGTCTTTGTTCCGCGCGCTGCAACAGGCAGACGATCGTGACAAGCTGGCGCAGCAGTTGCTCCTCCAGGGCGACTATGAATTGAAAGATCAGGTTGACCGGTCGCACAAGTTTCTCTACGGCCATCGCTTCTGGCCCCAGGTAAAGACTGCAGTTGAGCAACACGCGGACCAGTGGCACAGACTTCAGTCTGTGTTGCCGGATTTATCACCGACTGAAGTCGGTGCCACTTCGCTGGCTGATCAGATTCTTGAAGTCGCGCAGAACGCCGCTCAACAGGCGCGAAAAGACAAGTCGCTCTTCATGGGCATCACCGCCGTAGCTTTCATGACCGTGCAGCAGACCGGTTTGGCTGCTTTCAAGGGCGCGCCCGGCACGATCAGCATTGACGGCAAACACGCAAAGAAATCTCCTGAGCAGATTCTTCGCGATCGCGCTAAAGTCGACAGTCAGGGTTGGCTCGGCTTTCTTAAGACAGTCAACAAACAGTTCACCGTTACGCATGACGAAAACGACGACAAAGCAAAATACAAATTGAACGATGGTCAGGATCTGGCCTGGGGCGCGGCCGATGATCGGGCCCGTGATTGGGTAGCTATCGACGCGCGGCGGACGGAAGGACCGATTCCGGTCGAATGCCGGTCGGCTTCCTGCGGCACTTGTTGGGTCGGAGTCCTGGGAGGTGCTGATAGGCTGAACGACGTGGCGGCCCGCGAAGGAAAAAAGATCAAAGAATTCGGTTACATCGACACCGCCGAGCCAAAACCCCTGATTCGTCTTGCTTGTCAGGCCCAGGCGCAGGGCGCGGTCTCAGTAGTAATTCCGCCCTGGAACGGACAGTTCGGAAAATATCTGCGCGCTCTGAAGGAAGAGGCGCAAGCGCAACTCGCCGATGCGCCGCAAAATGATCGCGCGGCCCACGAAGCCGTAAATTAGTGGCCGCACACACCGATGATCAAGATGCATGGAGCAAAAAGCCGGGTGTGTCTCCGCTGCTCCTAGTTCTCGGCGCGGCAATCCTTTGGAGCACCGGCGGTCTATTCATCAAAGCAACTCACCTCTCCGCCTTTGAACTTTCATTTGGGAGATCGTTGCTCGCTGCGATCACGGTGATGATCTTTACTCGCCGCGAAGGTTTCGGACTGAATCGCGTCAGCACCTTGGCTTCTCTTTTCTACGCCGCGCTACTGGTGCTCTTCGTCATGGCGACAAAGCTAACAACGGCTGCCAATGCGATCTTTCTGCAATACAGCGCCCCGGTTTACCTACTGACATTCGAGCCGTTGGTTTACAAAGAGAAGTTCCGCCGCCGAGATTTGATTACCGTCGTTGTGTGCGTAATTGGCATGTCGCTCTTTTTCGTGGGGAAGCTGAGGCCACAAGACGTGAGCGGAAATAGTCTCGCGCTGGGATCGGGCTTGTGTTTTGCGCTTTATTTCTTGCTGCTCCGCCATTCAAAGTCTCGACACGTCAATCGCGCTTCGTCAGTTATCTACGGAAATGTGATCGTGGTGCTGATTTGCGCACCAGCATTTTGTGCGGCAGCGCGTCGAGGCATTTCATCGGCTGATCTTGCGCGCGTGACTTATCTTGGCGTAGTGCAAATTGGATTTCCCTATTTGCTTCTTACCTTAGCTATGACTCGCGGCCTGCGGTCACTCGACGCAGGTATAGTCGGTTACATTGAACCGGTACTGAATCCCGTCTGGGTATTTCTGTTTATTGGTGAGCGGCCTGGCGGATGGGCGACTCTCGGTGGGGCGCTTGTCATAACGTCGGTACTGTGCCACATGCTCGTGGAGGTTCAGGCAAAAAGAAAGCGCGCTCCTCCTTTAGTTGTGTAGGAGAGTAAAGGTACTTGATCGGGTAATTGGGGTTGGTCCTTCAGTGACGAGGTGTCCGTGATTTCTTGCGTCGGGATGACCTAAACCTGCGAAGCGGTTTGATTGGGTCGCCGTTTCTATCTCGCCACACTAACTCCAACAGTTCGACGTTTCCAATCCCCCTGAGATATGTGGAGCCGAGCGGCTTTATTGTTTCCGAAGAGACTCCGAAGCTCATCGGTGAGCCTGGTAAGAGATCTTTGAATACGTTCGTCATCACAACATGTCTTCCTTTGAGTCGATTTATGACGCGCGCACATCGGCTGAGAACTCTTCCCTCCAAGTCATACCCATGCGAACGTTCCACTCGTTCAACGTGACCGTAGTCCAAGGCGATTTTCTGGTTTGGCAAACGATTACGCGGCGTAACAGCGGCATTACGCCTGTCCAATGCCTTCTGAATACGGACCGCAAAATCGAATGCGGCCTTCGGACGAGGAAAAGACAATAAGTAGCCGTCGCCTAACGCCTTAATTACCTCGCCAGAGACTCTACTCGTCTCTGTCGCCACAAGCTCGTCATAGTCTTCCAGCATTTTGTCCCAGGAGGATCTAGGCACTCTATGTCTAGTTTCTACCGAACCCTCCAAATCTGTGTAGGCAATAGCTCGAAATCCTCCTTCGCTCTCTGGAATTATTGGAGGACAGACGCCTTGAACGCTGCGATCCAGCAGTGGCAAAAAAGCCTTCACGGCCTGTTCGCACTGTTCTTTCGATAATTGTATTCCATGCGTGACATAACCGCCGGAGTTGCGCACTATTTTGTATCCTTCGCACTTCTTAACGGTCGGATTAGCTATGAAGTACTCACTGCTCAACGGGCCACTGGCTTTTGTTTCCCCTGGTCTTTGCCAAAGAAGTACTGGTCGAATCTGGTCAGAAAAATCAGCGCCACCCGGTGGTTCCTTCAGGCTCTTTGTAAAGGCTCTCAACCTCTGTAAGTCGGCATAAGAGTATAAGAAATACGTATAAATAGTTCGGCGCTCCTTCAGATTGAATAACATTGCGTCGCGAATATCCGGATTCGTGTCTCCGAGGAAATTTGGTACAACACCCCAAAAGTGTTCCAGACGCGGAAAGGATCGTTCCCACCGACCTAATTGGGGTATCGTAAGCTTATGGCCAAATACTCTCGCGTTGGCGCTTGAATACCTGATTCGAGCCGACTTGCCCGTCTTCCACAGTCCCAAGATTTGTTCGACCAGAGTCCACGACTTAATGTTTGCGCCGAACATGTCCTTGAGACACTCTCCCATTAGCGCATGGTCGTCTTGTGTAATCTGTTCAAAGCCGTCGATCTCTAGAAACCGACTCGATCTGTATGACCAATATTCTCCTTTGTCGAACAGAAACCATTCTCCTACGGTTAGACCACGTGAATCAGTTCTTTCAAAGAGTTCTGCAGGGGAGATTAGCGGTTTCTCATTCTGGCTATAACCGTTCTTTGGTAGATCGAATGCCAAATGAATCTCTATCGCGTGCGAGTAGAGTGACTCGCGACCAACTTCCGCGTCGTCAATGGACGGTATCAAAGGAACCGGCTTTTTCCACTGTCCATTCCTTACGACGCCTAATACCCTCTCGACCTCAACAACAACATCTGGGGTGTGAGAGAATTCGGTCAGAATTGCTTTAATTCGTCGCGCAACTGCCTGGGAGCCCAGATGCTTAAACTTTATTGTTGAAAAGACGCTAAACCGATCTTGCTCGGTCGCTCCAGGTGTGTGATTTGCATAGGTCTCCTCAAAGTCCTCATGTCGGTTTGGGTTTGGAAACGAATCGACTATTTCATTCTCTTTGCACTTCAGATGCTCGGCATCAAGTCGCTTCGACCTTTCGAACTAGACGTTGACCACCAGCATCAATATGCGCGTGAATCGTTTCGGGCTCACGAAAAAATCCGCTCGCGGCGCCTCTCGAACGAAATGACATGTCAGCCCCTTAAAGAATGATCTTAGCAAAGCAGCTTTCAGGTGTCCGGCTGCAAATCACTTGAAGTGAAAAGATGAAAACTAATCTTCAAAGATATTGGAAACGTCGATTACGAGTTCCGAGACCATTACAGACTTGATCTGCTCGCCTTTAGCCATGACCGTGCCTTCGGCGTAACGACCTCCCGCCAGCGTCCGTACTTCAACACTCTCGGTCTCATCAACCAGCCACAGCTCCTTGACCCCGAGTGCCGCATACGTATCGGCCTTGGTGTTTCGGTCGTAAATCGCCGAGCCTGGCGAGATAACTTCGATTACAAGATCGGCCGTGGTTCGATGTTCAGGATCAAGTCGACCTTCGGTCTCCGCGGAAACATAAAACAGATCCGGTTCCAGGTAAGTTCGATCGCTGGTCCAGATCGCGGCGCGTGGCGCGTAAAGACTCCCCTTGTTCCCCAAGCGCGCCAGTTCAAGTGTGAGCAGCCGTATCAATCGTTTCACAATGTTGTCGTGCGTATATTCGGGGGGTGGCGACATGTAAAGGACTCCTGCGATTAGCTCGAGTTTGGAATGATCGGGCGGATCGGGGAGCGCCCAAAACTCTTCGAGCGTGTAAGTCTTTACCAGCGGTGATGTGTTAACCCAGGCCATGAGAGTTTCCTCCGGCGATGCCGTGCAGTATATCACTTCTCACAACATCCACTGATTTCGATTGTCGTAATAAACCGGCGACTTATCAGGGAAACGCTTCTTGAATTTCAGATAACGTTCGTGCCAGAATATCAAGATCGTAAAGGCTGGTGAGTCCATAGCCTTTGATGCGACCGGTACGATCGATGTAGGGATCAAAGTAGCTCCAGACTAACTGGCGAAGATTACGAAACACCGGCTTGCGGCCGTGCAGCCCGGTGTCGCGCGAACGTGCGATCGATCCCCACAGACCATTCTTTTGAAAAACAAAAAGGACATGGTCAAGCAGATCCACTGATTCAATGTCGAGGAGCAACGGCGGGTAACCATACTGTTCGAGAATCACCGCGGCCGCGACCGCGGCTTCCAGGCAATGCACCTCGTTGCGTTTCACCACTTCGCGGAACGAACGCGTCGTGCCGCCCTGACGCTCCCAGTTGTAAGGCATCAGCGTCAGCCAACGCTGTACCTGCGCCGGCGTGCGCAGGCGCTGAATCAGTTTCCATTCTTTCGCGGTGAAAGCTTCACGCGGCGACCTTTGATCCATGTGAGAAGCAATAGCAGATGCCGACGGCAAAGTGCAAAACGGGCAGGTACGTGACACAGTCTTTAGGAATACTCATCAAGTTAGTTGAAACCAGCCTCGTTTTGTCGCCTCCCTTTGGACGGGGTTAGGGGATGGTGCGAAGCATGACGCAGGACAGGCCCCTGTCCCCGGCCCCCGGCCCTTTCCCAAAGGGACAGGGAGAAAAGAACTTAGGTGTAAAAGGGCAGCACAGGCTGAAGCCTGTGCCACTTAGCCGCTTGATTCTGGCATCGGTCTGAGGTAAGAATTAGATTCAAATACCGCCGCAACACGTCAGAAATATCACCCACTGATTGGAGATACATGAGCGCTACTCGTACAGAGAAAACAGTTGAGCTTAGAGACGTTTCAAAGCCCCTCAGCCGCAACACACACCTGCTCAATTGGGTCGAGAAGATGGCCCTGTTGACCAAGCCCAATGCGATCCATTGGGTCGATGGCTCGCTGGCAGAAGACGAGAGGCTCAAGGCTCAGATGGTGGCGAGCGGAACATTTACAAAACTAAACGAAGAGCTCTGGCCCGGCTGTTACTACGCTCGTTCAGACGCAAGTGATGTCGCACGCGTTGAGGACCGTACTTTTATCTGTTCACTTTCCAGGGACGCCGCGGGTCCGACCAACAACTGGGAAGAACCTTATCAGATGCGCCGGAAACTGAAGGAGCTTTTCGATGGCTCAATGCGCGGCCGCACAATGTACGTGCTTCCCTTCAGTATGGGGCCCATCGGCTCGCCCATGTCGCAGATTGGCGTTCAGCTCACCGACTCACCCTACGTCGTAGTTAACATGCGCATCATGGCCCGGATCGGTCTGCCGGTTTATGCTGAGATCGATAAAGACTACAAACGCGTCGTGCCTTGCATGCACTCACTCGGCGCGCCGCTTGACCACGGTCAAAACGATGTGCCGTGGCCGTGCAACAAAGAAAAGTACATCGTCCATTTTCCGGAAACCCGCGAAATTTGGTCGTACGGCTCAGGCTATGGCGGTAATGCTTTGCTGGGAAAGAAATGTTTTGCTCTGCGCATCGCCTCGAACATTGCGCGCGACGAAGGCTGGATGGCCGAGCACATGTTGATCGTCGGCGTCGAGAATCCCCAAGGCGAGAAGACATATGTCACCGCCGCGTTTCCCAGCGCCTGTGGCAAAACAAATTTCGCCATGCTGATTCCACCCGCAGGATTCGAAGGCTGGAAGGTCTGGACGGTCGGAGATGACATCGCCTGGATCAAACCGAACGCTCAGGGGCGCTTGCATGCCATCAATCCCGAAGCCGGATTTTTCGGGGTGGCGCCGGGCACTTCGGTCAAGACAAATCCAAACGCTATGGCCACGCTCGCGACGAATTCGATCTTCACCAACGTCGCGCTCACGCCTGAAGGTGGCGTGTGGTGGGAAGCAATGACCGACGAGCCGCCGGCGGAATGTTTGGATTGGCAGGGAAACAAGTGGACGCCGGAAATTGCAAAGCAGACTGGCGCGAAGGCCGCGCATCCGAATGCTCGCTTTACTGCGCCAGCCTCGCAATGCCCGACCATCGATCCTGATTGGGAAAATCCAAACGGTGTGCCGATAAGCGCAATCATCTTTGGCGGACGGCGAGCAACCACGATGCCGCTTGTGTATCAGTCATTCAACTGGAGTTCGGGTGTCTACATTGGGGCCACGATGGGTTCCGAGATGACGGCCGCAGCGGCAGGCACGATCGGCAAAGTGCGCCGCGACCCCATGGCCATGCTGCCGTTCTGTGGCTACCACATGGGCGATTACTTCCGGCACTGGATCCGCATGCAGCGCTCGTTAACCGAGACGCCGCGCATATTTCATGTGAACTGGTTCCGCAAGGACGGCGAAGGAAAGTTTTTGTGGCCGGGCTTCAGCGAAAATATGCGCGTGCTGAAATGGGTCGTCGACCGCGCTCATGGCCGGGCATTGGCCAAGGAGACTCCCATCGGCTGGGTGCCGCACTATGAAGACATCAATTGGAAGGGCCTGGACTTTCCGCGGGAGAAATTTGAAGAGTTACAGGCTTTCGATCGCGCGGCGTGGCGCGATGAAGTGCTGGGACATGAAGAGCTCTTTTTAGACCTGCACGATCGATTGCCGCCAGAGATGATTTATGAACGGGAGCTCTTGATTTGCCGATTGTAGGTTTCAAGTCATCGAGTAGGTCTGGGCCTCAGCGGGCAGTAGCCCGACCGTCAGGAAGGGCTCGCTTTTGGGAATTCTTGGCGTTATGCTCTCACATTAATAGAGATTGGATCGGACAATTATGCAAGACAAAGAGCTGATCGAAAAAATAAGAGCGCTTCCACCGGATAAGATCGCGGAGGTCGTCGACTTCGTCAACTTCCTTTCTCATCGCGACGATCGGCTTTTAGTAGAGGCCGCTTCAAGACTATCTGAGCCAGCGTTTTCAACGGTTTGGAACAATCCAGACGATGCCGAATACGACTATCTATAGTTTCGGTGATGTAATCCTCGTTCCGTTTCCTTTCACCGATCAGAGCGCGACCAAGAAGCGGCCCGCTGTAGTCGTTAGCTCGGTTGAATACAACAGGGCAAGACCCGATGTGATCTTAATGGCGGTCACCAGCCACTTGTCCGGCTATCCCAGAATTGGCGAAGTCGTTATCAGCGATTGGAAGGCGGCGGGTTTACTAAAGGCCTCAACGATCAAGCCGATTCTCACAACTATCGAGAAGTCCTTAATCATTCGAACCTTAGGTAAGCTTGGGCTACAAGATCTGACCGCTCTGCGGGATGCGTTGATGATAATTCTTGGCTGACCCTTTCCGCTCAATGATTCAAAAATAATCTTGTCGTATACATTATGATGTCGTACTCTGTAGACATGAACAGCGTTGTTACCGCGAGCGGGACTCTCTCACGGTGGGCCGATGGGCGAGTAACCCTTGACTGTTGGTTCTGCGAAACTTGGCTGACCGCCCCAGAACCAGCAGGTCGAGAGAAGAGCGGTCGCGGGACCATTACCCGTCTGCTGGATGGATTATTCGCGTTTCAATTCATGGAAGGTGCTAAGTTAGAACTTAAGATCGTTGGCGACCGCGTCATCGAGCCGATAAATCACTCCCCAGATGGTTATAAGTTACAAGTCCGTACACCCGGGCACGGTACTTGGATGCTATTAAAGCCTTCTGAAGGTTTCGTGGCAAGGGCACACGGTGCATGATCGAACTCAGAATTACAGTTCTTGCCTCTCATCCAACCTGCGCCACCTTCGCCGTTCCCAGCATTCGTTCCAGCGCCGGTTCCATGACTTTCGTGCCGTACTCACCGGCGGCAAAGCTCTTCAATTTGTGCTGTTCGTCAAACAGGTAATACGCGGGGACGTATCCGTGCTCATTCTGAAAAGCGTCCCGTAACTTGTGTTCGTTGTCGATGGCCCCGGGATCGTTGATTTCGTATTGAGTAACTGCTTCGCGCACCGCATTCGTGTCGGTGTCAGCCGGATAACGCGGCATGTGAATCGCAATCAGCCGCAATCCCGCCGGCGCGTATTTTTCTCGCCACTCGGCCACGCGGGGCAGGTTCTCTTTGCACATCCCACAACTGAGCGACCAAAAATGCAGCAGCACCGGATGGCCTTCTGTCTCTTTTAAAGCATCCTCGGCCGAACCGCTAATCCATTCGGTCGCGCCATCGAGTGACGGCATCGGGGTTCCAATTCTCATGGGCATACACTAGATCTCCAAGTTATCATCTGGGCAATTGAGTTAGATTCCCTCTCCCTCTGCGAGAGGTCAGGGTGAGGGCTTGAGCGACAAAACAAAATATCTTTCTGTCTGTGTAGTCCCTCACCCCAGCCTCTCCCAAAAGGGAGAGGGGAGTAAAACCCTCTCGATCTCTTACGTCTTGATCGTTTCCTGGCCCGGACGCCATTCCGCCTGGCATAGCCCGCCGGTCTGCAAGGCCTGGATGACGCGCAAGGTTTCTTCGGCTGAACGTCCAATGTTCAGATCGTGTACGACCTTGTATCGCAGCACGCCCTCGGGATCGATCACGAACAAACCGCGCAACGCGATGCCTTTGTCTTCGATGAGCACGCCATAGTCGCGCGACATTTTTTTTGTGACATCCGCGCCGAGCGGGAATCGCAAACCTTCGACGCCACCTTTATCGCGTGGTGTCTGCAACCAGGCGCGATGCGAAAACGCCGAATCGGTCGAGATCCCAATCACCTCGGCGCCGACGCCTTCGAAATCCGCGTAGCGATCGCTGAACGTGGTCAGTTCAGTCGGACAAACAAAAGTAAAGTCCAATGGATAGAAAAGCAGAACGACCCACTTGCCTTTATAGTCCGAAAGCTTGACCGGTTCGTTGAGCTTTTCGATGTTCTTGGTAGATGGAATATCAAAATCGGGCGCTGGTTTGCCCACTTGTGCACTTTCGTATGCTGTTGCTATTGCTGCTGACATTTTTCCTCCTCGAAATTTAAACTACTTGCCGCGAAGATTAGGTCCCGCGGCACTAATCGAAACAAAATCCTATTCCCGGTCACGGCAACCGGGACAAAGTCCAACCAGTGTCAGGTGAACTGACTCGGCCTTAAACCGGGACGCCCGGGCCGCTGAGCGGATCAAACCGACAGTGCCCGGTAAGTCGAAATCGACCAGTGTCCCGCACGCGGAACATATCGCATGATCGTGTCTCTCTGTCTCCCGATCGTAACGGCTCGCGCCGTTGCCAAAAGCCACTTCACGCACTAGACCTGCTTGTTTCAGGTACCGCAAAGAGTTGTAGACGGTAGCGAAACTGATCCCCGGCATCTTCCGGCTGGCAGCTTCAAAAATTTCGGCCGCGGTCGGATGCGTGTCGCCGGACTGAACCACGTCGAGCACGACCTGCCGCTGACGAGTCAGCGCCGGCGCGTTGCCGGGCTTACCCTTCGCTGCGGACTTATCGGTCTTAGCTTTCATGGATTAGAATTATAATAATTCTAATTAAATAGTCAAGCCGCCAGGTAGGTAGGGAATTCCAACCGGAACTTAACCTTCAAACTGCAGGTGATTCTCTGCAGAATCCCGCAGGCGCGGTGCTTTTATGGGCCGCGCCTCTGCCTTTGCGCAATTTGAAGTCAAAGCTGTGAGGTGCTCTGTGATCGCTCAGGCTGTTGGAGCGCTGATTGGTTTATGGCGTCGTGTCAGCCAGGTTCGATTTATATTTGGTGTTTGTCTGACGGTCGTTCATTTCAATGTAGATGTAGCTTGGCGGCACCACACCGATTTCCAGGGCAAACCAGATCTTGCTAAGGTCGCTGGGTTTGCCCAAGGCGCAAAATCCGTAAAGACGCTTTCCGCGCTGATCGAAAATGTCCACCCAGGTACGAGAAGCCTTGGTGTTAGCGCCACAGGGCGGCAGCGCCGGGGCGGCCGCAAACATCTCCGCCGGATAACTATCTTTGTTAAGCACGTCGTACTCATAGCGAATGAATTGCTTGCCGCCCGCCTGATAGGCTTCAGTGCCGATCAAGTAAAGCACCGGATTCGGCAACGGGGGTGCGGAAGCTGCGCGTTGGGTTGAGAGCATTACTCCGAGCAAAACTGGAAAAAGTAGAAGCGTTTGTTTTCGGAATCCAGATTTCATGGGGGAAATTCCTTTCATGTGGGTTGGATCGGAAGAATACGTAATTTCAGCCCGGCATTCTATGCCTGATCGCCGGAATTAGCTACATCTACCGCGAACCGGCCGAAAGTGAGTTGACAGCGAACGAATTGCGCCGGAACTTGCCTTCAAAGAACTTTTGTCATTGGATCATGTGCTCGATCATTTTGATGGCAGGAGGAAGATTAATGAGAAAGTCGGCGCAGCTGGTTCTACCAATTATAGTTCTTTGTGGTTGCTTCTCTTCGCTTAGCTCCCGCGCACAATCTGGTGACGCTGCGGTAATCGACAAGTTCATCGCTGGTCAGGCCGAGAAGGAAGACGGCTCTGAGCCGGAAGGTATCAGAAAGCTAATCATTGGCGATCTCAATCACGATGGCGTTCCGGACACAGCAGTGCTTTTCACGATTGAGGGCCAGAACGGAACCAATAACTATGTCCAATACCTGGCGGTTTTCCTGCGTAGGAACGGGCGTCTCGTATACGCGGCGCATGCGCCAGTAGGGGGCAAGACTCGGCGATCGATTGAACTCACGTCGATTCGGGACAACGTAATCCTGCTTGATACGACTGCTTACGCGAAACGCGATCCTTCATGCTGCCCCACCATCAAGGGGAGAACCAGATATGTGCTCGTTCGGAACAAGCTAACGGAGATGACTCGCAGATGAGTCACCACAAACAGGGAGCGGTCATCGTTTCGGACGCACGCCCCATGTAGGCGGCGGCGGTTCTTTGGTAGCCCGGTCAACGGGCCGTTGCTTTAGCATTCGCATCGCTTCCATCACGGCCCGCTCAAGCTGCGGATCGCGACCGGCGACAACGTCCCTGGGCCAGTTCTCGATATCGACGTCGGGAGCCACACCTTCATTCTCAACTGCCCAGCGGTTCTCGCGCGTGAAGAAACCGCCGCGCGGAGCGATCATCGATCCGCCGTCAACGAATACCGGCGTGTCGGCCGTATGCACGAGCCCTCCCCAAGTACGTTTGCCGACTAGCAATCCGATCTTGCGATAGCGAAACATGTAGGGCATCAGATCGCCGCCAGATCCGGCCATCTCGTTAATGATCATCACCTTCGGTCCCCAGATTCCAGCAGCGGGGCTGGTGAACGGATAACGATCTCCGGCAACGTTATTGAAGTAACCATCAAAGTCACGTTGCAGGACGTCGATGATATAGTCCGCGGCCGAGCCTCCGCCGTTGAAGCGTTCGTCGATGATCGCGCCTTTCTTGTCCTGCTGCGAAAAGTAATAACGATTAAAGCTCGTATAGCCGGGCTGTCCGGTATTCGGCAGATAGACGTACGCGAGCTGGCCGTCTGAGAGTTTCTCGACCTGCCGCCGATTTGATTCGACCCACGCACGCGTGCGCAGGGCCTGCTCACTCGCGACTGGCACGACGGTTACGTGGTGCGCGCCCTCCATCGTCGGCTTATCGTTAATGGTAAGCGATGTTTGACGATTCGCAGTCCCGTCAAGCAGGCGATGGATGTTGTCGGGCGCTTTCAATTCAATGCCGTTAATTGCCAATATGTAATCGCCGACGTTTACCGTCGCGCCTGGCGTCGACAGCGGCGAACGCAGATCGGGATTCCAACTCTCGTTGTCGTAAATTCGGTTGACTTTATAGCGGCCATTTTCGATCGAGAAGTCAGCTCCCAGAAGTCCGCCCGGGGATTGCGGCACCTCAGGCATGTCGCCGCCGCGCACGTAAGAGTGACCGATCGCAATCTCAGAACCCATCATATCCAGCAAATAATTCAGATCGGCACGATGCATCACATAGGGCAACATCGCTCCATACATCTCTTTGTCCTTCGCCCAGTCCGTGCCGTGCAGGCTCGGCACGTAGAGATAATCACGCTGATTGCGCCAGCCTTCGTTGAAGATCTGTCTGAACTCTTCTTTCGGATCGAGATACATGCGCAGATTAACGTTGAGCCGGCCAACGCCCGGCTGGGGCGGCGTTCGATCCGCGTCAACAATGAAAAGCGATGGAGTTGGAGGCCTGGCAGCGGCGCCCGGATTACTTCCCCCGCCGCCGCCCGCGGAGCGGTGCACCAATTTGCGGCCGTCCGCGCTGACTTCGAACGCTGTAACTCCGTTGACGAAGGTCGCCGCTCGCCGATCACAAAGACGATAGCGGATTAACTCGCTGCCCGCGCCGCCGCCCAAACCACCACCGCCACTCTGTGCTCGCGCCGGCGCCTCCAGGTAAAAGACAGTGCCATCGGCGCCGGAATGCAACTCAGAGTATTGCCGCTCAGGAACACCGGCGACAGAGACAATGCGCTGCCGCAAACCATCGAAATCGATCTGCGTGGTTACGGGTTGACGCGGGCCGCGCGGCGTCTGAGGTTGTGATTCCGGCGCGGTGGAATCGGTCGCGGCGTTCGGAACGTCACCGGCACAGACGCCGGGCGGCAGGCTGCGACGGCCAGTGCCGACTCCGCGGTCCTCGTCACTTTCCGGCAGTAGCGGGCTGGAATCACTCTTCTTCAGCACCGCCAGGTACAGTCCGAAATTCTCGTCATGATCGTACGAAGTCATGTCGAGCCATTGCGAGCGCAAACCAAAATCAGTCGACGCCAGAAACCATAGATACTTGCCGCTGGCGTCCCAGACGGGCCAGACCGCATCGGCCAGACCATCAGTCACCTGTTTGGTTTCACCAGTGTCGGCGTTACTCACAAAGATTGCGTGATACATCGAGCGTAGACGGCTGGAATACGCCACCCATTTCGAGTCAGGACTCCAGGTAGGATTGAGCGTACGTTGCGGCACCATCCAGGGATCGTTACCGACAGTCTTTGCCTTGCCGGTCGCCACCTCAAGCACCCAGACGTGGAGATTTGTATCGGTAAATAGAATTTTTTTCGAGTCCGGAGACCATGATGAAGTGTAGTAATGGGTCGGATGATCGAGGATGATTTCGCGTGGCGGAGTCAGGCCATCCTGCGCTTCGACATACAAACGATATTCACCGGACCGGTCGCTGAAATACGAAATGAACTTGCCATCCGGAGACCACGCCGGATCGCGGTCGGCTGAGCCGCTCGAGTTGGTGAGGTTACGCACGTCGCCTTTTTCGGAGGGAATGGTGAAAATTTCGCCGCGAGCTTCGACCACTACTCGCTTTCCGGTCGGCGAGATTCCCATATTAGTCATGCGACTGGTTACATCTTCCCAACGCGGCATCATCCAGGGAAAGTCTCCGGTGGCGGTGATGTTGACCACGTGCTCTTTGCCATTTTTGGGATCAAGCTCGTGAATGTAACCTGCCTGTTCAAAGACCACAGCGCCAGCGCCCGCGTCCATCGTCTTCACATCAAAGTCAGTGAACTTAGTTAACTGCGTCAGTTTCTTTGTCCGCGTGTCATAGGCCCAAACATTGGCTACCCCGTCGCGATCCGAAATGAATTCGACCGAATCACCCGACCAAACCGGATCCATGTCTTTCGAATCCGTCCAGGGCGGCGAAACCAGGTCGTAGCTTTTAAGATCGACAATCCAGATGGGACGATTCTGACCACCTCGATAGTTGCGGCGCTCTTCGTCCCACGAATTGTTCATGCGATAAGCGATGTGACTGCCATCGGCGGAGAGTTTTCCCTGGTAACCACGCGGCAGAGGCATTGGTTCTTCCACGCCGCCTTCCGCGGGTACGGTCCAGAAGCGCGGCGCGCCGCTCGGCGACCAGGTCGCGCGCGTCGAGGAGAACATGATCGCTCTTCCGTCGGCCGTCCAGCCCTGGACCAAATCGGCGCCCGGGTGCCAGGTCAGGCGCTTTGGCTCGCCGCCATCCGCCGCCACCACGTAGACGTCGAGATTGCCGGCGTACTCGCCGCTGAAGGCGATCCATTTTCCGTCGGGCGAAAAATGTGGATTGGAAGTTTGTCCCTGGAAACTGGTGACGCGGCGCGCCATGCCGCCGGCGCGAGGTACGACCCAGATATTCTGCGCATAAGCAAACGCGATCTGCGTCGCGCTCACCGTTGGTGTCCGTAATAAGCGGGTGCCGCCATTCGCAATTTGGGCGTGCGCGGCGACCAGGAGGTGTCTGCCTGCGAACTTGACCGACAGAGAGCCAATAGCCAGAAGTGCGAAAGACAAAACCAGAGACCGGCGGCAGAACCCCGCCTTTAGGGTGCGATGCGACATCAATTCTCCTCCAGATAAAGCCAGATGGGTTTGCGTGCCTCTTTTAGCATGAAGCTCCGCCGAGAGCAAAGCCGCGTTGTGCTCGGCACAGGTCCCACTGTTTCTATGAAGATTCTATTGCCATGCACTGCTTTGCCCAGGCACGGCGAAAGGCTTGCATATAAAGAGCGAGAATCGAATGAATGTATTAGTTGAGATCAATAGTTATGACATCTGACCAAAAAGGCAGTACTGCCTTGGAACAGAATTCGGAAATTCCTATACCCCCGCCACCGCAATTTGACGAGGCCATGATAGCTGCTGCACAACCGGTCGAGCCTTTGGCCATAAATCAAGCACGGAAGGGCCGGCAATTAACCGTCCGGGGTTCACTAAAAACAAAGTTAATTTTTATCGCGGCCGTCTTGGTCGCGACATTCTTGAGTGCTGCCTTCGGTGGAATCCTTTTCCGCCTTAAGGGTATGGCACACTCGCCGGAGGGCGAGGTGGCCGCGCCGGTGGCAACCCAATCTCCGTTAGAAACGCCCAGCGCAATGACGCCGGCGCCCAGCGTCAAAATCAGCGATAATCTTTCGCGAAAACCCCGGCGACCGCCGAGGGTTGCGCCGGTCGCCGCGGATTTGGCGCCGCCTGGGGACAACGAGAAGCCCGTGGCGCGCAAAGTGGGCGTTATTCTCTTTGGTTCCGGCAAAGAAGCGCATAAACGTCAACGAGATTGGCGTCGTCATGGTGACAATGACAACGATCATTAACTAAGAGAACACTCCGACGTTGATGTCCGGCGGTAGTCGCTCGACCACACCACAGGTGGGTCCCGCAAGCTAAATTGAGTTGCTGGTGTTAATGGAGTGAGACTGAGCGGCGGCGCTGGTCGAGCATACTCAGTTAACGTCAAATCAACTTCGTCCCGGTCGAAATCAGATTCGCCATCACCGACTGTTAGAGCCTGGTGTAGTTAGGCAGTGAATAAGGCTGAAGTGACTGGTTGGATTGAGACCAGCGACAACAACACTCACAGGTCTTCAAAATCTTTAGGAGTAAGCATCGCCTGACGCAAAATGCTCCGCAGCGTACCCACAGCGATTTCGCGATGTCGAGGAACCACGGCAGTAATGACTCCTTCTCTAGTGAACTTCACGAACTTTTGATGACTACCTCGGGCAGGTCGCTCTTCAAACCCCGCTGCTTCGCGCTTTCGCTTTACAGTTCGGTAAGGAAGAGGTCTAAGCAATACCTTCAACCTCAGCTTGGATGGAGATCACTTCGGGAAGGAGCGTAGCAACTGGTGGTGAGAGATGAACCTCGATCGCTTCCGAGAGATTCTCCAGGGCCTCTTCTTTGGTCTCACCCTGGCTCGCGACTTCAAACTCTCTGCATTGTGCGACGTACCATTCCCCTTCTTTCCATACAACCGCAGTAAATGTTTCCTTCATTTGTCGCTCCTTGATCGATCAAAGATCAGTTGGCGATTATAACCCACCTTGGGTCCAGCCCAACTCTTTTATATAATCGCTCGCAGTTCTACAGAGTACCTTGTTCCGGGGGATTCCCAATGCCAAATCCAAATCAAATCGACGTCAAGTCCGGCGACAACCTGGTGCTCGTCGGCACCATGAAAGGCGCCTTTCTGTTTCGCTCAGATTCGGCGCGAGAGAAATGGGAAGAAGCCGGGCCATACTTTCCCGGACGCAGCGTCTACTCGATGGCTTACGACGGGCGCAATGGACGCTCGCGCCTGTGGGCTGCGGTGAACAGTTCGTTCTGGGGATCGTTTCTGAGTTCTTCGAATGACTTTGGCAAATCATGGAGCAACCCGGAGCAATACAACATTAAGTTTCCCGAAGCCAGCGACGTCTCGCTGAAGCAGATCTGGCAAATCGCCAAGGGTCATCCGAGCGAGCCCGACACGCTCTATTGCGGGGTGGAACCGGCCGCGCTCTTTAAGTCAACCGACGGCGGAGAGACCTGGTCGCTTGTGCGCGGCTTGTTCGATCATCCCCATCGGACGCAGTGGCAGCCAGGCGGCGGCGGCTTGTGTCTGCACACGATTCTTCCCGATCCTTCGAATGGCCAGCGTTTGTTTATTGCCATCTCAACCGGCGGCGTTTACCGCACCGACGACGGCGGCCAGAACTGGCAACCGCGAAACAAAGGCGTCCGCGCGCAATTCCTGCCGCCCGGCCAGCAATATCCAGAGTGGGGCCAGTGCGTGCACAAAATCGTCAGTCACCAAACTAATCCGCAGCGCCTGTTTCTGCAAAACCACTGGGGTCTCTATCGCAGTGACGATGGCGCCGATAGTTGGCAAGACATCGCTAAC
>WNFR01003097.1_pt1 | contig 17270 bp, 16 predicted proteins | sample 5400221 | NCBI WGS metagenome assembly WNFR01 (sample SAMN13153357, study PRJNA577476) | soil metagenome | isolation source: 40 cm soil under Madrone tree | place: USA:California | collected 2016-06-14
CGGGCGATGAGGTCGATCTGGCCGTAGATGACGGCCAGCGGGTTGTTGATCTCGTGGGCGGCGGCATGCGCGAGGCTGGCCACGTGCTGCAGGAGCTCGGCCTGGCGGCGCGCCTCCTCCATCCGGCGGCGGTCGGTGATGTCACGGGTGAAACAGCGCGTGTGCACGAACCGGCCGTCCTCCCAGAGGGCGTTGGACGAGATCAGGACGTCCTTGATCGAGCCGTCCCTGGCGCGCATCTGCGCCTCCCAGGCGTCCACCGTCTCGCCGCGACCGAGCCGCGTCAGGATCTCGGTGATCGGCTCGGGGTCGACGTGGAACTCGGCGATGTGATGCCCGACGTATTCCTCGCGCCCGTAGCCGAGAAGATCCAGCTCGGCCTGGTTGGCGCGCAGGATGGTGCCGTCGGGCCCGATCCAGTGCAGGCCCATGGCGGCGTTCTCGAAGAACTCGGCCTCGGCGTTCTCGAAGAACTCGGCCAGCGTGCGCTCGCTGCGGAGCAGCGCCGTCTCGGCGCGGGCGCGCCCGGTGATGTCCAGCGCCACGCCCAGCGCACCGACGATGCCGTCGCTGCCGGCGCGCCACGGCTCGACGTGGACCTGGTAGACACGGCCCTCGTGCCGCAGCTCGTACACCGTGGCCACGCCCGCGAGGGCGGCCCGGTGCACGGCCAGCGTCGGATCGTCGGGGTCGCGCGTGCCAAGGTGATCGCTGAGCAAGAGGCCGACGACCTCGTCGGCGCCCAGCCCCAGCGCGGCGAGGCCGGCGCCGCGCGAGTAGACGAAGCGGAGGTCGCGATCGGTCGCCCACACGATCGCGGGCAGCTGCTCGAGCAGCAGTCGGAAGTCGATCTCCTTCACCACATCCTCCAATGGAACTACACCATCGGACCGGCTGGCCGGGAAGACGGGAAATGTTTTTCCCTGTTTCGCTACCCCGGGATTGCCGCGCCGCGTCGGGGGCTCGTCAGAAGTAGGCGATCAGGCGGCCGCAGGCGATGACGCCCACCCAGAGCGCAATGGACAGCACCCCGATGACGCGGGCGGCGAGCGGCGCGCGGAGCTCCGTGTCCCAGTCGCCGACGGTGCGGAACGGCCAGCGGTGAAAGACGCCGGCGTTCAGGAAGGCGGCGACGAGCAGGATGAGCTTGAGACGGAACGCCGGGTTCGTCGCCATCTCGGTCGCGTGGGCGGCGAACATCAGGGCGCCGGTCGGAACGACGAGCAGGAGGCTCCACCGCGCCCAGGGCAGCAGGTGCCGCTCGAGCGCGCTGACGGCCAGCGGGCGCGAGCGGCCCAGCAGCCGCGCGTCGAACATGAGCGCGGCGCCCACGAGGGTGACGAATCCGACGATGTGGGCGATCTCGACGGCCGGGTAGAGCCAGGTCCACTGCCGCATCGCGACCGCGACGCCGGAGGTCTCGAGCCAGACCAGCCAGGCCGGGCCGCTCGGCGGGTGCATTCAGCCACCAGCCCGCGGGCGGATCAACGCAGCTCGGTGGTCTTGTCGCCGATGGTGATGCGCTCGGCGCGCATCTCGCCCGGATCCGAGCGGTTGGGATAGCCCACCACGCTGGCCTTCGTCCCGGCCTTGAGCATCTCGCGCGGCAGCCCGCGGTTCTCCATCCGCGACGGGGGCGCCAGCACCACGAGCCACGTCTTGTCCGGCGTCTCGAGCTTCACGTACCCGTGCGGGTGCTCGTAGCCGGCGTCGCGGATCGTGCCGGTGAGGTTGAGGACCTGGCTCGCGTCGTAGCCACTCCAGCCGTGGTGGGCGAGGGCGGCGGCGGGCGCGAGCCCGAGCAGCGTCGACAGGAGCAGCGCGGTGCGCGCTCTCATCGCTTGAGCAGGTCCTTGTCGATCGGCAGCGTGCGAATCCGCTTGCCGGTGAGCACGAAGATCGCGTTGGTCACCGCCGGCGCCACCGGCGGCACGCCGGGCTCGCCGAGGCCGCCCGGGGCCTGACCGGAGTCCACGATGATGGTCTCGACGGTCGGCGCCTCCCCGATGCGCAGCATCGGATAGTCGTGGAAGTTCGACTGCTGCACGCGCCCCTTGTCGAGCGTGATCTTGCCGTAGAGCGCGGCCGTGAGCGCATAGATGGCGCCGCCCTCCATCTGGGAGCGCACCTGGTCCGGGTTCACGGCGATGCCGCAGTCGATCGCACATACGAAGCGGTGCACCCGGACGCCGCCGTCGGGCGCCACGGAGACCTCGGCCACGTGCGCCGCGTAGGAGCCGTAGGAGAACGCCACCGCGATGCCACGCGCGCGGCCCGCGGGCAGCGGCGTGCCCCAGCCCGCGCCCTTGGCGGCGGCGTCGAGCACGGCGAGGTGACGCGGCGCCTTGCCGAGCAGCGCGCGGCGGTACTCGTAGGGGTCCTTGCCCGCCGCATGCGCCAGCTCGTCGACGAATGATTCGGTGATGAACGCGTTCTGCGACGAGCCGACCGAGCGCCAGAAGCCGATCGGCACGCCGAAGTCCTTCTCCACCCACTCCACCCGGATGTTCGGGATGTCGTAGGGATGGTTGCGCGCACCCTCGACGGCGGCGGGATCGATGGTGCCCTTGGGCGCCCGGCCCTTCTGGATGAGGATGCCGGGACCCACGATGCGGTTCCACCATGCGACGGGCTGGCCATTGGCGTCGAGCGCGGCCCTGAAGACGTTGTACGTCGCCGGGCGGTAGAAGCCGTGCTGGATGTCGTCCTCGCGCGTCCAGATGACCTTCACGGGCGCGCCGACGGCCTTCGAGGTCTCGACGGCGTCGGTGACGAAGTCGGGCTCGCCGCGCCGTCCGAACCCGCCGCCGAGCAGCGTGGTCACCACCTCCACGCGCTCCACCGGCACGCCGGCGATCTTCGCCGCCAGCGCCTGGTGCCCGCCCGGGTTCTGCGTCGGCACCCAGAGCGTGACGCCGTTGGGCATGACGTGCGCGGTGGCGTTCATCGGCTCCATGCAGGCGTGCTCGAGGAACGGCACCTGGTACACGGCCTCGACGACCTTGCCGCCGGCGCTCAGCGCCTGCTCGGCGTTGCCCTCGTTGCGCGCGACCTGGCCCGGCTGCTTGGACATCGTCTCGTACTGCTTGCTGATCTGAGCGCTGGTGAGCGCGGCCATGGCGCCCTCGTCCCACGTGATCTTCAGCGCGCGGCGGCCCTGCAGCGCCGACCAGAAGCTGCTGGCGACGACGGCGACGCCGTTGCTGACCTGCACGACATGCTTGACTCCCGGCACCGCTTTCGCGGCCGTCGCGTCGAGGGACTGCACCGTGCCGCCGAAGACGGGGCAGCGCTCGATCGAGGCGATGAGCATGCCCGGCACCTTCACGTCCATGCCGTAGATCGCCCGGCCGTCGGTCTTGACCGGGATGTCGAGGCGCGCGATGCCTTCCTTGCCGATGTAGCGGAACTGGTCCTTCGTCTTCAGCGTCGGATTTTGCGGCACCGGCAGCTGCGAGGCCTTGTCGACGAGCTGGCCGTACATCAGACGCCGACCGCTCGGACGATGAATGACGACGCCGGGCTCGGTCTCGACCTCGCTCTCCGGGACGTTCCACTCCTGCGCGGCGGCCTGCTTGAGCATCTGGCGCGCGGCGGCGCCGGCCTTGCGCCACATCTCGAGATGATCGCGCACGCCACGGCTGCCGCCGTAGGACTGGTTGCCGGTGACGGGGTTCGCGTAGAGCTTGGGATTGGCCGGAGCCTGCTCGGTTCGGATCTTGCTCCAGTCGGCGTCCAGCTCGTCGGCGATGATCATCGGCGTCGCCGTCATCGCGCCCTGGCCCATCTCGGGCACGGAGTTCGTGATGGTGACGATGCCGTCCCGGTCGATCCTGAGCCACTGGTTGGGGGCGAAGACGCCGGGCGTCGTCTGCGCCGGCTGCGCGGCGGCGTCGAGCGGCAGGCGGAAGCCGATGACGAGGCCGGCGCCGAGCACGGCGCTGCCCTTGAGGAGCGCGCGACGGGTGAGCTTGACCGCGCGATTCATCGCGTGGCTCCCTGCTTCATGGCCGCCGCCTTGTGGATCGCGGCCCGGATCCGCTGGTAGGTGCCGCAGCGGCAGATGTTGCCGGCCAGGGCCGAGTCGATGTCGGCGTCGGTCGGGTTGGGCTTGGCCGCGAGCAGCGCCGCCGCCGACATGATCTGGCCGGACTGGCAGTAGCCGCACTGCGGGACCTGCGCCTCGACCCACGCCTTCTGCAGCGGATGCTCGCCCTTGGGATCGAGCCCCTCGATCGTGGTGACGCGCCGGCCGCGGGCGGCGGAGGTGGGCGTCACGCACGCGCGCACGGGCTGGCCGTCCAGGTGCACGGTGCACGCGCCGCACTGGGCGACGCCGCACGCGTACTTGGTCCCCGTGAGCCCGGCCGCCTCGCGGATCGCCCAGAGCAGCGGCATCTCGTCCGGGACGTCGAGCTGCTGTTGCGTGCCGTTGATGGTCACCGGGATCGCCATACGTTGCTCCTCTACGGGGTGAGTACGATCTTGCCGAACTGCTTGCCCTCGGCCAGCCGCGCCTGGGCGGCGGCGCCGTCCTTGAGGGGCACGACCTCGTCGATGATCGCCTTGAGAGCCCCCTGGAAGAACAGGCGCATGACGTCGTTGAATTCTTTCCGGTTGGCCATCGTGGAGCCGATGATGTGCACCTGCTTCCAGAACACGAGCGGGATGAGCGTCTCGCCGACCGGTCCCGAGGTCGCCCCGCACGTCACGAGCCGGCCGCCGCCCTTGAGCGAGCGGATCGAGTCCTTCCACGTCGCGGCGCCGACGTTCTCGATGACGACGTCCGCGCCGCGCTTGTCGGTGGCGTCGAACACGGCCTTGGCCCACTGGGGATTCGTCTTGTAGTTGATGCCGACGTCCGCGCCGAGCGCCCTGGCGCGCTCGAGCTTCTGATCGCTGGACGACGTCACGATCACGCGCGCGCCACAGAGCTTGGCGATCTGGACGGCCGTGGAGGACACGCCGCCGCCCACGCCGATGACCAGCACGTCGTGGCCGGGGCCGACCTTGCCCTGCGTCACCACCATCCGCCAGGCCGTCATGTTGGTGAGGACGAAGGAGGCGGCGTCCTCGTACTTCACGTGGGACGGCAGCGGCAGCACGTTGTCGGCGCGCACGGCCACGAGCTCGGCGAGGCCGCCGGGGATGTGCTCGCCGAGGATGCCGTACTTCACGCAGAGGCTGTCTTCGCCGGCGGCGCAGAAGTCGCAGCGGTCGCAGGTGAGGTTTGGGTTCACCGCCACGCGGTCGCCGACCTTCACGCCCGGCGCGGCGGTCCCCACCTCGACGATCTCCCCCGCGATGTCGCAGCCCGTCCAGAAGGGCAGCGGCGTCTTGAGCGCCGGAATGCCCTCGCGGACGAACAGGTCGAGATGGTTCAGCGCGCACGCCTTGACGCGCACCAGGACTTCGTTCGGCTTGATCGCCGGATCGGGGACGTCGGCGTACTCGAGCTTGTCGGGCCCACCGAACTCGCGGAAGAGAAGCGCTTTCACGCGTTGAACTCCTCAATCACTTTGGGCAACCGGGGGTCGTCGAGTGTCGGTTGGCGGTAGGGCTGGTAGAACGCCGTGCGGTCGAGCAGCCCCGCGTAGCGCTCCTCGAGTCGCGTCGCGATGTTGGCGTAGGAGCCGACGACGGCGTACGTCTCGAGCATCTCGTCCGTGATGAGGTCGGCCATGCCCTTCCAGTCGCCCTCCACCGACTTGCGATGCAGCTGCGGCACCAGGTCCTGCCAGCCGTGCACGGCCAGCACGGGCTCGTAGGTGCGCGTGGAGGCGTAGAAGGCGATCTGCTGCTTCACCGCCTGCTTCTGCTGCGCGATCTCCGGCTCGGTGTCGCCGACCACCACGAAGCTCGACGTCACGTAGGTGAAGTCGGCGCGCGGGCGTCCGGCCTTCGCCATGCCCTCCTCGACGGCCGGCCGCACGAGCTCGCGCAGGTACTTCGGGCTGTTGAACGGGTGCACGTGCAGGCCGTCGCAGACCTCGCCGGCCACGCGGCACATCGCCGGGTTCACACCCGCGATGAACACGGGCACGCGCGGATGCTCGATGGGCCCAGGGTTGAAGAACGGCGTCATGAGGTCGAAGCGGAAGAACTGGCCCTTGAAGTCGAGCTTCGTCCCGTTCTGCCAGCAGTCCCAGATCGCGCGCAGGGCCAGGACCACCTCGCGCATCTTCGGCGCGGGCGACTCGAACTTCACCGAGAAACGGCGTTCGTTGTGGCCCTTCACCTGCGAGCCGAGCCCGAGGATGAACCGCCCGCCCGAGGCCTTGGCGAGGTCCCAGGAAATATGGGCGAGGATCATGGGGCTGCGCGGAAACGCGACAGCGATCGAGGTGCCGAGCTTGATCGTCGACGTGACGGTGGCGGCGACGGCGAGCGGCAGGAAGGGATCGTGCTGGGTCTCCGCCGACCAGAGGCAGTCGTACCCGAGCGCCTCGACCTTGCGCGCGTAGGCGGGGATCGACTTGAGATCGTGGGTCAGCATCCCGACGTCGAGCTTCATCTCGCGCCTCCCATGGCGCGCAAGCTTACCAGCACCGCCTCCGCCTCGCGCGCGATCCGCTCCACCACCTCGGCCGCGCCCGGGAGGTCGTGAACGAGTCCCGTCGACTGGCCGGCGTAGAGCGCCGTGTACTCCGGATCGTGGTGCTGCGCGGCCGCCGCGAAGACGTCCTGCGCGGCGCGCTGCTGCATGAGCGTCGGGAGCACGGGGGCGCCGGAGTCCGCATAATCCTCGGTGAACCGGTTGCGCAGCGAGCGCGCCCAGAGGCCCGTGTACGCCTCGGTCAGCGTGGTCTCGCCGCCGTCGCTCTCCAGCAGGCGCTTCTTCCACAGCTCGGAGGCCATCGACTCGCGGGTGGCGACGAAGCGCGTGCCGAGCAGCGCGCCGACGGCGCCCAGCGCGAGCGCGGCGACGAGCCCGCGACCGTCCGCGATGCCGCCGGCGGCGACGACGGGCACGCGGACGGCGTCCACCACCTGGGGGACCAGCGTGAGCGTCGCGACGTTGGCCTCCTCGCGGGGCTTCTTCAGCCACGTGGAGCGGTGGCCGCCGGCCTCGCCGCCCTGGGCGACGATGATGTCCACGCCGTTGGCCTCGACCGCGCGCGCGTCCTCGACCGTCGCCACCATCGCCATCACCTTGATCCCGCGCTCGTGACAGCGGCGCACCATGGCCGCGTCGGGATTGCCGAGGCCGATCGACCACACCGGCACGCGCTCCTCGAGGATGACCGCGAACCCCTCGTCGATGAGATCGGGCACGCCCGGCGCGGGCGCGTGAGTGGTCGGAATTCCGAGCCGCTCGCGGAAGACGTTGAGCTGCGTCTGCACGGCGCGCGTCGTGGCCGCCGGCACGCGCGCGGGATCGACGGGCGGACGCAGCTCGGTGTGTAGCCACTGATTGACGCCGAACGGGCGATCGGTCACCGAGCGCACGTGGCGGATGCGCCGGCTAAGCTCGTCGGCGGTCACGCCGAGGCCGGCCACGATGCCGAGGCCGCCGGCGCGCGAGACCTCGGCCGCGAGCTCGGGGCCGGCAGCGCTGCCCATGCCGGACTGCACGATCGGGTACTGGATGCCGAGCAGCTCGCAGAGCGGGGTGCGCAGGCTCATCGGGTGAACTCCTCGAGCGCCATCTCGCGCAGCTTCACGCGCTGTACCTTCTCGCCGTGCGGGCTCGGCGTGCGCGGCACGTCGTCCACGAAGCGGACACGGCGCGGGATCTTGAAGGAGGCGATCTTGCCGTGGCACCACGCGCGCAGCTCGTCCTCGGTGACGCGTGCGTCGGCCTTGCGGATGACGTAGGCGACGGGCGCCTCGTTGGTCCGGGGATCGGGGATGCCGACCACGAAGGCCTGGGCGACGGCCGGATGCGCGAGCAGGAAGCCTTCGATCTCGCCCGGCGCCACCATGTGGTGGCTGATCCGCAGCGTCTCCTTGAGGCGCCCGCTGAAGATGACGCGCCCTCGGTCATCTCGCCGCCCGAGATCGCCGCTCTTGAACCAGCCGTCGGCGGTGAACGCGGCCTTCGTCTCGTCCGGCTTGTCGTAGTAGCCGGGCGTCACCAGCGCGCCCCGGAACTGCAGCTCGCCCTCCTCGTCGACGGGCGCGGGCGCGCCGGTGTCCGGGTGCGCGATCCGCGCCTGCAGCCCGGGCGCGGGCCAGATGCCGGGCAGCAGCCGCTCGGCGGCGGGCTCGTCGAGCTCGTGCAGCAGCGACATCGCGTTCACCTCGGTCATGCCGTAGGGCTGGAAGGCCAGCGGCATCAGCCGCTCGAGCACCTCCTCCAGCAGCCCATGGCGGCCGCCGCCGGTGGCCGCGACGCCGCCCGTGCGCAGCGAGGACAGATCGCGGCGTCCCACGTCGGGATGGTCGAGCAGCGGGATCAGCATGTTGTCGACGGCGTTCCACACCGTGCAGCGCTCGCGCTCGATCAGCATCAGCGCGCGCAGCGGATCGAACACGTCCATCAGGACCAGGCACGCGCCGTGGCTCCACGCGGTGAGGGGAATGTTGACGCCGCCCCAGGTGCCGGCGGCGGGCAGCGCGTGCAGCACGCGATCGGCGGACGTCAGCCGCAGCGTCTCGCCGACGTTCCAGCCGTGCGGCACGCAGTTGGCGTGCGTGATCATCGCGCCCTTCGGAAACGACGTCGTCCCGGACGTGTAGAGGATCGTGAAAATGTCGTCGGTGCCGACACCGGCCGGCGTCGTCACCCCGATGCTCAGCAAATCACTCGCGCGATGACACCCGGGATACACGTCCTCCGCGTCCACGATCACATGACGCAGCTTGGGCAGGCGCGCGCTGGTCAGCTCGCCCGGCACCGCCTCGGCCAGCTCGGGCAGCACCGCTTCGAGCGTGTCGAAGTAGTCCACGGGACCGAGCCGGTCGGTGAGCAGCAGGGCGGCCGCGTTCGACTGGCCGAGGATGTAGGACAGCTCGTGAACGCGGTAGCGCGGGTTCAGCGCGACGACGACCACGCCGAGCCTGGCCGCCGCGTACTGCGCGATGAACCACAGCGGGCGGTTCGGGAGCCAGATCGCGAGCGCGTCGCCCGTGCCGAGGCCGAGCGCGGCGAGCCCCGCCGCGAAGGCGCGCGCGCGGTCGCGGAGGGCGGCGAAGGTGAGCCGCTGGTCGCCGAAGACGATGGCCTCGCGCTGCGGGTGACGCACGGCGACCGCATCCAGCAACGACCACGCCGTCGCCCGCGCGAAGGGATTGGCCGCCACGTCAGTCGAGGTGATAGAGGTCCGAGGCGTTCTTCCAGGCCACCCGCTCGGCCACGTCGGGCGGCAGCTCGCCGAGCACGCGGCGCGTCCACGTCATGAGGCGGTCGAGCATGGACGGTTCGAAGAGGCGCACCGCCCACACGTCGATGCCCATCATGAAGCGGGCGGGCATCTTCGCGATCAGCGCCTTCCACGCCGGATCGAGCCGACCCTTCTCCTTGGCCAGCGACGGCGTGCGCTGAAAGTGCATGCCCGAGAGATCGATCCTGAGGTTGGCGTTGCGCGCGAGCAGGCGCTCCAGCCCGGTGGGCTTCGCCCCGCCGGCGTGGGCGAGGACGATGATGGCCTGACGGTGCGCGGCCAGCGCCGCCTCCAGCGAGGCCGCCGCGGCGGGCGTCAGCTCGTCGTGGATCACGATCGGCACGCCACGCTGCGCGGACAGCTCGAGGATCTGCATGAACGCGGGCGACGACGGATCGCGCTCGATCTTCCGGCTCATCTCGCGGATGTGGACCTCGCCCATCACGCGCGCCTTGGTGCGCGCCAGCTCCACGTCGAGCTGGCCCGCCGCGGCCATGTTCTCCGGATCGGGCACGCGTACGCCGGCCGTCACGAGGTCCGGATATTTCTTCACGGCGGCGTCGATCCACTCCGCCTCGTCCGGCTGGACGCCGCCCACGCCGAGCAGCACGACCTTGCGGACGTTGTGGCGCTTCATGGCCGAGACGTACGCGTCGATGGCCGTCGCGTCGGGCAGGTGCGAGTGCGCATCGATGAGCGGGCCGGTGTAGTCGGCGGCCGCCGCCGGTCCGGCGAGGACGAGGGCGACCACCAGGGCCAGGGCGGCGGCGCCCCTCATACGATGCCGTCGCGCTTCAGGCTCTCCAGCTCGGCGTCGCTCAGGCCCAGCGCGCCGTACACGTCGCGATTGTGGGCCCCCAGCTCCGGTCCGGCCCAGCGCACGGTCGCCGGGGTGGCGTCGAGCCGCGGCGTGGGCGCGGTCATGCGCACGGCGCCGAGGCCGGGATCGGGGACGTCGATCAGGATGCCGCGCGCGACGACGTGCGGGTCCTTGGTGATGTCGGCGATGTCGTAGACGGGGCACGCGGTGAGGTCGCTCGACTCGAAGAGGACGCGCATCTCGTCGAGCGTGCGCTGGCCGATGGCGCGGGCGAGCGTCGCATCCACCAGCTCGTTGTACTCGACGCGCGCGTCGTTGGTGGCGAAGCGCGGGTCTTCCAGGAGCTCGGCGAGGCCGAGCGCGGTGAACACCGCCGTGGCCGAGCCCGGCGTGGAGGCCGAGAGCGCGATCCACTTGTCGTCGAGCGTGCGATAGGTGCCGCGCGGGCTCGCGTTGTCGGAGGTGTTGCCGTGACGCTGGCGCACGACGCCCTCCAGCGCGTAGCCGGCGGCGTCGGGGCCGAGCACCGACAGGAGCGGCTCGTAGAGCGAGACGTCCACGACCTGGCCGCGGCCCGAGACCTGGTCACGATGCCGAAGGGCGGCCAGGACGGCGCTGGTGCCCGCCAGGGCCGCGATCATGTCGGCCATCGGAAACGACGGCAGCGTCGGCGGACCCTCCGCCTCGCCCGTCGTGTGGGCGAACCCGCTCATCGCCTCCACCATCGTGCCGAAGCCGGGGCGATCGCGGTACGGCCCGTCCTGACCCCAGCCCGACACGCGCGCGAACACGAGCCGCGGGTTCTCGGCCGACAGCACGTCCCAGCCGAGGCCCCATTTCTCGAAGGTGCCGGGCACGAAGTTCTCGATGAGGACGTCGGCATCGCGCACGAGGCGCCTGAGCAGCGTCTGGCCGCGGGGCTGCGTGAGGTTCAGCGTGATCGAGCGCTTGCCGCGCGCGTAGACTTTCCACCACAGCTCGCCGCGCTCGCGCAGCCACGTCCGCAGCGGATCGCCCCCGCGCGGATTCTCGACCTTGATCACATCGGCGCCGTGGTCGGCCAGCACGGTGGCGAGCACGCCGCCGGCGATCAGCCGAGAGCAATCGATCACGCGAAGTCCCGACAGCGCGCCGCTCATGGTCGATCGTTATTCTACTCCCGCGCGCGAGAGAGCAAGCGCTGCCGGAGCGAATGTCAGGCGCCGCCGAAGCGTGCCGCGAGATCGAGCACCTCGCGCGGATCGGCGTCCGACACGAGCGCGTAACCGAGGCCGTGCGCGCGCCACATCACCACGGTGAAGCCGCGCGCGCCGTCACGGTAGACGTCGCGCTCGCCCGCGCGCTCCCAGCCCGTGGTGGGCCACGGCAGGCCATCGGAGCGGAAGACGAAGAGGGTGACGGTGTGCAGGCGCAGGTTGTAGACGAAGGCCGCCGCCTTGCGGTCGAGGAACCACGCGAGCGCGCCGCCGCGCAGCGGCACGTCACGATCGCCGCCGAACGGCAGCACCGGCGAGAAGTCGAGGCGGCCCTCGAACCAGGGCCGCACGCGATGGCCGTCGCCGCTCTCGATCTCGAGCGGCCGCTGCGCCTGCACGATCCGCAGGTGATCGCCGATCGCCTCGCTCACCATGGTGGCGGTGGCGGCGCGCGTCGCAGCGGTCCACTGATAGACGATGACCGGCGCGCCGACGACGAGCACGAGCGCGGCGGCGAGCGCGGGGGCCCAGGCGCGCCGCCACCGCGGGCGGCGCAGCGCGGGCGCGGGGGCGAGCACGCGCTCCACGCGCGCGACGAGGCGCGCCGGCGCCGGCCGGTGGGGCAGGCGATGCAGCGCCTCGGTCAGCGCCGTCTCGACCGAGGACTCAGAGTCCATCGGGCTCATCGCGCGTAGTCGCGCAGCCGGCGCCGCAGCGCCGCCCGCGCGCGCGCCAGGCGCGATTTGACGGTTCCGACCGGACACTCGAGCACCGCCGCCATGTCCACCTCGCTCAGATCTTCCAGATCCAGCAGCACCACCGTGCGCGCCTCCTCGGAGAGACTCATCAGCGCCGCCTCGATCTCCTCGGCCACCAGCTTGCGCAGCCGGTCCAGCTCGAGGTCGTCCCGCAGCCACTCCTCGCTCGCGGCCGCGTTGGCGACGTCGATCCCGCTCACCTCGGGGCTCGCGCGCTGCCGGCGATAGAGACTGATGAAGGTGTTGCGGAGGATGCGGAACAGCCACGCCTTGAGATTGGTCCCGGGCGTGAAGCCCGCGGCGCCGGCCACCGCGCGGGCGTAAGTTTCCTGCACGAGGTCTTCGGCCTCGGCCTCGCGGCCCGTGAGGTAGCGCGCCAGCTTGTAGAGCGCGTCCACGTGGCCGAGGGCCTCGCGTGCCATCGCCTCATGCATGCCGCAACCATAGCACCGTCGACACCTTCGTCACCCTCCGCAACGCGCGAGCGGCCGAATCGTTCCATCGCGGCGAACGGGAACGACGCGTGTCCGGCGCGCCCGCTCGTGTAGCCGCTATACTCGCGGCGCCGATGATCGTCGTCGCCGCGAATCCGTACAGCGGGGCCTCCGACAATCGCCGCCGCGTCGAGGTTCTCGCGCGCGAGCTGGCCGCGGGCGGCGAGCGCCCGCGCGTCGTGTGGGACGCGCGCGAGCGCGCGGCGACGCTGGCCGACCGCGCGGCCATGGCGGGCTGCCGCGCCGTCGTCGCCGCCGGCGGCGACGGCACCGTCGCGCAGGTGATCAACGAGCTGCCGCCGGGCACGCCGCTTGCCGTGTTTCCCGCCGGCACCGAAAATCTCTTCGCGGCCGCCTACGGGTTCGCCGACGATCCCGCCGCGCTCGTCCGCGCGCTCGCGGCCGGCCGCACGCGGGCGCTCGACCTCGGTCGGGCCTCGGTGCTCGGCAAGAGCCGCTTCTTCGCGCTGATGCTCAGCGCCGGGCTGGACGCCGAGGTCGTGCGCCGCCTGGCCGAATGGCGCGCGGCGGGTGTCGCCCTCCGGCGCATCCGCCGCGCCTCCTACGTCGCGCCGCTGGCCGCCTCGCTCCTGACGTATCGCCATCCGCCCGTGCACGTGGTGGCCGGCGAGAGCACGGCCAGCGGCGCGTACTGCGTCGTCGCGAACGCGCCGGCGTACGCGCTGGACCTGCCGCTGGCGCCGGGGGCGCGCGCCGACGACGGCGCGCTCGACTGGCTGGTCTTCGAGCGGGGCAGTCTGGCGGCGCTCGCGACGTACTCGTGGGCGGTGTGGCGCGGCCGCCATCTAGGGCGCGACGACGTGCGCATGGGCCGCGCGACGCGGCTCACGCTGGACGCGGCGGCGCCGGTGCCGGTGCAGGCGGACGGCGATCCGCTGGGGACGACGCCGGTGGAGGTGGACGTGGTGCCCGGCGCGCTGACCGTGATCAGCGCGGAGCGCTTCTGACTACAGACTGTTAGAGCCGACGGCGCCGCAACAGCTCGCGGATGCGCTCGGCCGCGTGCTCCGCGAGACGATCGAGGACGCGACGGTCTCGTAGAGGGACCACACGCCAGGGCGTCTCGGGTGATCGGCGAACCATCTCGCGGCACCCCGCGCACGCCGAAGGGCCGGCGAGTGGACAGTCCTCGTAGCAAAACCACACGACGCGACAGTAGACGCAGCGATGCGGATGCTCCACGGCGCGAGCGTACCACGGGGTGGCGCGTGCGACGGTGAGACGAGCGAGCGCTTCGCCGTCACTTCGGCGTGCAGAATACCGCCCGGCGACGGTCTCAGCCCACGCTCACGACTCCTCTCCCGCCTACGCCGGCAGCTCGCAGCGATCGTTGTCGGGCGGGGTCCCTCTCAACGACTCTTCTTGCCGATGTCGGATTGCGCCGCCGCCTGCATGTCGGCCTGCGCGTCCTCCGGGAGAATGTAGCCGGCGGCCAGGTTGTCGTTCGTGACGTGGCTGACCGCCGAGACGTACGACCCGTGGTTCGGATAGAGCCGGGAGAGGGTGGCGGCGTCGAACGGCGTATGCGAGCCGTAGAGGAAGCACAGTCCCGGACCGGAGTTGACGCCGTTGTCGACGGCCGTCGGCACGGCCTGCTGCGAGAGTTGGATGCCACCGGTCGAGAGACCCAGGCTCGTGCGCTCGAGGACGACGACCGGCGGTCCCGCGGACAGGACGTTGACCCGCGGCGCGGTCGGCGGCGGCGTGCCGTCCGTCACCCAGCGCGACACGTGCTCGTAGACCGCGTTCAGCACGTGGAAGGCCGGGGTATGGCTCAACGCCGGCTGTTGGGTGCACAGCTGCGGCGTCGGCGGCGGAAGACTGTCCCGTGTGACGAGAAAGACCCGCAGCGCGAAGTCAGAGAACGCAACGTGTGAGGCTCCCGCGACCTCCCAGGTGCGCAGATGATCCGAGTCGTCCTGGCGCGCGGCGACCTCGCCGAGAAACAGGAGATCGGTCTCGGTGTCCACCTTGAACACCTTGACTCCGAGATCCGTGCGTAATTTCCCGCCGAGACCCAGGTACAGGACGTACCCGTCGAAGACCTCGGCGATCTTATGGATCGAATTGTGGTACGTGACGAGGCGTCCTTGAGATTGCGAGGCGCCGATCGCGATGACGCGTTGCACCGGCAACCCGCCGAGGATGCTGGCGCCCACGGGGGTCCGGATCGCCTGGGCGGCTTGCGAGAAGACGTCGTACGACAGCCCGTCGTTCCCGACCGTCCCGTGGTCGGTGACGTCGAGGGTCCCGTACCGAGCGGGGCTCCACGCGATGAGACCGGCTGGGCCGTGAACGCCGACTCGCTGCGCGGAGACGCCGACGTAGGCGTAGCCCGCCCGTATCAGGTGATCCTGCGACGCCCGGAACATCACGTCATTGTTGTAGCCGCTCGTCACGTTGACCCACTCGACGAGCACGGTTCCGTTGAACTTCGCGGCCGAGGTCGGCCGGCGGACGATGACGCGGGACTTGTACGGATGCCCGCTGGACACGACCGTCGCCGTGGTCAGGGGCGGTGTGTTGTAGACGTTCGCCGTGCCTGAAAAGAAATATTCTTCCTCGACGTACCCGAGACTGGCGAGGTCGAGCGGAGTCGCCACCTGGGGATAATCGTGCGATGGGTCGCCGGGCGGCGCGTTCGCAGGGATCGGCCCCGTGACCGTCGGGCTCGGAACGAGCGCGGCGGCGGCGGTGCCCCCGAAGGCCGCCACCCCGAGGACGACGAGGAAAGCGACTGCGAATGCGCGCGCGCGCGCACCAATCGACCCAAGTCGATCTTGCATTGTCGGCTCCATGTTGCGTGTGGCGAAGTTCGACGAGACGGACTAGCGCTTGGAGGTCTGCTTGAAGTGCGCGGCGAGTGCGTCCATGACGCGGGCCAGCGCTTCGCTCTCGGTGCGGCCGGTGGCGGTGACCTTGTACTCGACCGCCTCGGCCACCCACTCACCGACGTCGTTCTTGTAGACTTCCACCTCGAAGCGCATCGGCCGGCAGTCTAGCACGGTGTATCATCGGACAACTTCCGACGGGAGGGCCGCCATGTCGGGCTTCGTCACGCGTGACGAGACGCTGCCGCCGACCTACTCGCAGGCGCTCGAGTCGCACTCGCTGCCACCGCTGTGGACCGCGCTGCACGTGCTGCTGCCGAAGGAGCGCGGCACCGCCGCCGTGCCGCATCGCTGGTCGTGGCGCGAGGCGCGGCCGCTGCTGCACGAGGCGGCGCGGCTGGTGCCCCTCGAGCAGGCCGAGCGCCGCGTGCTCGTGCTCGAGAACCCCGGCCTGAAGGGCACCTACTCGATCACCTCCACGCTCTACGCCGGCCTGCAGGTGATCCTGCCGGGCGAGGTGGCGCCGAGCCACCACCACACGCCGGCCGCGCTGCGGCTGGTGGTCGAGGGCGAGGGCGCCTTCACCACGGTGGACGGGATCAAGTGCGTCATGGAGCGCGGCGACTTCATCATCACGCCGCCGATGCGCTGGCACGATCACGGCCACGAGGGCCGGACGCCCGTCGTGTGGCTCGACGGCCTCGACATCCCGCTCGTGCGTGCGTTCGACGCGTCGTGGGTGTCCGCGCTGCGCCCGGCGCGGACGCCGGCTCCGGCCGACGAGCCGGCGCAGGCGGAGTTCCGCTGGCCGTGGAAGACGACGCGGCGCGCGCTCGAGGGACTGGCCGCGAGCACCCCGAAAGACCGCGCGGTCACGCGCGCGTACGTGACGCCGACGGGCGCGCCGCCGCTGACCACGATGGGCGCCGACGCGCACTGGCTGCGCCCGGGCGAGCGGGCGCGTGCCGGCCGCTCCACGGCCGGCCGCGTCTTCCACGTGATCGAGGGCCGCGGCACGAGCCGAGTCGGCGAGGCCGAGCTGACGTGGGAGCCGGGCGACACGTTCGTGGCGCCGCCCTGGCACTGGATCGAGCACGACAACGGCAGCGCCGGCGAGCACGCGTGCCTGTTCTCGTTCAACGACGAGCCGGCGATTCGCGCGCTCGGCCTCTGGCAGGAACAGCGCCGCTGACCACGCAAACGTTGCGCGGCTGCTTTCTGACCGCGCTGCTCGTCGCGGCGTGCGCTCCGGCGATGGCCACACAGATCAGTGTCGATCCGCGGGTCGAGGAGGAGGTGGGGCGCGGTCGCAGCCGCGTCCTCGTCGAGCTCCGATTGCCCGGCGGGGTCCGGCCCGAAGGCGAGCAGCGCCAGGCCATCTCGCGCGCCCAGGACGAGGTCCTCTTACGTCTGAGCGGCACGGACTTCACACTCGTCCGGCGGTTCGCGAGCACGCCATTCCTCGCGCTCGAGGTCGGCCCATCCGCGCTCGCCGCGCTGAGAACAATGGGGGACGTCGTCGTCCGCGTCATCGCGGATGCCGTGCTGCCGCCTGCCGGAGGCTCGACACCCCGACGCTGAGCGTGCAGAACTAGGCGGCGGGGTCGGCCGCACGCCAGGAGAGCACGCGGTCGGCCTGTAGCCGCAGCACCGCGCCGTCGCGCTCGAGGTTCATCGTGCGGTACTGCGGGTACTTCGCGCGCAGCAGCTCGAGCGCGCGCGTGAAGTCGGCGCCGGCGCCGAGCACCGCGGCGCGGCCCTCGACGCTCACCCACGCCAGGCGCGTCCAGTCCTCATCCCAGACGTCGACCAGCAAGGAGGCGT
>WNFR01005322.1_pt1 | contig 17270 bp, 11 predicted proteins | sample 5400221 | NCBI WGS metagenome assembly WNFR01 (sample SAMN13153357, study PRJNA577476) | soil metagenome | isolation source: 40 cm soil under Madrone tree | place: USA:California | collected 2016-06-14
ATGACGTGCCGGATGTCGTGCACCAGCCGTTGCGGCGTGAAGCGGTCTTCGGTCGCGCGCGCCCCGATGCGGCTCAGGATGCCTTCGCGCAGCGGCAGCAGCGCGCCGGCATGCGGGATCCGGCCCTCGACGAGATCCGCCAGAAGGCGCAGCGAAGGACCGATGTCGCCGATCACTTCTGTTTGAGGAAAATAGATCTGCTCCACGTTGGCCGGTTGATAGCCGACGTGTATCACCTGGGGACCCTGCGGTCCCATGATGAAGGGAGGCTTCTCGATGGTGTCATGGCCGATGGTGACGATGAGGTCGGCGCGATCGATGGCTTCGTGCACATAGTCGCGCTCCGACAGCGCGGCGGTACCGATGTACAGTTCCGTGCCGCCGGCCACCGTGCCCTTGCCCATCTGCGTCGTGAAATAAGGAATCCCGGTGCGCAACACGAACCGCGAGAGGTCGGAGGTTGAGCGCGGCCGCGACGCCGCGGCGCCCAGCATCAGCAGCGGCCGCTCGGCCGCCATGATCAACCGGGCGGCGCGGTCCAGCGCCTCGGCAGCCGCCAAGGGCAGCTCGACCGCGTGGGGCCGGATCAGCGCAAGGTCTTCGCAGGTTTCTGCGGCAATGTCCTCCGGCAGCTCCAGGTGAACGGGGCCGGGGCGCTCCTCCTGCGCGACGCGAAACGCCTCGCGCACCAGAGTGGGAATCATTCTGGGAGAGACGATCTGGCGCGCCAGCTTCGTCAGCGGCCTCATCGCGGCAACGACGTCCACGACCTGGAAGCGCGCCTGGCGTGACGACAGGATGCCCTTTTGGCCGGTGATCATGATCATGGGCATGGCACCGAGAAGTGCGTACGCCGCGCCGGTCGTGAGGTTCAATGCACCGGGGCCGAGCGTCGCGATGCACACGCCCGGCTTGCCGGTGAGACGGCCGTAGGTGGCCGCCATGAATGCGGCGGCTTGCTCATGACGGGTCAGGACCAGCTCTATGGATGACCTGCGGATGGCCTCGACGACGTCGAGATTCTCCTCGCCCGGTATGCCATAGATCCGGGAGACACCCTCGTTTTCCAGGGCGGCAACCAGCAAGTCGGATCCTTTGGTCATCATTGTTTCCCCTAAAAGCCGTCCGCCTTTCAACTCCGGCGCGGGGTGAGCGCGCCGCTCGCTCAATGAGCGTCGAGTTCGAGATATTGAACTTCCAAGGCGGGCGTGAGGGCGCACCTGGCTTCGAGTACATCGCCGGCTGCAACATGACCGACGCCCGCCGGCGTTCCCGTCAACAATAAGTCTCCCGCACGCAGCTCGACGAGGGTCGAGAGAACCGCGAGACATTCGCTCGGCGACCAGATCATGTCCGAAAGGTCGCCGCGCTGGCAAATCACACCGTTGACGGACAGCAGCAGCTCGCCGCGCAAAGCGGCCGATGCGGATGCAGCCGGCCGAAGCGCACTGATCGGACAGGATTGGTCAAAGCCCTTGGCCATGTCCCAAGGCCGGGCGAGCCGCTTGGCTTCTGCCTGCAGATCGCGCCGGGTCATGTCCAACGCCACGGCGTAGCCGAAGATCAGCGCTTGCGCGGCATCGGCGGAAACTCGCCGGCCGCCTCCCTTGAGAGCCACGGCGAGTTCAACCTCGTGATGCAGATCCTTCGTGGCCATCGGGAAACGCAACTTGCCGCCCATCGGTACCAACGCATCGGCCGGTTTGGTGAAGAAAAAGGGCGGCTCTCGATTCGGATCGACCCCCATTTCGCGGGCATGCTCGGCGTAGTTGCGGCCCACGCAGAAAATTCGCCGAACCGGGAAAAGGTCGTGCGATCCCTCCACCGGAATGGCCCCGCGGGGCGGCTCTGGAATTACAAAGGTCATGATCGACGAACCATACGATTGTCCGCACCGTTGATGAATATCTGCGTCCGTCGATCATAGCAATGCGCCGTACTCGGGGCTACCAAGTATCGACGTGGTTCGGCTACACCCATTTTGGGACCTACCGTCATGTGCTCGAGTGGGATGAGAGACTTCCGTCGCCTCGCGCGGCACAGCTCGCCGTCGCGCTGTCGATTGCGCTGTGGATCGGCGTGATTTTCGCTCTCTCGAAGCAGGCAACGGTTTCAACATGCTCCGTGAACGGCAAGAGATTGAATGCGGTGAGCGCACCGAGGCGCAATGTGCCCCGTGAAGTCAGGCGCGCCGTGTCGCTGAGAAACGCCTCAAGTCCACAGCTCACGTACACGAAGCGTTCGGGTGGATACCGGGTCAGATACTCCGTCAGCTCGGGGTCGAGGCCCTTGCGCGGCGGATCGGCGATCACCACCTCGGCGCCGGACGCAGCCGGGAGTGCTGCCCCAGCCGGGCCCGAGACGACGGAAATTCTGGCGCGATCCGCCGGGTCGAGCTCGGCGAGCCCGAGATCGAGCCCGTGCAGGGAATGCGGGCTGACTTCGTTCATTCGAATCTCGCCGGCCTCGGCCAGCAGCGACAAGCCGATGGCGCCGACGCCCGCGTAAAACTCGGCGACCCGCGCGCCCCGCGGGATCTGGGTGCGCACGTGCTCGATGATGCTCTGCGCGATGTCGAGATTGTTCTGTCCGAAGGCGCCCGGCGGGTAGTGGACCGCAGCCCCACCGAAACGTTCGACCACGCTGGCCGGCCCGCACCAGAATTGGAAGTTGGGGCCGAGGATGGTATTGGAGCGCTCGCTGTTGGCGTTGAACCACAGACTGTGCAACTCCGCCCCGAGGCGCTCGCGGATCAAATCCAAGCACTCCGCCAAGGGTGCCGGCGTGGGGCTGTTGGCGACGATCACCACCTGCGCGGTTTGCGAGCTGCGCTCCACGACCACCTGCAGGTAGCGAGCGAGACCCAGGTGCGCCTTGTCCGAGTAGCCGGTCACCCGCGCATCGACCAGAGCGCGCCGCACGACCGCGGCGACGCGGTTGATGAGGGGGTGCTGAACGCTGCAGTGAGGGATGTGAACCACGCGGTGGGTACCCGACTCAAACAATCCCACCTTGGGTGAGCCCAGCCTGCCCCGGATGGCCAGCCGCGCACGGAGTCGAAATCCGCCTGTCGCCCCGGAAATCACCGACACCTCGGGCAAACCGTGGGCGCGGGAAAGCTCATCGAGCGCTCCGCGCGCGGCAGGCGCGATGCCGGGCTCACCGAACCGCGGGCAGCCTGGACAAGGTGGGCGGTGCGGGCACGACGCCGTCAGTTTCGCGTTAGGGAGATCCCGTACCAAGGTTCGGCAGTGTAACCCGTCCCGGGAGCGTCGTTCCATGCTCCGCGCAACGGCATCAATTTGCGCGCATCAGGCAATTGGGCGCGTCGCCTCTGGACTCCGTCACGTAAATTACATCCCTCTGTCTATGCTCACCATCTTCACCGTCTCGCCGCGAGCTCAGCGCCCAGCGCCTGGAACAAACTCTCCACCGCCGACTCCGTGACATTGAGCGTCAACGCAACCCGCAGGCGCGCCGTCCCCACCGGCACCGTCGGCGGCCGTATCGCCCTCACGTCGAAGCCGCGAGCGCGCAATCCAGCCGCCAACTCCACGGCCGCGCCATCCTCACCCACCACGATGGGCACCACATGCGAGCCGCTACCCTTCAAACCGCAGTATAGTGACAAGGCTCGCGTCGCGCAGTCCACGCGCCGCCGCAGCTCTTCGCGCCGGGAATCGCTGCGCTCACAAAGATCTACCGTCACCACGTTCTCGCGCCCCTCCAAAAAGGCCGCGCGCCCCCGACCACCCGGCCCGAATACTCCCGTTGCATGCGCCTCATCGATCACCAGGACCGCCCCACGCCGGCTCGCCAACGCATCGAGTTCCGCCAAATCCGGCCCATCGCCGTCCATGCCGTACAAACTCTCCACCGCGATCCACACCCGCCCCACTCCACCGCGCGCCCGCCAGCCGGCGATCGCGTCGTCAATCGCCTGCGCATCATTGTGGCGTGCCACTGCCCTCTCGGCACGAGTGCGAGCCAGTCCATCGTGCACACTGGCGTGAATCCACTCGTCGTACACCACGAGGTCCCCGCGCTGCGGCGCCGTCGCGAACAACGTCATATTCGCCGCAAAGCCATTCGCGAAATATAACGCCGACTCCGCCCCAAAATACGACGATGCCGACTCTTCCAACGCCTCATGCTCCGCATGGTTACCGCGCAACAACCGCGATCCCCCGGCGCCGACCGGTACCTGGCGGTTCACTGCATCAGCCGTCGCCTCCCGCAATTCAATCGACTGCGCCAGGCCCAAATAATCGTTCGACGCAAAGTCACTACCACCCAAACGCTCGAGCGATCGTCGTCGCCCCTCGGCCGACAAAAGCTTCAGATTCGCCTCCAGGTCTGCAAATGGCGGACGTTGACCCCCACGCGCCCCTTCGGGAACACCCTCGCCGCCCCGCGTCCTCGTTATCCCCTCCGCTCCATCGTTCAGTTCATTCGCAATAGTCATCTCTGTCCTACAGGCGCGCCCATCGCCACGTTCACGAATCTAGAATTTGAGCACCTTCACATACCGCACGTGGGGCAACGCTCGGAGCTTGTGCTGAATGTCCTCGGAGACGATCAGAGATTCCTGGCGATCTGTCAATCACTTCGTGACAAAGACTCTTGCCGAGGATACGCAAGCGCGGCGTCGGCAAGCCACTCCCACACCGAGAGCGCGAATGTTCGCGATGCATACAGCTCATACCGATCCTCCCCAACCCGCCACAGGAGAACCGGGGTGTGATGCATTGCCGTCAAGGCAAATCTACCCACCGGGAATTCGCTCGGATGCAGATCGAGAGCGATGCCTTGCGCCAATAAGTCTCGCGCGGCCGGTCCTTCGATGGAAACGCACACCCGGCTGTGCGATAGGGGGGTAATCGTGCCAATCTCCGCCGGCACGGTCGTACGCAGCGGCGCAAGTAGATCCCGGGTCTCAGGACCCAATATCCAAAACTGCTCAGCGCTCGTCTTCAACAATTTCCAGGGCCCAGCCGTGACCGCGGCGCCGGTGCACTCCGGCAGCGAGCCGTCGACCACGGTCCGCACGGCCGCGCAGAGCTCGGCAATGGTCGCCGGGAAGGCAGCCACCTGAATGAGTTGCCATCCCCTCACCTCGCACATTTGCACGAGGCATCGGTCCATCGCGCCGTCGCGACCGTTACGTATGAGCGTTGCGCTCAGCGCGGATTGTCGCTCAAACACGCAAGCGCTCTCCGGCGGGGTCGATGAACATGGGCGACACGATTCTGGCCTTCACCTGCTCCCCCTTCAGCGGAAATGCGCACACGATCTCTTCGCCCTGGTGTCGTAACCCTCCCTGGTAAAGCCCCAAAGCGATGAGCTTACGTAGCTCGGTCGACCAGGTGACCGAGGTAATGTAGCCCCTGCCGTGGCCCACGATTTGATCGGTACTGGAGAACAATATGGAACCTCCCCGAAGAGGCGTGCCTGACTCGAGGGACTCTATGCCGACCAAGCTCCAGCGGTCGGCAGAGTGCAACCGGGGCCGCTGCCCTAGTTCGCGACCGATGAACGGCTTGTCCATCTTCGCCAACTTCCGCAGACCCAGGTCATCCAAGGTGTTTCGATGATCCAGCTCGAGCCCGGCCACATGGCCCTTCTCGATACGCAACGAAGCAAGCGCTTCCAGGCCGTAGGGCTTTATTCCGAGCGGTGCAGCGCGAGTCAGGATGTGCTGCCAGACCGGGATGCCATGGTCGGCGGCGGTGTAGATCTCGTAGGCAAGCTCTCCCGAGAAGCTCAACCGAATCAGGCGCAGGGTCATACCCTCCACCACGATCTCAAGGCACCCCATATGGGGAAGATTGGCATCCGAGAAGTTCTGACCCGGGAACGCGAGCTCCAAGGCCGCACGAGCCCTCGGACCTGCGATGGCCATCCCTGCCCATTCATCCGTGAGGGAGGTAACATGAACCTGCAAATCGGGCCAGGCGGTCTGCAGGAGGAACTCCAGCCATGACATCACCTCCGCCGCCTGGGCGGTGGTCGTGGTCAGAAAATAGCGGTGCTCGCCCACCCGCGTCGCGGTCCCATCGTCCAGCACGATCCCATCGTCGGTCAGCATGACCCCGTAGCGGGCTCTTCCGATCGGCAGCTTGGCGAAGCCGTTCACGTAAACTCGGTTGAGAAATTCGGCGGCGTCGGGACCCTGGACGTCGATCTTGCCGAGCGTCGATACGTCCGATATGCCCACGGCGGTCCGCACGAGACGCATCTCTTCGATGTACGCTTGTGATACAGACGGTCCGGCCCAGGTGTAGTACCACGCCCGCAGCCAGGGACCCGCCTCGATCATCTCGGCGCCATGGGCAACATTCCAGGCGTGTAATGGGGAACGGCGAACAGGACGAAAGTGCTGCCCGATGTTTCGCCCGGCCAATGCGCCAATTGCAACAGGGGAGAACGGCGGGCGAAACGTGGTCGTGCCGGCAGCCGCAACGGGTATTTCGCGAAAGGAGGCCATCGCGGCCAGCGCGTTGATGTTGCTGGTCTTTCCCTGGTCAGTACCCATCCCAAGGGTCGTATAGCGCTTGAGGTGTTCCACGGAGCTATAGCCTTCGGCATGCGCCACGGCAAGATCCTTGACCGTGACATCAGTTTGAAAATCAACGAATGCCTTGGAGCGTCGCTGACTCGGGAGCTCCCAAGACGGTTCGATATCGTAACCCCACTCCTCGAGCGCAAGCGGCGGGAAGACCGGTTCGTGCGTCTCGTGACCACAGTAGGTGGCTGCTCGTAGACCGGCCTCGTGCCCCTCGCGCAAAACGGCCTCCGGCGAAAAGCTGCCAGTCAAGGCACCGGCACCAAATTGACCGGTCGCATAGCCACCGGGCACGAAGGCAGCAATATCGGCCCGGTAATACGGTTTGATCCCGCCGTGGGACGTCAAATGCACAGCGGGCGACCAACCTCCCGACATGCACAGTAAATCGCACGCAAGCGTCTGTGTTCCCCGCTCGCTCCCATTTCGCCGTAGCACGACGCCCTGCGTGCCTTTTCCGCCCAACACGTCGATGGGCCTCATATTGAGCATCACCTCGATACCCGCGGCTGTCATGGTACTCATCACTGCGGCCGCGACGGTGGAGCGCATATCCGCGACGGTTACCGGGACGCCGCATCGGATCAAATCAAGAGCCGTGGCGTAGGCGCCATTATTATTCGTCACGACCACCGCGCGCTTTCCGGGTGCGACCGCAAAACGATTCAGGTAGCAGCGAACGCCCGATGCGAGCATTACCCCCGGTCGATCATTGTTGGCGAACACCAAGGGCCGCTCGGTCGCGCCGGTCGCAAATACAATTGATCGCGCGCGCAGAGTAATCAGCCGCTGCCGCGCCTCGCCCCGGCCGGGATCGGGGCATAGATGGTCGCGACGCTCGACGAGGACCACCGTTGCGCCGTCATAAAGTCCCAAGGCCGTCGTACACCGGAGAATCTCTACATTCTGCAGGGCGCCCAGCCGCGACTCGATTTGACGAATCCAGTCGTCGGCCGGTCCAGGCGTAACCTCTGACAGAAGGCTTCCACCCAGCAGCCGATCTTGTTCAGCCAGCACGACCCGAGCTCCGGCCCGAGCTGCGGTCAGCGCTGCAAGAAGCCCTGCAGGCCCGGCACCCACCACCAATACATCGGCAAAAGCATGCCGGCCTTCGTAGCGATCCGGATCGCGCTCGTAAACAGCACGCCCGAGACCGGCAGCCCGACGAATGAAGCGCTCGTAGAACATCCATGCCCGACGCGACGGGCCCATGAATGTCTTGTAATAGAACCCAGCTTCGAGCAGAGGCGAAGCGAGCGAGTTGATCGACAGTAGATCGAACTTGATGGACGGCCAACCATTTTGACTTCGAGCCACCAGTCCCGCGGTCAACGCGGTCATCGTACCAAGCACGTTGGGGTCGGTGCGGCCGCCCTCCCCGAGCGTAAAAAGGCCGTTCGGCTCTTCGATGCCCGCGGACAGAAAGCCACGCGGCCGATGGTATTTGAAGCTACGACCGATGAGCTTTACGTCATTGGCCAACAGGGCTGAGGCGAGCGTGTCGCCCTCGAAGCCGGACAACGACCGGCCGTCGAACGAGAACTCGAATCGTCTGGAACGATCGATACGTCCGCCGGCGGGCAGACGGTTGAGGCGCGCCGTCATCGGGTGCGCCACTCACGGGGTAGCCGCGCAACGCCTGGTTCGTTGGTGGCGGTGTTGCGCTCGAGTATCAGCCACTGGCGGCAACCGAGCACGTGCTGCCAGAACTCCCGATGTGGTCCCTTTGGATTGTCGAACAAGAACACGTAGTCATGCCAGGCCCGCATATCGGGCTCTCCATGCGGCGGGCGCGGCTTACTCGCATCGCCACCGTAGCGAAACTCGGTGTAATCACGTACGCCGCAGCACGGGCAGTTGATTCTCAACATGAAGTCACTGCTTGTAGGTACAGATGCCGAGCCCATAGTCATCAAGTTCCCCACCCTCCCCGAAACGGTCGAGCGTGTAGCGACTGCTGAGCGGGTGCTCTGAGTCGTTCGCGATCGTATGGGCGAGACAAACACCAGCGGCAGGGGTGGCCTTGAAACCCTGATAGCACCAGCCGCCGTCCAAATAGAGATTCTGAACGGGCGTACGACAGATAAAAGGACTCCCGTCCGGCGTCATATCCTGAATTCCACCCCAGTGGCGCAGCAGACGCAGTCGTGATATCGAGGGAATCAACGCAACCGCACACTCGGCCGCCGTCTGAACCTTGGGAAACTGACCGCGCTGCGTGTAGCTGTTGAACCCGTCGATGTGACCGCCGAAAACGAGCCCTCCCTTGTCGGACTGGGTGATGTAAAAAAGCTCGGCGCCAAAGGACACGACGTGATTGATGAAGGGCTTGATGGGCTCGGTCACAAAGGCCTGCAGGAGATGACTCTCGATCGGGAGTCGAATACCCGCCATGGCCGCCAAATGCGAGGAGTGTCCTGCCACGGCTATCGCCGTCTTGCCGGCCGAGATCCTGCCACGGCTGGTCTGCACGCCGAGCGCGCGCCCGTTCTCGATCAGAAACCCGGTGACCTCGCAATTCTCGATGATATCTACACCCAAGGCACTCGCGGCCCGGGCGTACCCCCAGGCCACTGCATCGTGGCGGACTGTCCCGGCGCGCCGCTGCAGCAGGCCACCGTAAATAGGGAAGCGTGACTCGGCTGAGAAATCAAGGTACGGCAGCAACTGCATGACCTCACCGCGATCAAGCAGCTCCGCCTCGATTCCATTGAGGCGCATGATATTGCCTTTTCTCGCCAGCGTGTCGAGCTGACCTGGCCCGTGCGCCAACACAATTTGGCCCCGCTGGGAGACCATGAGGTTGAAATTCAGCTCCTGGGAAAGTCCCTCCCATAGTTTCATCGAGTGCTCAAAGAATTGGGTGTTGCCATCGAGCACGTAGTTCGACCGGATCAGCGTCGTGTTACGCCCGACGTTTCCGGAGCCGATATAAGCCCGCTCGATCACCGCGATGCGCCTGATCCCATGGTTCGCCGCAAGGTAGTACGCCGTCGCGAGCCCGTGTCCACCGCCGCCGATGATGACAACGTCATAGCTTGGGCGCGGTTCGGGTGCCCGCCAGGCGCGCGGCCACGGCGCATTCGAGATTGCATGACGCGCGAGCGCGAGCGCGGAATACCGGCTGGACAACGGGAATCTTTTCAATCGCCGAGCAGGCACAACTGCGCTTCCGGCAACCGGCCGTGGGTCATGAGATGACGCGAGCGCCGAGGGCGTTCGAGTGACGAAGCGCTTGCGTAGTAGTGCAGCCCCGATCGCAAACGCCGTGGCGGCCAGGAGTGAGGCGGGCAGAGCCACGGTGACGATGGAGGCGCCAACCGCCGCTTCATTGGCGTAGATCCGGTCGGTTGCGAGCGCCACCAATGTCGGTCCCAGGCTCGAGCCCACGAAGCCGCTCATGAAATACGTTACGGCCATGCCAAAGGCGATGTTACGGACAGGCAACAGATCCTGGAGCGCGCTCGCGAAGGCGCACGAAGCGACAAAGATCGCCATGCCCAGAATCAGTGCACCCACCATCGCAATGTACGTACTGCCGGACAGCAGCAGAATGGAGCCCGGGACGGCGAACGGCAACGCCAAAGCAGGAGCCAAAAAGCGCCCCTGAACGCCAAATCGCCGCAGCAAGCGGTCGGAAATGCGCACCCCTAGCATCGGGGACAGCAGGCCTGAGACGATGGTCACTATGCCGCACACATTGCCAGCCGCTGCAGCATCGAGGCCGTGACGCCGCATCAAGAGAGCGGGAATCCACGAAAGCTGCGCCCAGTCTGCAATCAAGTAAAAGGCAGCTCCCGCGTACCCCCAGATGAGCGGCTTGAACAGCAGATGCTTTGCGTACCTGTCGGCGACCGACGAGCCCCCCGTAGCCGCTCGCCCCGTTGGCGACGGATAAGCCTTCAGAATCAGAAGAAGGGCCAACGCAATTCCAAACGCCGGCAGGGCCGCCAGTATCAATACCAACCGCCATGGCGACAGCGCATGCATGAGTCCAAGCCAGCCAAAGGCACCGCCTTCGGCCGCTCGAAGCAACGCCCCACCGACCACGACGCCTGCCCCGGGTCCCACGCCGATGCCGGTGAGGAAGACACTCAAGGGGGCGCTGCGCCGGTTCTGGGGAAAATGCTCACAGATCAGCGCGAAAGCACTGGGAATGAGCGCAGCTTCGCCAAAACCGACCAAAGCCCGGGACGCGAGCATTTGCCCGTAACCCTGTGCCAATCCGCAGCCAACGGTTGCCGCCCCCCAAAGTGTCATGCCTGCCGCCAGAACCCACCGACGCGAAGTCCGGTCGCTGACCCATGCGAGCAACGGATTGGCACAAGCGAATACAACGCCGAAGGATGCACCTTGCAACAAACTGAATTGTGTGTCGCTCAGACGGAGATCGTGACGAATGTGCTCGATCAATAGGTTCAGTACCAAACGATCCGTATAGGAAACGATCACAGCCATCGTCAGCAGGATGACCAGAAGCCACGCACTGCGGAACGCGGCTGCTTCAGCCGCCGGACTCTCTGCCTGTTCGAGGTGGTCGGTCATGGCCCTTCGGCGATCCGGGCTAGACCCACACGTCGCAGGCAACGCGCAACCAATTGCCACCGAGAATTCCCCGGACATGCTCGTCGGAATATCCCTTTTTGAGCATGAGTTCCGTCAGCTCCGGCAGTTGCTCCGGAGTGGCCCACTTCACGTCCATATCGTAGCCCTGACCCTTCGGCCATTGACCTGTCTTCGCTCGCGCAGCCGTGTTCAACAAGGGCGCATCCGACACGAAGTCGAGCCCGATACCCACATGTTCCGGCCCGATGAGATTGAAAAAGTAATCGATGTGCCGGAACAACTCGGACGTGCTGGGGTCGTTATCAGCCACGAATACCCCGTCGCCATTGACCCCGACAACACCCCCCGTGCGCGCGCAGGCCTTGGCCTGCTCATCACGAATATTGCGCTCGTGATCCCATAAGGCGCGCGCGTTCGAATGTGAAAATATCACGGGGCCTTTGGCGACCTCGAACACGTCCATCGTGGTGCGGTAGCCGGTGTGCGAGCAGTCGACGAGCATGCCGACGCGATTCATTTCCTGAACCAGGCTCACGCCGAAGCGGCTCAAACCACCGTCACCGGGTTCGTGGCATCCGTCACCCACGAAGTTCTTTTGGTTGTAGGCCATGAGGGCCTGCCGTACCCCGAGTTGGTAGTACACCTCCACAAGTCCGATGTCGCGCTCGAAGGGCAAGGTACCTTGAAAGCTGAACACGATGCCGAGCCTGCCTTCGCTCCGCGCCTTGAAGATGTCGTCGACCGTCTCGATGAGGATGAATCGATCCGTGTGTTGCCCGAAAATTGCGCGATCGTGGGCTAATTTTCGCATCGTGAACGGCATGTCATCGTCGGCAGCCGTCGTTATGGTGACGCAACCATAGCCCGCAGCCCGCATCCTGTCGAGCACTGCGATGTGCAGCGAAAATGCGCCGGCTTCCGCGAAAAATGGAAAGGTATTGTCCCACACGAGCGCCTGCTCATGCACCGCGGCGGCTCGGTCAGAGATCCCCCATTTCGCCATGTTAGTTTCCTTCGATGCGGTGCCGACGTTGATGCTATCGATAAAGCGAAGCGGAGCATATCCCCGCCGCGGCACCGTAGGTTCGCAACCTAGTCATGAGTCCGGGACCACCGTCACTCGAGGCTTAGACTAAAGTCATCGGCCGTTCGAAGAAAGCGTATGATTTCGATTAATATGATCCGAATTGGAGATGATGATGCACATCGACCTCAGCGGACTGGAAGCACTCACGACAGTGGTAGAGCAGGGTGGATTCGGCCGGGCAGCCGAACATCTGCATAAGGTGCAGTCGGCGGTCAGCCATCAAGTTCAGAAACTCGAAGAGCAGCTGGGGGTGACCCTGTTCAACCGAGAGGGCTATCGCGTGCGCTTGACTCCCGCGGGCGAGGCAATCCTCGCAGAGGCTCGCCGCCTTCTTTCCCAGGCCGAGCACGTTAAATCCATTGCCCGGCAGTTCTCCCAGGGATGGGAAGCGAGCCTGCTGGTCATCGTGGACGGCATGTTGCCTCTGGATCCGATGCTGAACGCACTGAAGACTCTTGCGAGCGAGAACGTGCCGACGCGCATCCAAGTCAAGATAGAGTTTCTCCGCGGCGTCCAGGCGCGTTTCGAGAAAGATCAAGGTGATCTGATGGTCGTCGTGGAATATGCCGCAAGCCCCTATATGTACGCGGAGGCGCTGCCGGACATGGACTGCGTGCTGTGCATTGCGCCGGACCATCCCCTCGCGGCGGCGAAGAGCGTATCGCTGGCGCAATTGCAGGACCACGTCGAACTCTCGGTACAGAACACGAGCGAAGAGCAAAGCCATGACCCACACCTGTTTGGTTGTGAGCGGGGCTTCTTTTTATCGAGTTTCCAGGCCAAAAAGGATGCTCTTTTGATGGGCGTAGGATTTGGGTGGATGCCGGTCTATTTGATTCGAAATGAGCTCAAATCGCGCACGCTGCGCGAAGTGAAGTACGTTGGAGGTTCCCGGTATCGATTTACTCCCCGTCTCATCCACCGTACGGACCGGTCGCTCGGCCGCGCAGGCAAACGGTTCATGACGCTGCTACGCAACGCGACGTGGCCCCAGCAAATCGACTCACGCCGCAGAGGCAACTGACCATGCTGTCTCCGCAGCACCCTCCATGGTCGACCACGGCCGGCGCAGGCCGCCTGGGTGCAGGTTCGACGGCAGCGGCGGCACCTATCGGAGAGAAAGCTTTCGTACCGAGTTCAATGTGCGCGCGCAATCGGTCATCAGCGGAGCGGCGCGCTGCGCGGGCGGACGCAAAACAGGCAATGAGAATGACCTTCGGCACCGCATTGGGTCTCAGAAGAGACGGTCTTCACAGGACGCACACCCTGTTCCATGACCCAATCCATCGCGCCCGCGAAGCTGCCGGCAAACATGTAGCACAGCCGCCCGCGGTTCCCGGGGGACGCGAGCACGAATGTCGAATACTCGAGCCGGATGTCCGCCGAACCTACACCGGCATCAACGTTCTCGAAACTGAACTTGCCCCACCCGCGCTGTGACGAGCGCTTCAGATAGTGCTCGAACACGGCGAGGCCGGTCAAGCCGTGCGTGGCCGCCTCGTGGCTGCACCAGTGGTGCGCGGACTTGTAGCCGGCCTCGTAAAGCAGTCCGGCGAATTTCTCACGGCCGAGGACGGCTTCGATCGCCGTGTGAATGTTGACGAAGAAATGCCGTGGAACGTACAGCATGGGCAGTCCGTCCGTCGTCCAGACTCCCGACGTTTCATCCACTTCGATGGGAACTTGCGGTTTCAGTGACGCCCCCGTGCCTGCGACGTTTCCGTGGACATTCTCGATCTAAAACCTCTGTCCAAACTTGATGGCGATTGTCCTCGGCTGTGCGGGAATGATGTAGGTCTGATTATCATTGCTGGGGTTGGTGGAATTGAAGCGCATGAGCTGGGCGCGGCGGTCCGCCACATTGGTGACCACCAGCTGGATCGTCGTCTGCTCGAGGTGTGCCCCAGCCAGGAGGTCCACCAGACCGTAGGCTGGCTGCATGCCGACATTCTGCACTTGGTTCAACTCCAACAGCGGTGCTGTTCGAGTCTGATACACCCAGGCTGCTTGGACGAACGGCTTCCAGCCATACACTTCATCCAAGGAGAGGCGCGCAACTACGTTGCCTTTGAACTTAGGTGTCACTGGCAAGTGGGTCCCGGCCGGGGCGAGTGGTCCCACCAGAGTAGGTCCTCCGAACGTGTTGGGAGTTTTCTGATTGGGGCAATTCGTCACGCCCTCATGACCACAATAGTTCTGCGTGAGCTTTGGATCAACGAACGTAAAGTTGGTACTAAGGGTCAGAGCTCTGGTCGCCGCCCATTCGATCTCGTTTTCGATACCCTTGATGCGTGCGTTGCCGCCGTTCTCGATGATGGCCAGGCTATTGGGCCCCACGAATGAGAATTGGAAGTCGTTCCAGTTCTCCCAAAATGCGGCGCCGTTCCAACGAAGGCGGTGATCGAGCCACTGCGTCTTCCACCCAATCTCATAGTTGACGAGGTAGTCGGCCTTATAGGGTCCGATCCCGGCCACCGCCGTTCGGTTGACGCCGCCTGGCCGGTAGCCCTTCGAGTAGGTCGCGTATACCAGTTTGTCCGGCGTGAACTTGTAAGTGACGTTCACTCGTGGAACGGTGCCGTTGTCTTTGACGGTATTGTCGAGGTTCGTGCAAGGTGCAAAGGCGGTTGAGGCTGGAGCAAAACACGAGGCCATGCCCGTCTTGAACCCGGATAGTTTGTCGTAGTTCGCGGAGTACCCGTAGAAGCCCTCGATGGAGTTATCGTATTCGTAGTATCGCAAGCCACCGTTCAAGGACCATTGGGAGTTGATGTCCCACGTCGCTTGGACGAATGCCGCCTTGTCCCGGTCGACACGCTGCTCATCGGTGAGCCAAATGGTGTTCGGAAGGCCCGGGATGGACAGAGAATCGGCAAAACCATTGGGGTTTGCCGGAGCCGCCGGATTGGCGTAGGGGTTGGTGAAACCATAACCCGGCATCACATAATCCTGATTGTCATTGTGGAGCTGCCGCTCGATAAAGAGGCCGATCGTCGCCTTGACCGGCTCATTCTGCGGAGTCATCAATCTCAGCTCGTGGCTCCACTTCTCGAAAGAGTCCCTCCCTATCTTGAGTTGCTGCGGCATGATCGGCCGGCCAGTGTCGCCCACCCAGTAGGCGCCCGACCCGTATACGCGATCATAGAACTCCGAGTAATCGGAGTAATCCGAAATCGCGTGCGTGGTTCGCTTCATGTACGCCCCCGCGTATGTCAGGTCGAAATTGCTGAATTTTCCTTCGACCGTCAGCGCAGTTTGTACGAACGAATCCTGCGAATTCTCGGGGCCGAAATGCGCCACTTCAAGGTCCCCGACCGCCGGGTCGTAACCAAAGAAACCCTCCGTGCTCAGTGATTGCCCCATCACCGTAGGCATGACGGTCCAGTTATCGTTCAGATCCACCTTGAGCGCCGCGCGACCGCCTCGCGTATCAACGGTGTTGTAGTCTTTGCGAACGTATGCCGCGTTGCTGATTGCGCCGGCACCGATGACGCCGGGGGCCGGACAGGGAGAAACCGCGGGATAATGATTGGGTTCACCGCTCCAGGTCGGGAAGGTGCGTACACCATTCTGGATACACGCGTTCGTATCTGTGCCGGCGACGTTGCTGATGAAACCCGCGTCGTGCTCATCCCAGCCAACCAGGCGGATGGCCGCGATGGGAGAGAGCGGGATGTTGACGAAGGCCTGGGCCTCCCAGCCCGTGCCGCCATGGGCAACGCGGTTCGCGTCAAGGTCATAGCCCGCAGAAAATTTGGTGGGGTCCGGCTTGTTCGTGATGATGCGGATCGTACCCGCTTCCGAACTCGCCCCATATAATGTGCCTTGAGGTCCTTCGAGGACCTCAATGCGTTCAATGTCATAAAGATGAACGTCGACTGTCCCGTCGATCGTTGTCACCGGCTGCTCGTCGAGGTACGTGCCGACACTTGGCTGCGGTCCCGAGGGATTGCCGTCGCCGCCGCTCGAGATACCGCGGATGTACACGTGCGAGGTCCCAGGCTGACCATTGCCGCCCTGACCCTGGGTGCTGCGAACGTAGGAGACGCTCGGCGAGTACTTCACATAGTCGTCGAGGCTCACGATGTTCAGCTGATCGAGTTTCTGAGCGTTCAGCACTTCGATGCTTATCGGCACGTCCTGCAGGTTCTCGACACGTTTCTGCGCCGTGACGACGACCTCTTCGAGGGTATCGCCGTTCACCACCGACTCAGCCTGAACGGTCGGCACACCGCCGGTGAGGATCGCCGAAATGGCTGCAGCCAAGGGCAAGCGCTGCGCAAATAGGCGGCTGTGATCGCGCGCAATCAGGTTGTGCCACTGCTTCATATTCAGTCGGCGACCCCAAATTCCGAAAGCGTATGATTTCGATTATTTTCATCTACATTCGAGATGAAGATGTCAATCGAAACAACCTTCCTGGTGATCGCGATTGACACGAACGGGCTGGTGCGGCTGGGATGCGATCTATGGCACCGCTATTCGAGATTGCAACTTCTCGACGTCGATCCCGCGCAAAACGTGTGGAATTCGAAACCACAACGGGCTGTAGTGGAACGGGACCATTTCGCGGATGGCGTCGTCGGAATTCCACCGATCGATAACGATCCGGTATGCGGCGACATAGAATCCGACTCTATCGTTGCCTTTCCAACAATGAATAAAGACGGGCCAGTTTTCAGGATCCTGAATCACCCTGAAGAACGGCACGAGATCATCCTGCGTCGGGTTCAATGGCCGCATTGGAATCCAGATATATTTCAGCTGCGTTCCTGTCAGGAGTTTAGCGTCATCGTGATCGTGCCGAACGTTGATCACCGTCCTGACTCCAGCTTTCTCCAAATTACGGAATCCTTCGGCTGTCGGCTGCGAACCTCGCCACAGTGCGGGCGATACCTTCGCGAAGTTGGCAACGCCGCGCAGGCAGTCGTCGCACGGTGTCGCAAGCGCAACGGTTGCCGGACCGGCGGGCAGCGAAGCGCAGCCTCCTCCAAACAGCGCAACTTGCACAAGTACCGCGCCCATCACCCTGAAGATAGTTTCCGGCACCTG
>WNFR01003098.1_pt1 | contig 17269 bp, 12 predicted proteins | sample 5400221 | NCBI WGS metagenome assembly WNFR01 (sample SAMN13153357, study PRJNA577476) | soil metagenome | isolation source: 40 cm soil under Madrone tree | place: USA:California | collected 2016-06-14
CGGCCCTGCATGTAATCGGGGGTTCGAGGCCGCCAGCCACCCGCTGGTGTTCCTTCTCAACAATGATGTTGACGTCGATCTGGACTCGATCGCGCCCCTCGTCGAGAACTTCGCCGATGCTTCGGTGTTTGCCGCGCACTGTCGAGTCTTCGATCTCGAAAGTGGAAGGGAATGTGGAAGCGGTAAGGTAGGGAGCTTTGCCAGCGGCTTTATTCGCGTTCATCGCAGCTATGTCATTGTGCCCGAGATCGCAACCGGGGAGGGAATGGAATCGGGAGAACAAACTGCGCGTTACTCGATGTTCGCGAGCGGCGGCTCGGCAATGTTCGATCGCCGGGGGTTCTTACAGATCGGAGGATTTGACACTCTGTTCGCTCCGATCTATTGGGAGGATGTAGATATTAGCTATCGTGCGTGGAAGCGAGGTCTCTCGGTCCTTTACGAGCCACGATCGGTCGTGCAACATCGCGTTTCCTCCACCATGCGCAACGTCAATCAGAGCCGCATCAGGCGGATGCAGCAACGAAATCGTTTGATCTACCATTGGATCAACTTACACGAGGGACGGCTGATGGCTTCGCACATAACGTGGGTTGCTTTGCTGGCTCTCACCGCACCAATCAGATTCCAGCCGGGCTTTCTCCTGTCTCTTGTCTCGGCGCTGAAGAGGCTGCCTCAGATTCGTAAGCGGCGGCTTGAAGAGAAACGGGCGGCGCGACGAAGTGATCGCGACGTGTTCACCCTTTTCAAGTCGATGGAAAAACGACCCGACGTTTTTGCTTATGACAACTATGCCGATCTGGACGCGATCAGGTCACGTCAATAGCAATTAAGGCGTAACGATCTCTCAGGGCAAGGGGGCCTCACTTTGTGATCAACCGGTCAAACCGCGCGCGCAGCCACCGTTAGAGTTGCGCCTTCATCCAGCGCAGTCATCAACAGATCGCAAGGCTTGATGAGCGGAATAGAAAGGTAAAACAGCGCGCGATTGAACGCCTTCGATTCCCGACTGAGGAGCTTCGACTTTAGGCTCTGCCTTAGCGCGTGCGAGTTGTGCGCCTTAGAGAAGTAAGTGACGCGGTAGACTTCAAAGCCGATCTCAGACAACAGCCGATCCAGCAGCGACAGCGTAAAGTGATATCTGTGGCGCGGCGCATCCAGCGCGAACCAGTCACCGCCGAAGAATCGCGCCTGGTAGCTTGTGGCGTTGGGCACTTGAACGATCAGCGATCCGCCGTGTTTGATAATGCGTTTCGCTTCTCTCAAGTTCGCGCGCGGCTCGTTCGTGTGCTCGAGTGCCGACCAGAAAGTCACAGCGTCAAATGTTGAGTCTGCCCACCCTGATTGAGTTAGCGTACCCGCGAATACGTGTCCGCTTCCGACTGCTCGTTCGGCGGCTCTCGCGGCAGCCTCGCCGGTTTCCACGCCGAATCGCTCCCACCTCGCCGGGCTGAGGGCTCGAAGGAAGAACCCTGATCCGCAACCAACATCCAAAATACTCCCGCCCGACAGGCCACAGCGCGAAAGGAATCTTGTCTTCTCAGATTGTGACGACTCGATCCACTTCTGCGAAGGCCCGGCGCCGCCCCAGTAGTCATCCGGGTAGTAACGCGCAAGCTCGGCATCGCTCATATCGGGCAGTGTGCGCAATACGCCGCAGCCAACGCACTCGACAATGCTGAACAGCAGGTCCGTGTTGCGCAGCCGGTCCTTAGCGGTATAGAGTTCGCGGACGGTAACCGAGCCGCACAGATCGCAGGCGAGCGTTGTTAGCTCCGAGGTTGACTCTGGCTGAGGGTTCATTCGAGAAACAGATTGTACCTTTGCCGTCCGCGCCCAACAATTAATGACAAGGGTGTTTATCGGTAAACCTGATCAACCAATCGGTGCTCCACGAAGTGAAGTGCTTCGTTTTCACATCATCGAGTTTTGCATATGGCGAGAGCCAGGGGCCTTTCTCTGAAGATGCGGTTCCGAGGCCGCAAGGCCTCATCCTGTGAGGTACACTTCAATGCTGAGACAGAACGTGATCAAGCTCGCTCTTAGAATAGGAGTGGCGATGCTGCTGGTGACAATTGTTTCCGGTGCGCCGAGACAGAAGAAGGCCACGGAACCCTCCGCGGTGCGAGAGATTCGCGCGGTGCTGGACAGCCAGGTCGGAGCGTGGAACCGCCGCGATCTCGAAGGTTTCATGCGGGGCTACTGGCACTCGCCCGATCTCACTTTTTATTCAGGCGGCACCACAGTCTCGGGTTGGGAGGAGACACTCGGACGTTACCGCAATCGCTATCAGAGCGCGGGCAAAGAAATGGGCAACCTGGAATTCCTGGACCTGAAGATTGAGTTGCTTGGCCCGAGTGCGGCATTCGTGCGCGGCCGATTTCATCTGAAGATGACGACCGGCGAGCAAAGCGGGATATTCACCCTGACGTTTCGAAAGTTCGCCGACGGCTGGAAGATTATCCACGACCATACGTCCACGGCTTAGGTCAGTATTCGTAATCAACCGAGCCGACAGCCTCGCAAACTTCCCGAAGCTTCAACACGACCTCAACGTGATCGTCGTGTCGAGTGTATGTTTCGAGTGCCTCGAGATCATCGTAGGTCGCGATTTCCACGACGTCCCAGGCGCGAGCCGAATGCATAATGTCCTCGCCGATTTCGAACGAGCGGATCACATCGATCTTGTCAGGCAACGCTCGGAGTTGATCGACGACCGCTCGTCGCTCGCTTGCGCCCGCTTCCGGTTTGAATTTGAAGAACACGACGTGTTTGATCATGGCAATTGGCTTACTCTGTTTGTATCTCTCCGATCTCTTCCACCAGGACAGGTACACCCTGTACTAAAGAAGGTATCTTCTGACGGCTTTCCTCGCTGATCTCGTAGTCAACGTTCACCCGGACGCAAGGCTTACCCTGATCATCCCAGGTGATCCCAATCCCGTTGATACCCGGTAGTCCCTTGAGGATCTCCTTCGTTCTTTCTTTGGCTTGAAGAGCGGCTTGCACGGTTGCCATAGCTTAATCCAACAGCGACACTTCGAGTGTTTGCAGTATAGTTATGATATTGCAACTATAACTTACTCCGACCCGTTTGCCATCGACCTTCTTTTCCCCTCCTGCAAAGTGTAATCCAACTGCCCACAATCCATCTTTAGTATAGACTATACTCCCCGAATCACCTGGTTTGGAGAATGGCTTTCGATTGGACTGCCAATTAACTTCAATTACATTGTCAAATACCACATTTCCAATGGCTGTTTTTACAGGGATGTTGTCGAGAGAGACGGCACCGATTCGCCCCTCCGTATGCCCAGTGGTACGGCCAATCTTACAAACGAGCTGATCCTTCCTCAGCAATTCATATAAGCCTCAACCGAGGCAACTTCCCTAATCATCTGACCTTCTGATGGAAAGCCAAAACCTTCTGGAATTCGATTTGACTCATGCGCGAGGCCGTCATCCAGGATCGCAATCGCGGCGTCAGCCGGGTTTCTATCAAGTTTCAGAATAACAATATAGTTTGATAGGGTTGCTATCTGTTGCGCTGCGTTGAGCAACGGTCTGTCGGGACGTCCGGGGTGGTAGATAGGATCGTCCAATTTAGCTTGTCCCATCAAAGCCAGTACATGATTATTGCTCAGAATGCAGGTGTTCCCTTGGTCATCTGAGACAAAAGCTCCCAGTGTTCCGGCACCGCCATCGGGGTGGCCCACTGATAGCCCTATGTGAAGAGGTCGCTTTTCGGTTGTCAACCCCTTCTGGCCAATGAGATCGAAGACTGCCGCCTTAGAAGGGATCTCGATGGACGGTACCACCTCGATGTTCGCTTCTTGCTTTGCTTTCTCCTTGTACAGCAGCGCCTGCTCGTAAGCTGAGCCGTGCTGACGCTGCACGCGAAGCTCAAGCTGATAATCGTCTTTCTTTGTCTGGGAGTAGCCTACTGCGAGTCGGCTATCAACACGCGGGCTTACTAGACTTTGCGCTTGCGCCCCATGGTGTTGGACTGTTTGTGCCCAAAGCGATTTCAGGACTTCGCTCTTTAGTTCGAGGACCGATTCTCTTTTCATATCTCCCTCCTAACGGACAGACAAGTCTAGCGCCCAATCAGGATCAGACCTCCTTCTGGTAGTTCATGTGCGGTCAGCGAAAAATCAGAACCTTTGAAGTCAAAAGGCAGAGGATCTAACACGGGCTCAAAACGTGTCGATAATATCACAAAACAGTTTGCAGTCAAGGTAACCAAATAGGGGTAGTGGGACGGTTACTGACCCACTACCAAATAGGGTGACCGACGCGTAGGCCGACCAACGCGTTGGGTAGTCATTCACTCCCGCCTGCGATAATATTCGAGCACCGATGTCGAAGATTAGAGTATTACCCGATTCGCTTGCCAACAAAATCGCCGCCGGTGAAGTCGTCGAGCGTCCCTCTTCCGTCGTCAAGGAGCTGCTGGAGAACGCGCTCGATGCCGGCGCGCGCTCGATCAACATCGAAGTCGAAGCGGGCGGCAAGACATTGATTCGCGTCGTTGACGACGGCGAAGGCATGACTCGCGATGACGCGATCATCGCCTTCGAACGGCACGCCACCTCGAAGCTGCGCACAGCCGATGACCTCGAAGCCATCAACACCCTCGGGTTTCGAGGGGAGGCGCTGCCTTCGATTGCCTCGGTCTCTCGTTTGTTCTTGCGCACCAAGACCGCTCGCGATAACGAAGGCACCGAAGTCGAATTCAACGGAGGCAAGCTGGTAGCCGTGCGAGACATCGCCTGGCCCGGCGGGGCGGAAGTGGAAGTGCGGGATCTGTTCTTCAACATTCCCGCGCGCCGCAAGTTTTTGAAGAGCGATGCCACCGAGAGCTTTCACATCGCGAACCTGGTTCAACACTACGCGCTCGCCAATCCGCGGCTTTCGTTTTTGCTCGTGGGCAACGGGCGCGACGTGATTCGCGTAGCGACGGCGAGGTCGCTGAAGGAGCGGGCTTATCAGGTGCTGGGAGGCGCGCTGCTGGACAAGCTGGTCGAAGTCAACGGCGGGGCGAACGGGTTGAAAGTCCTGGGCTTCGTTTCCAACCCGCAGGAGCAACGCTCGTCGCGTGATGCGCAGTACCTGTTCATCAACCGCCGATTCGTGCGCGATCAATTAATCGGACGCGCACTCAGTGAGGCTTATCGCTCGATGATGCCTTCGGGAACCTACCCCGCGGCAGTTCTTTTCATTGAAGCCCCTCCAACGGAAGTCGACGTGAACGTTCACCCGGCAAAGACCGAAGTGCGGTTCTTGCACGAAGGCGCCGTGCTCGCTTTCGTTCGGGATGCTGTTGCAGAAGCGCTGCGGTCTACGCAGCCGATTACACAAGTGCCCGGAGTCTCGCGAGCGCGAGCCGGCGAGGGGAGAAGCTGGGGGGCAGAGGAGCGGACGAGCGGCGGAGAAGGGGAGTGGAAGAGCGTAAGGACGGCGGAATGGAGCGGGGAGGCGGAGGAGTCGAGGAGCGGAGGCGGAGCTTCCACCGATGATCGGAGGCTACACGAACTAAGTGGAGTTCAAGTCGAAAGCCGCGAGCTTATTGAACAAGCGAATGCGATCTATGCAGATCGCCTGGACGCGGATGGGAAAGCGGTGACGGAACGCGCCTGTGCGACGGATTCGAGGTTGCCGGAGAGCCAGGCAACGGCGCTGGAACCAAACACGCTGCCCGGGTTTGGGCACGGAATCAAGCCGCTGGGCCAGATCCGCGACAGCTACATCGTGGCGACTGACGAAGAAGGCTTGCTGTTGGTTGATCAGCACGTTGCGCACGAGCGAATCTTATTCGAGCAGTTTCGGGACGCTCGGCAGGCGCGCGCAGCGGGTCTGCAGCCGCTGCTCATCCCGGCAACTCTTGACTTGAGTCCGTCGGAAGCTGAAGCGTTCTCCATTGTCGAAGGCGAGCTTGAAAACATCGGCATCGAAACCATGCGGCTGTCGGGCCGGACGGTTGCGATCAAGACCGCGCCCGCGGGGCTTGGAGCGGGCGACGTCCTTGCGGTCGTACGAGAGGTGCTTACCGTGGTCGAGCGCGAGCGCCGCGGCTCCACACTTGAGCGCATACGCGACGGGATTGCCGCGGAGCTTGCGTGCAAGGCGGCGATCAAAGTGAACATGCCTCTCACGTCTGAGAAGATGCAGTGGTTGATCGACGAGCTTATGAAGACGCAGAATCCAATGACGTGTCCCCACGGCCGCCCGATCATGATGCGGATGGGTTTGCGGGACATCGAACGTGGGTTCAAGCGGCCTGTGTGACGGTTAACGGTTCAGTTAGGCTTCATCCTCTGGCAGAGAGATTGATGAAAGCCAAGTGAGATCCTCTAGCGGCCTCTGCCGATGGCCCCGTCTATTGCGGGCAATAGCCACGCAAAACTTTTGGGGTCTCCCCTAAGAATGATATGTTCTCGAAGCCTGCAAAGTCCCATGTAACTTTCGACTACTTCTCCACTTGCCAGACACCGAAGCAGAAGCACCAGAGCCTCAAGATTATCAGCAAAGTCCCCGAATTCGATCCCTCGCATGATCACTCTGGCGTCGTTGCGCGCAGCGGTTCCCGAAAGATCAACCGGGAAGAACAGGGTCCGTAAGTAGCCTCCGTTCGATCGATGGTGCCAAAGTACTCCGATCCCGCTGGCCACCGCTACAAACCCCAGCGCAAATATCAGCAGCAAGCCATTATGCGGATCGTTGGTATTCGCAAGCAGGATTAGAACCAGAGGGCTAAGCAAGACTATCAGAAACATTAGCAACGAGTGGTACATCATGTTACTATCTCCCTTCGTCAAGATGTCGCAATACGTGGGTGAGCGTATTGCTGGTTGTCTCGTCGTCGTCTTCATCTGAGACAGCGAAGAGATGTGGGCAGTTGGCTTCGCATAGCAAGAAGAGTTTCAGATGACTGAAGATTCTCATTTCTCCATTCAAACGATCATTATCTCTTCTCACGCTGGATTGATTTGTTTGTGTCAGGAAGGCCATGATTCTGTTTCTCCGCGTCTGGAAATTGATTGAGCGCCTTGAACTATAAGACTGACCATATTTGATGTCAAGTAAAAACGTTGTCTAAAAGACTTACGATTGATGTAGACAAATTTGTTAACGGTTGGCGTCAGGCATTCAGCCGCACGCTCTGTCTAGGTTCTTGATGAAAGTCGTTAAGAAATTAGTCATTGCAGATCAAGTCGGGTTGAGTTAAGATAACCGCGGTTCTGGAGAGGAGATGCCCGATGGATGAATTCTACAAACTACTTGATAATGTGAAGACAGCTCTGAAGAGCGGATGGCCTCCTGAGAAGCTTCGTTACAATCTGCAGAAACTACACAAAATTCTAGAGACTAAGAGTAAGAGTAAGTCCATCCGCGCGAAAGACAAATTTAACTACCTGAAAAGCAAATGCCTTGTCGCTGAGGCATTTGATTATCTTGGCGATACCGAGGCTGCCAAGAGGGCTGTCGAAGAAGGGGGTTCTGAGAGTTTTGAGCAGCTCCAGAGAATTGACAAGTTCGATGATGACGACAAGAGAATCCTGCGTGAACGAGTAAGGCTCTGTCTGAATTACGCCCATATCGTGTTCTACAGAGGGAGTGACTATGATAATGCCAAGAATGTGATTCTTTGGTGTCGAGATTTCGTGATGGACAGACTACGGGACGAGACAGACTTTCCATGTTTCGGCACACTTGCCAAGGCCGAGTATTTTCTGGGTCGTATTTATATGCGACAGAATGAGCATGAGCAAGCGGAGACATGTTTCGAGAGGGCTATTCATTACTATGATAAGCGAGCTGAGAGAATGAAAGCCGAGTGCAAGGACGAGAAGAAGCTTCAGGAGGAATTAGCCTTTTCAGAACACAAGACCGGCCTATGTTTAGGTCTTGGCCTCGGTTGGAATAACTTTCTCCAGGGTCGTCTGAAGATAGCCCTTCGCAACAACGTAACTCCTGCGCGCGTGTTGCTAAGGCGCACAGAGGATGCACTCAATTGTGCTTATCTGGATCTGTTGTTAGGTTCAATCCAGCGTTCTTTGGCTGATCGCCGCGATAGAGACAAGCTACAGGAAGCCATAAGAAGAATCTTAGGTGCTGAAACGGTCTTCAAGCAGTATGGCCATGGCCCTTATATGGCAAGAGCGGCGTACGAATTGTCTCTCGCATACTTGTATAACAATGAACTTGATAAGGCTGAATTAGCGGTCGCAGGAGCGGAAGCATTTTCGGACAAGACGCAAGATCGGATGTGGAAGTGCCGCTCCTTGATTGTACGAAGCCGAATCGACAGGCTAAGACGAAGGTATACGCAGGCCCTTGAATTCGCCGCAGAGGCTCTTCGCTCAGCCCGCGAAACGAATCAGGTGCCGTATCAGATTGAAGCGTTAATTGCCCAAGGAGAGGCTTTGATCATGTTGGAAGAGATCGCGAAGGCACGGGAAGCTTTCCAACAAGCTCTCACGCTCAATGTTGAGCCCGGATCGGACAGTGAGGGAAAGCACTCTAATCCGAAGCTTGAGGCAGCTTGCAGATTGCACCTTGCCCGCACGTACGTCAGGGAGCGGATGCTTCGTGAGGCGCAAAAACAATTTGATCGATGGCGAGAGCTAAGAGGACAGATTGAGCTTGGGATCGTTCATGAAATTGCCGGCGAGGTGGAAGAAGAAATAAAGGAACTGAACAAGGACTTTGTCATCCGAGCGGACGAAAATGATCTCAGATACGAAAAACACAAGAAGGCGCTACAGCACTTCTTAATAGAACGCGCAACGCGAAAGGGCCTTTCGCTCCAGCAAATGGCTGACGCACTGAACATCAGCCGCCAGACGCTCTTTCAGTGGCAAAGGACAAAGTAGGCAGGACCGACTAATTTGCGGGACCCCAAAACGTTCTGTGCATTCTTGCCGAGTTTACTCGACGCAACAATTGAGTTTTGCCGTAGGGATCTGCTAGAGCGAAGCGATCACCGCTGTCCGTGGTAGTGTCACGCATCACGCTTCATTCTCCGCTCTGCGTGTTTCCAGCTTCTGCAACTGCGGCTCGACAAGACGATCGTAACACTCCGGGCAAATGCCGTGACTGAACTCCACTTCCGTGTGTTTACTGATGTAGGTGTCGACCTGCTGCCAGTAGTTCTGATCGTCGCGAACCTTCTTGCAGTAGGAACAAATCGGGAGCAGTCCTTGAAGCTGCTGTACTCGCGATAAGGCGCGCTCCAACTCGACGACGCGATCGGCAACATTCTTCTGAAGCTCGGCCATCCTGAGCCCGACCTTGATGCGGGCGTGAAGTTCCGGCCGATTGAAAGGTTTGCTAATGTAGTCGTCGGCCCCCGCGCATAGCCCCTCAACGATGTCCCGTTTCTCGCTCTTCGCCGTCAACATTATCAGATACGTGGGCATCGCGGTTTTAATCGCACGCGCCCTGCGGCACACTTCGGCTCCATCGATGCCTGGCATCATCCAATCGAGGATTGCAATCGTGGGTGTCTCTCGTTCGAGAGCCTCCCACGCCTCATTGCCGTCGGAAGCAACTATTACCTCATAACCCCATTTGACCAGGGTTACTTCGAGAAAGCAGCGGGAAACGGGATCATCTTCAGCGATTAGAATTCTCAAGACAAACTCACTTGTTCGAAGGTTTCTAATTCTTCTCTTAGTTGCTCGATTTCATTCTGTAATAAAGCAAGGGCAGAGTCAGCGGCGGAGAGGTCGCCGGTTCGCGCTAACTGCTCGAGTCTGGTGGCGGCGTCAACGGCGGCTTCAGCGCGGAAGTTTGCGACTGAACCCCTAAGCGCGTGTGCGCCGCTTGCGAGCGCTTCCGCGTCACCACGTGTGACCGCATCGTCCAATTCCGACAACTGGCCCGGGAACGAATCGGCGAAGACCTTGGCCAGCATCGACACCAGCTCCCGGTCGCCATCAAAGCTCTTCAGCAGCGCATCGATGTCTACCGCTCGGATGTGCGGCCGGTCGTTACCGGTCGCGCCTTCACTCTTGTGAGCTGCCGTCTCGACTGCGGCGAACAGCTTCTGGGCCTCGATTGGTTTCGAAAGATAGTCGTCCATGCCTGCCTCAATGCATCGTTCGCGGTCGCCCTTCAATGCGTGCGCGGTTAGCGCGATGATAGGGATGTGCCCGCCGTCGCCGCGCTCCTTCTGGCGTATCGCAGCCGTGGCTTCGAAGCCATTGATTTCAGGCATCTGTAAGTCCATCAGGACCAGATCGAAATCTCCGGCGTCGAGCAGCGCAAGCGTTTCCCTCCCGTCCCTGGCAATGACGGGTGTGTGCCCCCACTTTTCGAGCAGTCGCTGTATGAGCCTCTGATTGACCGGGCTGTCTTCCGCGACGAGCACCCGCAAGGGGTTCTCAGTTTTTAGCGCCGCTGGGCGAGCCTTGGTTTGCAAGCGGGTATCCGTGCTGAGCACCGTTTTTATAACGCTGAGCAACTCGGCCGCTTTGACGGGCTTCACCAGACTTGCGTCGATGCCCAGGAGCCGTTGTCGTGTCTGGTTTTGATGAACTGACGACGACATCATTATGATCTTGAGGTCGCTCCCTCCTGGCAGCTTCCTGATTTCTTCAGTCAGAACAAATCCATCCATCCCAGGCATATGGAAGTCGAGCAGCGCAAGCTTGAACGGATTGCCGGCAGGGTTAGCCAGTGCGAGTGCATTCAGGGCCGATGCGCCTCCCTCCACCGCCGTAGGTTTCATCTTCCAGTTGGTGAGTTGCACCTCGAGAATTCGGCGGTTCGTAGAGTTGTCATCGACCACGAGAACCGGAAGTCCCACCAGCGCCGATAGCTCTGGCGTGTAGGCCGCCGCCGCCGGGGTTTGTGGAATTCCGAAGCGGGCCGTGAAATGGAACATGCTGCCGGATCTGGCGTGGCTGCCGGGAAGGTCGACCGGGCTCTCGACCCAGATCCGGCCACCCATCATCTTAACCAACTGAGATGAGATCGTGAGTCCCAATCCGGTGCCGCCGTGCTTGCGCGTGGTAGAACCGTCCGCCTGGGTGAATGACTCGAAGATCAATGTTTGTTTCTCGCGCGGGATGCCCATGCCGGTGTCCCTTACGCCGAAATGCAATACGACCTCGTCTTTGGTTTGGGCTTCCACGTCGATTCTGACAATTACCTCACCGCGCTCGGTAAACTTGATGGCGTTGCCGACCAGGTTGATAAGTATCTGCCGCAATCTGCCCACGTCTCCCACGACCAGATCCGGGACGCCGGGTCGAAGATAATAGGCCAGTTCGAGTCCCTTTTGCTCGGCGCGCACTCCGAGCGCCTTCATCACCTCGTCGACGCCGTCCTGCAGGTTGAACTCGGCCAGATCGAGATCCAGCTTGCCAGCTTCAATCTTTGAGAAGTCGAGTACGTCGTTGATGACTCCCAGTAGCGAATCAGCGGACAGCTTAACCAGTTTGAGGTATTCGCTCTGCTCGGCTGTCAGCTCAGTATCAAGCGCGAGCTCGGTCATGCCAATGATGCCGTTCATCGGGGTGCGTATCTCGTGGCTCATATTGGCAAGGAATTCGCTCTTCGCGCGGCTGGCGCTTTCGGCAGCTTCTTTGGCTTTTTGCAACTCCTCGATTGCGTGCTTGCGGTCGGTGATGTCCTGGGCAACGCCGACCAGGGCTATCGTCTGACCACTTTCGTCGCTAATCGGCGAAGCGGAGAGGTGGATAGGGAACTCCGTTCCGTCTTTCCTTCGATTGAACAGCTCTCCCTCCCACGCGCTCAACAGATGGCGCGGAGGCAGCTCGACGCCTATGTTGGACGTGTTGCTTTGTGGGAGAACGAGATCGGGCATGGACTTTCCAATCACCTCGTGGCGCTCGTGACCGTATGTCTTCAGAAATGCGTCGTTAACAAAGAGCACAATCGCCTCGTTGTCGGTTATCGAGACGCATTCTTGAATGCTACGGACCGCGTGCGCCAACATCGCAACTTCTTTCTCAGCTTGCTTGCGAGCGGTGATGTCGATCAGAGTGCCTTCAATTACTTCCGGGCTGCCGTTTGAGCCATCGAGCAGGCTCACGTTGGCCAGGACCCAAACCACCTCACCGTTCTTACTTCGACAGCGGGCCTCGAGATTAGAGATTGTGCGTTGCTCAACCAGCCGCTGAATCATCGTCTGACGCTCCGCCGGCTCATAGTAGAAATCCCACAATGAATTTGAAAGCGCTTCCTCGATCGAGCCGTACCCCAGAATGCGAACGGCAGCTTCATTGCAGTCGAGCAGTTTACCGTCCAGGGACGCTCGGTAGACACCCGCGAGGTTCCGTTGGAATAGCAGCCTGTATTGTTCCTCAGATGCCCGCAGCGCCTCCTCCGCTCGTTTGCGCGCGGTGATATCTTGAGAAACTCCAACCAGGGCGATCGTTTGACCTGAGTCGTCGTGAATCGGTGAGACCGTGAGATGTATTGTGAAGACGCTTCCATCCTTCCTACAATTAAGCAACTCGCCTTCCCAGCCCTGCGACGGCGCGGTCCCACCCAGCGGATCGCTTTTAAAGAGTGATTTGTCCACGCGGACCAAATCGATCAGTTTTTTCCCGATCACCTCGTCGCGCTCAAAGCCGTATGTCCGCACAAAGGCCTCGTTGACGAAAAGAACGACGTGGTCGATGTCGGTGATAGACACGCATTCCTGTATGCTGCGGACTGCGTGCGCGAGCATCGTAACTTCCTTTTCAATTTGCTTGCGCTGGGTGATGTCCCTTGCAAAACCGAGAAGATAGTTCTTATCTCCGATGCGCAGTGGACTCGCATTGATCTCGACTGGGAACGTTGTTCCATCCTTGCGCCTGCGGAGTACCTCGACCGTGGTGTGCTCGCCGATGTCTGGGCGGGAAGCTGAACGCGACACCATATGCCTGTACTCGGGCATTAGCAGATCTGAGATATTGAGCTTTAGCAACTCGTCCACGTTATAGCCGGTGGCTTCAGCGGTCGCCCTATTCGCGGCCAATATACTACCGGCCTCGTCACCTTCGGTTCCCAGAATCACGATCCCGTCAGTCGCAGCGTCGAAGAGGGTCTTGTAACGCTGTTCACTCTCGCGCAGCGCTTCCTCCGCTCGTTTGCGCTCGGTAATGTCACGTGCGATCCAGATGACCGAATCCTCCGACAGCGGCGAGACTGTGCCGTCGAACCACACTTCTGACCCGCCAAGTTCCAAACTGTATTCAAGTCTTTGCGGACGCTTTTCTTGTAAGGCGCGGCGGATATGATCGACCAGGAGGTCGGCCTTGTCTTTCGGGAATAACTCGTGCTGCGTTTTGCCTATCACGTCATTGAGTGGCTTGTATAAGGAAGCTGAATTGGTTGGCACAATCTTGCGATAACGCCCCTCAGCATCAAACACTATGATCACATCGGTTATCGCCTCAAACAGCGCGCGTAACTCTGCCTCGGAGGCTTTCAACGCTTCTTCCGCTCGTTTGCGTTCGGTAACGTCGCGGACTGTGCCGCGGAACCCGGATATCTGTCCGGTTGAATCTCGCTTGAGCAGGATTGAACTCTCCAGGAACTTCTGCACGCCGGCCCGCGTGGTAATCTGATGTTGGAACCCTTCAAGCGGCTCCCCGGTCCGGTAGACTTGATTGTACGCGGCGTAAAGCTTGCTCGCCGTCTCGGCGTCGCTGTACTCACGATTGTTGAGCCCCATCAGTCTCTCCGCGGGAGTCCCGATGATTCTGCACAACGAATCATTAAAGAAGGTGAGGTTCCCGCGCAGATCTACCTCAAAGTAGCCCTCCTGAATGCTCTGCAGGATGGTCCGATACTTCTCCTCGCTTTCGCGAAGCGCATCCTCCCATCCCTTGCGCGCGGTCACGTCGAATGCGGTCGCCAGGATTGCCTCTTGGCCTTGAAATCGAATCAGACTCGGGGTGATGTCAAGCCACCGCGGCTCGCCGCTCTTTGTCAGGATCTTGGTCTCAGAGTGTGCGGGGACTTCTTCACCCTTTTGGCGCAATGCGCCGTGCTCTTTGGCCTTCTCGACGAAGTCCGGGTGCAGGATGTCCCAGACCTCCATGCCCATCAACTCATCATGAGAGTAGCCGGTGATCGTCTCGGCGGCTGGATTCACGTAGATGAACTTCGAGCCATGGTAAATATAAATCGCGGCTGAGACAGTTTCGGCAAGAGAGCGAAACAGCGTCTCACTCTCCCGCAGCGTCTCTTCGGCCTGCTTGCGTATTATCTCGTGGTTCTCGTTCACTACGAGGATCCCATCGAGCGAGGTCTCTTGCTCGGTGTGAAGAAGGGCGTTTGCGAAAAGGAGTTCCCGCTCGCGTTTCTTGCGCTCGGTAATATCTTGAGCTATGCAGATCACTCCTTCAACTTCACCGTGCGCATCCTGCAGAACCGAGCTCGAAAAGAGCATCGGTACTTTGCTGCCGTCTCTTCTTATATATGGTTTTTCCTGGCCGCTAATGAAAGCTGCATCTTTTAGATGATTAATCTCGCCGTCGCTTAAGCCGTGCTCGGGCACTACCGTCCCCAGAGGTTTCCCGATAAGCTCATGCTCTTCGTATTGGAGCAGACTGAGAGTTGCCTGATTGACCCTGGTGATAAGGAGGCCTGTGTCAGCCACGATCAACGTCTCTCCCATCGATCTCAAGATGTAGTCGGCGAAATTCCTGGCAGACACAATGTCGGTATGCGATCTCTTCAGATCCGCGGTCATCTCGCTGAAGGAATGCGCCATCTCGCCAGTCTCATCCTTGGACTCTAGTTTCTTTCCTTTCCTCATTCTCTTTCTCGATTCGAGAGAGCTATTCCCCAAGCACTCCGCGAATGGCCTCCAGGATCTCGTGGTGGGGAAAAGGTTTCTCGAGCACCTGTTGTGCGCCGAATGCCCTGGCGACCTCCAGGCAGTTCATCGTGCCCGTGCGGCCTCCTCCTGACATCGCGATGATTTTGGCTTGCGGGTAGTCCCTACGAAGCTCCCTGATCATTTCCAGCCCCTCTTTCTCTGGCATGATCAGGTCGGTGATGATCAGATCGGTTTGATGGCTACGGTAGAAATTGCTGGCTTCAATTCCGTCACGTGCCACTCGCACTTCATAACCCGCGCGTCTCAAGACCACACTGAGCATGGTCCGGAACTGTTCATCGTCATCAACAAGTAAGATACTCGCCATCAATTATTCTGTCCTTGCGCCCCAAGGGCGCGCCGAATCGCTGCGCTCAGCGATAGTGTCGTATTTGGTTTGAAGAGCAACTCACGGATGCCGATTGCCTGGGCTTTCTCCGGGTTGATCGTGTTGCTGTATCCGGTGGCCAGGATCACCGGTAACTCGGGACGGATTTCCAACATCAGCCTGGCGAGATCGGCGCCGCTCAAACTGGGCATTGTCTGATCAGTAATGACCAGGTCAAACTGGTCCGATTGAGCGCTGAAAGTTGCGAGCGCCTCGAGACTGCTGGTTTGGGCTGTGACCCGGTAGCCCAGACGTTCCAGCATGGACTTGCCCAGGGCCGCAAGCGGTGCTTCATCATCGACGAACAGAATGCGCTCGCCATTCCCCTTCAGGATGGCAATGGATTCCATGACTGGCGTCTGCGTTTCAATTTCATGAACGGGGAAGTAAAGCTTGAAAGTCGTACCCTTGCCGGGCTCGCTATACACCGCGATTGTGGCTTCGTGTCTTTTCACTACGCCGTGCACTACGGCTAAGCCTAGTCCGGTCCCGGCCCCTGGAGGTTTAGTCGTAAAGAAGGGTTCAAAGACTCTCTCGAGCATTGCGCGCTCCATCCCGCAGCCAGTGTCGCTAATCATCAATCGTAAGTATCTGCCCCGGTGAAGGTCGGGGTGAGTCTGGGCGAAATCAGCATCGACATCGAATGCGGCCAGGCTCACTTCCAGGATGCCGCCGCGCTCATTCATCGCGTGCCAGGCATTGGTTCCCAGATTCATCATCACCCGGTGAATCTGGGTCGCGTCGCCCAGGATGGGGGGAGCTTGCGGGTCGATCCGTTGACGGATCTCAATCGTCGAGGGTAGTGTGGCGCGAAGCAATTTCAGCGCCTCATCGAGTACGGATTGCAGTTGGATCGGTTTGCGTTCGTGTTCCTCTTGGCGGCTGAAGGTCAGAATCTGTCGCACGAGGTCCCTCGCCCGATTGCCGGCTCTTATCACTTCGCCGACATAGGCTTGTGCAGGGTGTTCCTCCGACAAATCAAGCGTCGCCAACTCGGAGTAGCCGATGATGGCGCCGAGGATGTTGTTAAAGTCATGGGCGATCCCGCCGGCCAGGGTGCCAACGGCCTCCATTTTTTGTGCTTGGCGGAGTTGCGCTTCCAGCTTCGACTGCCTAGTCTCGGCCTCTTTTCGCTCGGTGATCTCACGCTGAACGCCCCACGCGCGAATCAAGTGATCGCCTTCGATGATGCCGGACAGATTGTGGAGAAAATACCGATCATTACCCGCTTGATCGATTCGGTGTGAGTCGGCATTTATCAACCGATACCCGGACCGAATGAAGGCCCTCAGGTATTCGACATTCTCAGGATCTACGGGAGTCATTAAGGCGTCCAGGCGTGTTCCCACGATCTCGTCTGCGGAGGCCAGGTCATAAATACGTGCCATAACATCGTTGGACTCGGCCAGATAACCATGCCGGAAAAAATGCGAGATTTGTTCGTCTTCCGGAAGAGTCGTCGAGAGGGGATGCTCGAGTTCAAGGCGCCAGATCGCTTCGGAACTTTCGGCAACAAAAGCGCGATGGCGCTCATCGCCTTCGAGCAGTGCCTGTTCGATGCGCTGACGCTTCCCAATCTCCGTCTGCAGTGAATTATTGCGCTGCTGGAGTTGTTCATCCCGTGCCTGAATTTGTGCGAGCATCTCGTTGAATCCATCGATGAGCAGCCCCGTTTCATCCTGGCTTCGCCTTGACGCGCGGATTGAGTAGTCCTTTTCAGTAGAGACTGCTCTGGCCGTCTCCGCCAGATGCAAGATAGGTCCGGAGATCACTCGTTGAAGCCTGGAAGAAATGAGTAGTGCTACGAGTAACGACCCAAACAGGACGACAATCACCGCTACGGTCTGTTGTTGCAAGCGGGCGCGAAGGTGTTCGCTGACGGAAGAAATCAGACAGACCGTGCCCAGGGTTTCCCCATCAAGGACAATAGTTTCAATTGCAATCAGATTTCCGTCAACGAATCGCGTTTCGGATGCCTGCCACTCCGCTGGGCAGCCGTTTAGTTCTCCGCTGCGACTGTATTCCGCGAAGCG
>WNFR01006963.1_pt1 | contig 17265 bp, 15 predicted proteins | sample 5400221 | NCBI WGS metagenome assembly WNFR01 (sample SAMN13153357, study PRJNA577476) | soil metagenome | isolation source: 40 cm soil under Madrone tree | place: USA:California | collected 2016-06-14
GTACGAGAACCCGAATGAGGTTCAGCTCGTTCTCCAGGACTACGATATGCTTGCCCCGTCGAATGACAGCACGTCTCTCCTGACGCAGCAGGCTCTAATCGGAGCGCGTAAGACGCGCGCCATCGCACACTGGGCCGAGAGCCGCGGATTCAGAACGTCAATCATTGAGCGCCGCTTCGCGTCGGATTTCACGGTCGGAGCGGATGACCCGGCGGTCGCTCTTTGCGGCGTGGACAACGCTCTCGCACGCAGTGCGCTTGAAGATGCCGGATTTGCGAGAGTCATCGAGGCCGGCCTTGGCTACGGGATCAGGGATTACCTCGGATTTCGCACGCACATTTTCCCCGGCTCGCGAAGAGCGCACGACATCTGGCGCGCGGAAGAAAACGGCCGGGAGATCCGGACCGATTTGCCGGCTTATCAAGCGTTGGAAGCTACCGGCGCCGATCAATGCGGCCTGACGAAGCTCGCCGGCAGGACGGTAGGCGCGCCATTCGTTGGGGCGGTGGCGGCGGCCGTAGTAGTCGGTGAATTGCTGCGCATGGTAAACGGCGGCCACACTTATGAGCTGATAGACGGTCACCTGAGGAATCTGGATCATCGGACCGTTGTTCCGGCTGCGGAGGGACAGCCTTTCAACCCCGGCTCTACGGAAGCCGAGCGGGCAGCCAGGCAGGACCGACGCTCAACAGCAACAGAATTTCAGCCGTATGCCAGCGCGGGCGCGAACCTACTTGCTTTGGCTCCAAATGGCAGCTAGAGGGTGTCTTGGAGGAGGATTTGGCGATGGCTCTTTGGGTAACGATTCTAGCTGCTGCGCTTGCGGGCGCCGCCGCATTGTTCGCATTTCTGGCATTCATTCGCAGCGGAAGCAGGAAGGCTGGCGGCGAAGTCACCGCGGAGCAGGTATCGGAACTCCTCCGGAATGAATCGGACCGGATCAGGCAGGCTGGCGACGAGCAAGCGCGGGCATTGAGGCAGGAGCTTGCCGATAACCTCAGAGGATTTCAGGACACAACGCTCAAGGTATTCCGTGAGTTTGGTGATTCACTTGGCGCCGATGTGAAGGAATTTGGCGGCCGCCTTGACAAGGGCGTGCAGGCGATCGATGACCGCGCTGCCGCGATTGGCACCAAGCTAGATCAGGATACTGCCCGGATGGGCGAGGAGGCGACGAAAAACCGGGACGCTCTGAGGCAAACGATTGAAAGGAAGCTCGACGATGCGGCCACAAAGCAGACGGCGGCCGCAAAGGATTTTCGGGAAGAGATGACGGGTAGCTTCCGGGGGTTGGGGCGCATCGTGTCCGAGACTCTGACGCAGCTCAGCGAACAGCAGAAGGAGCGGCTTGAGCATGTAACGACAGCCCTTTCGGCCTTAACCGATAAGCAGGAACGTGCCCAGGAGACGCTGAAGCAGACGGTCGAAGGCCGGCTCGACGCGATCAGGAATGAGAGCGCGACCAAGCTCGAAGAGATGCGCAAGACCGTCGATGAAAAACTGCAATCGACCTTGGAGACGCGGCTTGGAGAGTCATTCACTCGTGTTGTCGAACAGCTTGAGCGTGTCCATAAGGGGATCGGCGAGATGCAGACACTCGCAGCTGGCGTGGGCGATCTGAAACGAGTGCTCTCCAACGTCAGGGTCCGGGGCACGTTCGGAGAGGTTCAGCTGGAGATGATCCTGGAGCAGGTTTTGTCTCCAGAACAATTCATAAAGAATGCGCAAGTTAAGGAGGGCAGTCAGGAGCGCGTGGAATTCGCAATTAAATTGCCAGGACGGGGGGCGGACAGTGAAGTTCTTCTTCCTGTTGACGCAAAGTTTCCGCAGGAGGATTACGAAAGGCTTCTGGCGGCAGCGGAGTTGGGTGATGGCGAAGCCGTGGCGGAAGCGGCCAAAGAATTGGAGAATCGAATTAAATTGTTCGCGAAAACTATCCGGGACAAATACATCGGCCCGCCGCGAACGACCGACTTTGCAATCCTGTACCTCCCGACTGAAGGCCTCTATGCCGAGATTCTTCGCCGTCCGGGGCTGTTCGAGCTGCTTCAGCGGGAGTTTCACGTTACGCTCACCGGACCCACGACGTTCACGGCGCTTCTGAACGCGCTTCAGATGGGCTTCCGCTCCCTCGCGATTGAAAAGCGCTCAAGTGAGGTCTGGCAAATCCTGGGTGCTGTGAGGGGTGAATTCGGCAAATACAACGAGGTTGTGGACAAACTATCGAAGCAGTTGAGCACTGCTGCCAAGTCAGTTGAGAGTCTCGGCATGCGGACTCGGGCTATGAACCGTAAGCTGCGCGATGTTGAGAAACTGCCAGATGCAACGGCGGAAATTCTTCTTGGACCTGCGCTTGCCGAGGTAGAAGGGGAAGAGGCAGAAACAGAAGCCGAAGAAAACGAAGAAGTGCCGCCAGAAGAATAGGTGAGCGCATACCTTCACCAATCAATCTCAGTTGACCGCTAACTTTGTTTGCGGCGCCGCTTCTTTGGAACCTGCGCGGCCACTACCAATGGCGCACGCTCCCTCTCGTATCTCGCCAGAAGAAATTCGACGCGTTCGCGGTCGCTGGTGAAAGGTTCCTTGCGATAGAGCTTGTCGACAGCGGCGTCGAGAGCCTGGTGAGCCTTGCGTAAATCCGCGGGCATCGCTGCGGGGTCGTAGAGGTCAGCAAGAGTGGAAGCCGCATGGTTCTTGCGGGTTGCAAGAACGACTTGAGCAAGCTTCTCAACGCGGTCCTGCAGGGCTGAATCGGTAGCGGGCCATGGAAACGGGTTGTAGCAGATGCCAACAGAATACTGATACCGACTTTCTAGCCGTCCTCCCACGTATTTCACCCATGCCATGTGCATCCGAGAAGTCAGAATTCCGAATTGGTACGGCGTTGCGTCTGCAACGAGCCGCAACTTGTTGCTAGGAATGATTGGCGGGGTAAGCCAGACGATGGGAATATATTCCCTTTGTTCGGAACTAACTTCGGGAATGACCATAAACGGCTTTTGGGGAATAACGTTGATGTGAAAACGAGTGGGAGTATCAGCGAGTTTTTGCGTAGGCTTGCTCTTACTTGCCTTCCGGTAATTGCGGACGGCCTCGATGCGTTCCATGACATGCGGCATGGCTCTTATCGCGGCGGGGCTTGCATCGTGAAGCGTCAAGATCCAACGGCTGGACCCATTGACCAGTTCCTCTGTTCCAATAAAAGGCCGAACGAAAGGTTTCGCGCCAGGTTCAGTACTGAGAAACGCGTCTCTCTCCTCCTCCGTCGAAAAAATGTAGTGCCCGTCATCAATCGGCTTTGACCCGATGATCATGCCCGGACGACGGTCTGCCGGACTCGATAGCTCGTAAACGACAGTTTCTGGATCATGAAGCTGAACTCCATTGAAAAGATAAGGAGATATAACCGGGGCGCGGGTTTCAATAGGGGGACCGTCGTATTCCGCGTAATCGAACAGTCGTTTCTCTTTCGGCGCCTGGCCTTTCAGTGTCAAGCCGATGATGACGACGTGAACATGGGCCTTGCCTCGCGCTTCGCTGCCCCAGGCAAAAGTCCGATGCGCAAAGGAGATTTCGAGATTGTAGCGTTGGAAAAGCAATGGCCACAACTCGGCGACCTGCTCGCCCTGAGTGATCGAGTTGGTCGCAACGAATCCAATCTTGGCCGTTGTGTTCTGTATGTAGGCCCCAGCCTTGATGAACCAGGAGGCCACATAGTCGAGGCTTCCTTTCTTGTTTTTCAGTGCAGCGAGTTTGGTGATCTGGGTTCGTTGGGCGTCAGTCTGCAATTTCGAACCGCCGAAAGGCGGATTGCCGAGGACATAAGTGCAATTCACGGGGTCGAGGACCGTCGCCCAATCCATTTCAAGAGCATCAGCGTTCTTGATGGTGGGCGAGGCCTTCAATGGGAAACGCGGGAAGTAACCGCCGAGGGCTTCCGAGAGGCGGGTCCATCACGTCGAACGCCCGGTTGCGATTAAGCTCCACGAGCACTTCGGTTTCGAGCACACGCAGTTCGCGATAGGCAATGACGAGGAAATTGCCGCAGCCACAGGCGGGGTCGAAGCAACGAATTGCGGCAAGCTTCTTCTGGAATGCTTTGAGGGCGGCGGTCTGGCCCGTGTCGCGGCGTGCTTTCAGACGGTCGAGTTCTGCCCGGAGGTCGTCGAGAAAAAGCGGGTGGATCAGCTTCAGGATGTTTTGCTCGGTCGTGTAATGCGCGCCGATCGCGCGGCGCTTTTGTTTGTCCATGACGCTCTGGAAGAGCGCGCCAAAGATTGCGGGGGAGACTGCTGACCAATTAAACGCGCAGGCGTCGAGGAGGAGGCGCCGCATTGCGCTGTCGAAATCAGGCATCGGCAGTCGTTCAGAAAATAGGTCGCCGTTGATGTATTCGAATTGCTTCAAGTCCTCATCGAGGGTCTTGTGGCGTTTGTCGGTAGGTCGGTTCAGAACTTCGAAGAGTTGACCGAGCAATGGGCCCAGGTCGGAACCATCTTCACTGGTCCGGTCACGGACAAAATCAAGAAAGATGCCCTTGGGCGCGAAAATGCCGGTGTCGTCTGCGAAGAGGCAGAAAACGAGGCGCACAAGAAAACGTTCAAGGTCGTGGCCCGCGTAGCCTGAAGCGAGCAGGGCGTCGTGGAGCTTGCCCATCAGCTCCGAGGCTTCGATATTGACGGGGTCCTGGTCTTTGAAAACACGGGGCGCGCCGCCGAAAATGAAGCTGAAGGCGTGAACGTTTTTGTGAAGATCGGCGAGCTTGAACTTGACCTCTTCGCGGGTGTCGAGGTCGTAGAGTTCGAAGGTTTGAAAATCGCAAACGAGCACGTAGCGCGGGAGTTCGGTATCTTTGATGCCGGGGAAATAGTCGAGCGCCTGCTCCTTGGCCTTTGTCAGGTCGCGGCCCGCGCTTTTCTGCTCGACAAGGAGAGTTCCCTTCCAAAACAGATCGATGAAGCCGGGTGCTTTTGACGCTGCGCGTTTGACTGGTTCTTCGAAGGTCGCAACCTTGCGGCGCTGAATGCCGAACACTTCGAAAAAGTCGTTGTAGAAAGTTTGCGTCTCGCCCTTTTCGTAGTGGGCGTCTTTCCAATCCTGCGCGAACCTGGTGGCTCGATGTCTTATTTCGTTCCACGCAAGCCGCACGATTCCTCCCTGGTAAAAGTTTCAACGTGTATATGGGCCTCCGCGTCGGAATCGCGGCACCTGACATACGCTTGTACCACGGGAATGAAATGTTGGGGAGGTTTAGAGCGCAGAGGTGTGTTTGACCGTACAGGGAACTCGCGGAAATCGGTAAGGTAACGCTGAGATTGCTGCCCTCATTGTAGAAGCGGACTTTCCTTAAGTATTCTTATCGCATCGGATCTTTTCGGATGGGGCAGGCGCCGTCACTCACAGCTTAAACATGATACGGGATTCTGCCCCGCCGAGCTGGCGGCCGCCAACGTGCTTTGCGTCAACACCCAACAGAAGCGGGCAAGGAAGGAAGTCCCCCATGTGTCCATTGGCTTCCAGAAGATGAATAGCCATGACGAACAGGCCTGCCAATGAGTTGAGGCCATTCTTCAAATTGGCTTTGTGATACTCCGAGTGCCTTTGGTGTTTGACCTTATTGTATGCGGTCCACCAAAACGGTACGCCGTTAGCGCGCCTCCATTCGTCCCAAGGGGTCAGCGTCAAGCCATATCGTGGGAGCGTTACCTGAAATTTGGAGATATCGGGATATCTCTTCGTAATCTGCTTCCTATAGTCGTGAATGTTATTCGCGCGGGATCGGGGATTAATCGCTGCGCAGATCCCCTTGCATACCACATCAACTTCGGCGCCACACGACAGAAGGATTCGGGCAATTTCGATTGAGAAGCACTCAAAGTTTCTGGCGTCAAATTCGACATACCTGGACAACTCGCTAACGTCCCTCTCTATAGCGAGAAGGTAGTTCCAGTGCGGTTCGACAATCGTTGTCTCTATCCCCATACGCCTAATCCCAAGCTTCATAGCCTGACACAATCTGGCTCGCAAGTCTTGAGGCGGGAGGTGAATCCAGTGTTGGCGACTTCAGTCACAGTGACCGCGTCCGCGATTGCTCCCGACAAAACAGTCGTTTCGTCTGTGGCTTCAGGCGGCGAGAGCTGCAGAAAGTTAATACAATCTTAAGATGTGATAATAAACCTTCCGGAAATTAGGGCTGGGCGAGGGGGCGGTTTTGTTTTCATATTGTGCCTGATTGTTTTTGAAAGAGCTTGAATTTAAGTCCGCGTGCTCAAACCCCAGAGTCTCGAATTTGCAAAACAATTCCGTGTGGATGTTGGTCGCAGATTTGCAAGATGTGGCTGAGAAAATGTTAGGTAAATCAATTGGTTGTGTTGATGGGCGCAGGCCCTTTCTCAGCGGGCTGCGGGCGGCTGATGTAGTATTGAGGAATTCTGCAAGCATGTCCTGCGGGGTCGTCTTGTGATGGTGGACGGACTCACTGCGAACTGGATAAGCATCATTGTCGGACTGGTCGGCCTGTTCCTGGGGGCCATCGGTATATGGTTGACGATGCGTTGGCGCGCGCGAGCGCGGCTCGTTTACCAGAGCCGAAACGTAAGCCTCGTGGGGCAACCGGACTCCACTCCGCACGGAGAGATCAAGATTCTGTTTAACGGCGCTGCGGTGCCGCGGGTCACGGTAAGTCATCTTGCACTCTGGAACGCCGGGAATACGACGATTCGCGGCGCCGACATCGTTGAGAGCGATCCCCTCAGAATTTGCTTCGAAGAAGGGACAACAATCCTCGGAACGAGAAGCGTTGGTTGTAAGCGGCCTGTGAACGGATTGCTGGTCGCCATCAATCAGGAGCGTCCTTCGGAGGCTTATTTGCGCTTCGACTATCTCGACGGCGGCGATGGTGGGATTTTCGAAATATTGCACACCGGCGCCGGAAAGAAGCCTGTCGTCAAAGGCGCCATACGGGGCATCCGGAATGGCGTGGAAGATCGGGGCGCTCTCTTGAATCCCGAGGATAAGGACTGGATGGCCGAAGCGCGGTCATGGTTCGGGATCTTTCTGTTACTAGCCATCAGCTTAGGCAGCTTCGTGGGGTTCTTCGGATGGCCGAAATACCGCGGCATTGCCTCCCTCTTCTTCATAGCGGGCGCGCTGTTTCTCGCGTTGTTCGGTGCGTTATCGTTAGGCCGTATGCGGCGCGCACCGAAAGCCCTGTGGCGGACGCACACGGGGGAAACAGCGCAAAAATAACCCGTGTTGTATACTCGCAACCATGAACCATATCTGGTGCTTTGTCATTGATGTCCTCGTTGAAATGATCGTCAAGAAAATCTGGCGCTTTCTGGCATCGCGCGCGCGGGCATGGATGGATCGCGTCACCGCCGACATGCTTGAGATGATCGGTTTGGGTCGAGCCATGCGGGCGCTCGCTGGCGGGCTTCCCCTTGTGTTATGCCTCGCGGGCGGCGGGATCTACCTGTGGACCCGCAGGCGCCAGGCAAGGACCGCGTAGTTACCCCCCTCAAAAAAAGCTGGGCGGGCGCCGGTTAGTAATATCCGTGACAGATTCCGTGGATTTTTTGGCTCGCGACGGACGCCGAAGTGGCGACGGTAATGGCCGTGGTGCTGACCGCGCTGATCCATGCGGTGGCGACGCCGACATCTCCGCCCAGCGCGATATAGCAGACCGGCGTATTGCTCCAGGCGGCGGCGAAGGTGATGGTGCAGGCAGTTATTAAAGCACCCGTGCCGGTCGTGACCGTGAAGGCGTTGTCGTTACCGACCACCGCGGGGCTCGTGCCGCAAGCGCTGAGGGCGGGAGCCGAGCCAGTGAATTCTTCGTGGCCGTTGGTCCTTGTGGCCGTGACGGATGTGTTGCCCAGCATGATCTGGTTGCTGGCCGTGATGATCGCGCCGTTGCCGAGGGCGGTGGAATTGGTATAGGCGGCGCCGTTGGCCTGCGCCTGATAGCCGATGAAGGTGTTGTTCGCACCCGTCGTATTGGCGGTGCCGGCATTGCCGGCGTTATAGCCTAAGGCGGTGTTGCTGCCGCCAGAGGTATCGGCGGCAAGGGCGGAATGGCCAAGGGCGGTGTTGTTGGTGCCGGTGTTGTTGGCGGGCGTGGCGGAGCCCATCAGCGCATAGGCGCCGACGGCGGTGTTGTAGGTGGTCGCTCCACCCGCCGCGCTGTCGGCGTAGACCATGGCATCATAGCCGATGGCGGTGCTTTCTGTCTTGGTGACGTTGTAGTAGAGGGCCTGATAGCCAAGCGCGGTGTTGTTGCCGCCGCTGGTGGTGAAGGTAAGAGCGCCCTGGCCGATGGCGATGTTGTCGCTGGCGGAGGTGTTGCTTTGAAGGGCGCTTTGATTGTTGTTATTGCCGCCGATCGCGACATTCGCGCTGCCGCCGGCGTTGGAGTAGAGGGTCTTCACGCCGATCGCGACGTTGCTGATGCCGGTGGTGTTGACTTTGAGGGCGGAATGGCCGACCGCGGTGTTGTTGACGCCGGTGTTGCTGGCGGGCGTGCCGGAGCCCAGCAACGCATAGGCGCCAACGGCGGTGTTGTAGGTGACCGCCGCCGTGCCGTTGTCGGCGTTGGACATGGCAGCATAGCCGATGGCGGTGCTTTCACTCTTGGCGTTGTTGTTGTAGAGGGCCTGGTAGCCGAGGGCGGTGTTGTTGGTGCCGGTCGTGGTGTTGTTGAGAGCGCTGCTGCCGACCGCCGTGTTGCTCGACGCCGTGGTCCCTGCACTGGCGAGCGCCGAGTCGCCCACCGCGGTGTTATAGCTGCCCGTCAGCAGCGCGCCGGACGAGCCCATCATTGCGGAGCTGCCGACCGCCGTGTTGTGGGTGCCGGTGGTGCTCCAGGAGAGAGTCCCGTATCCGAGCGCGGTGTTGGCGTTGCCGGTGGTGATGTCCTGCCCCGCCTGATAGCCGACAGCGGTGTCGGCGCCGCCTGCGCCCTGGAGAGAGTTAAGCGCCAGCGTGCCGACAGCGGTGCTGAAGCTGCCTGTCAGCGGTGTGCCGGTGATGCCTGTCATTGCTGATGTGCCGATGGCCGTGTTGCTGGCGCCGGTCGAGATAAACTGCCCGGCTTTATGGCCGATCGCGGTGTTGCTGGTGCCGGTATTGTTCGTGGCGGTGGTGGAGCCCTGCAGCGCGTAGGCGCCGACGGCGGTGTTCTTGGTGGTTGCCGCCGTGGCGGTGCTGTCGGCGTAGAGCATGGCGTCAAAGCCGACGGCGGTGCTTTCTTTCTTGGCGACGTTGGCGTTGAGGGCGTTATAGCCGAGCGCGGTGTTGTTGAGGCCGGTGGTGTTGGCGGTGAGGGCGAGTTCGCCGACAGCGACGTTATCCACGCCGGTCGCCGGAACGATCTGGTAAGTGGCGTCGGTGTTGCCCATCAGCAGGTTGTGGCCGGTGGTGCGGTCGGCGATGGCGTCCGTCAGCGCGTCGATGCTGCTGGAGCCGCCGCTGCCCATGCCGCCCCAGACCGTGCCGTTGCAGAATTCGAGCACGTTGCTGCCGCTGTTGTAGTGGATCGCGCCCGCGATGCCGGCGGCGCAGGCCTGCGCCGTATTGCCGACCCTGACCTCGCCGTTCACGTCGAGCGTGGTGGCGGGGCTGGCAACGGCGATGCCTTCACGGACCGGGTTTCCCTTGGCGCTGCGCAGGATCTGCAGCAGCGCGCCGTCGCAGATGGCGGCATAGCTGCCCGGCCCTTCGGCGTTATAAACCCTGTCAACGCCTGTACAGGCCGTGCCCTGCTGGGCGAAGGCGGGCAGGCTTGGGGCGAAAACGAGGCACAGGAAAAGCGCGGGCAGAACGTGTCTGATGAATGTCCTGGACATGATCGCGTTTCGCAAAAGCATTTTTCTGCAACCCTGTTACCAGTATAGGCCCTGGAATTTATTAAATAGTTAACGTATTCAATAGGGAAAGGAACGCCCGAGGGTTAGAGGTGGTTGTCCCTTGTATTCTGAGGTGATTCTAGCGGGCTGGTGTGAGGCTGTCGAGGCCCCTCGCCTGTCTCTTGGGGTTTTTGCTGTTTTGGCGGATAAAACCACATTTTTAATGTGGCTGTTGCTCTTATTCGTCCGGGAATTTCAAAATCTCGGCGATGAGCCAACGGAGATCATCGGCGGAGATCTTCGGAAAATAGACCTGAAAGAGCGAGAGAGTCGAAGGGGGTCAGACCTAATTTAGCCGCGGTTCGAACAACGCGCCGTTCGGCGACGCTAAGACGCAGATATGTTTCGAGGTTGGCGGTCACGGGGGGCGTTCCTGTGGTTTTCGTGCTGGCCCGCCTCCTTGATACAGAAAGTTTGGTGGACAGTCCAGATGGCGATGCCGGGGCTTCGGCCCCCCTGCCCTCGCCCGCGTAATCTGCTTTGGGGGTAGAATGGTGAGGATAGATGCTGCCAGGCGCCAAATGAGGGCGAGGCCGGTATGAAGCTTGAACCGGAAAAAAGAGAAAAAGGGGATGTTGCCACCGCAGAGAAAAAAAGCGTATTGCGGGGGAAGAAGGTATTGGAGCGGCTGGCTGAAAAGGCGCAGCGCCTCAGGGCCGAGATCGACAGCCTGCTGGAAAAGATGCGGATGAGAGAGATGAGACAGGACCCCATACTGAAGGACGCTGCCGAATTCAGGAAACGCCTGCAAGCAGGCGAGGAAAAATTCCTCAGCGCCGACGAGAGCGCAAAGTGGCGGGAATCGTTCCGGCAGAAGCAGGAAGCAATAAGAAATCAGCTTGAGGCGCGACTGAAAAGGTGAGCGACTGGACGGTGGACCTGAGCACGCAGTTCAGAGACGACCTCACTGCCATCCAAGAAGCATTCGCACAAAGACTTAAACAAATCAAAACCAACAAAGCAGCGGAAGTTGAGTGGCGGAAGTGCGAGGATTTTCAGGTTTTTGCCTCTGACGCCCTCGATCTGAGGGATGGTCTGGCTGACCCGGCAAAGCTCCTAAAGCCATACAAAGGCAACCCCGGCCAAACGGGAACCTACGTTTTGGATTCGCCTTCGGGACACTGGGAAGGATCGTTTTCCGTGGATGAAGAGAAGAAGGTCTATTACGGAATCAAAGTATACGAGAAACCGAAGTAAAATATGATTCTTCCCTTCAGTAGGCAGCGTGGTTAGTTTCCTGAGATGCTTGCTATGACGCAGAAGCAGACATATCTAACGGTCTTTTTTATCAGCCTGGCGTGTTCGATTGGGGGAATCCCCTTTGCTGCCTATGTCTGCAAAAGTGACGCCGATGCAGGGCGCGGCGGAGCTATCGGCTCCGCGCTCGCTTTCCTGTTTCTGTTCGTCACGACTGACTACGGAACCAAACTCTTCGAGGCTGTCACGAAGGACTTGCCGGAACTCAGAGCCCGTGTTGCGCGATTGAAGACGCAGACGGAAACGCCTGCCGAAGTCACGGCGCCCACCGTCGAGGCGAACGTCGCCAGGCTCGAACAAAAAATCAACAAAATCGAGACTGAAGTAAGCACTCTGGTCAATCGAATAGACATTGACGGACAGGGACAGCGAGCACAGAACATCTGGCTCGCTGTGGCGACGGTTATCGGAACAATTGCGTGGGGCTTCGGGGATCTCGCCGCAAAATATCTGTTGCCCCGCCACTAGAAGTTTCCCTGGGCTGGACCCAATGAAAGATGTGCGGGCGGTGGGAGTCGAACCCACATGAGGAAAAATCCCCGGAGGATTTTCATGCCGTCTGCGGCTTTCGCCGCCCGGACGCGGGCGCTGTGAGGCGCTCACGTTCGGTTTGCGGTCCGGACTATCCCTTCACCCTCCCCCGCGAAGTCGCGGGGCTTAGGTGCTGCCCGTCTAGTCTCTACACCTTCCCCTTTTTAGGGGCTTGGCTCGGGATTGCCATGTAAAAGGTTTCCCCGACTTTGAGCAGTTCTGCATCGCCGGTTTCCCGGCGAGCACTCAAGTTTGCTTAAGTCCTCAGCGTCTGCCATTCCGCCACGCCCGCACGGGGTGGCTTACGTAGCCAAGCTTATCACAGGGCAGGAAGCCTGAATTTACACGTCGGTTTTTTCTCCTATGCTAAGGCTTCGGAGGACAAGTCCTTTTTTCTTGGGCTTCGACCGGATGGCGTTGATCTCATACGTCAGTGAGTCTCTTGTTCAGGCCGAGTCGAAGGTTGATGCCGTATTGCAAATACGCTTTCAGGCAGCAGAGGGTGTATGTCCACCCCGCCGTTTGCCCCATCGCCCGTTTTACGCCTTCGTCATCCATCGGAAACTTGGCTTCGTTGATGGTAACAACTGTAGTGTCGGGACCCTCTGCCTTCAATTGAATGGTTACGCGACTCCCTGCGCCACACGCGGCCCATTCGTACACGATCCTGCGGTTCTCTTCGACCTCTATCACTTCCACGGGAACTTTGGCCCCTACGTCCGCGAACTCCAACTCGACTGTGGTACCGGCTTTCATGGGGCCGCTGGCACCCGAAATAAAATAGTGAGACATCCTTGTCGGATCGATGAGAGCGTCAAAGACCTCCTTGACGGGTTTCAGAATACGCTCGCGTACGTTCACTTCCACTTTCATCGTTAGTCTCCTTTTTTGTTCATGAGTGTTCCAGCGATTCTTTCAGCCGCCCCAACGCTTCGTCCCAGCGTTGCGAGATCCGTTCTAGCGAGCGCCGCGCCTCGGCGAGCTGAGCCGTCTCGAGTTCCCAGAACTGTTCACGTCCCTGGCGCAAACCGCGCGCCAGGCCGGCGTCGGCCAGTACCCGCAGGTGCTTGGTGACCGCCTGGCGGGTGACCCCGGCACCGTCGCTTAGTCGAGAGATAGAGAGCGGCCCTTCCCGGCCGAGGCGCGCGACCAGGCGCAATCGCGTCTGATCGCCCAGGGCCGCGAACACGGGCGCGTTGTCATCGAGCGCCGCGGCCTCGGCACGACTATTGCGTCTGGTCAACATATCGAGCCATGTTCTGAAGTTGCGCCGCCCAGCCTTGCGAATTCATGCGAAACGCCTCGGATCGGCGCGTGAGCGGGATATTGTCGAATCCTGATTCCGTCACCTTGATATGCGTGCCTTGGGGGACTTCTTCAAGCTGAAACACGACCATCGTGGTGGGCTCGTTGGAATAATCCTGCTGCGGATCGATCGCGTACGGGTGCCAGCGCCAGGAAAAGAAATGCTCCGGCTCCATGCGTTCGACATAAACTTCGAGCGTCAGATGCTCATACCCGGGATACGTGATCCTGCCTTTCGAGAGGGCGCCGGGTACGAACGGGTCCTTCATTTCGGCCTTGAACCATTTACCAAACTCCCGGAAGTCCGTGATCGCCCGCCACACCTTGGTGCGCGGCGCGCGCACGATGATTTCTTTTTCAATCCGGTCGGTACTCGTCTCAATCATGTGCAACCTTCTGGTTGCAGATTAGCTCAACGGCCGATTAAATGCAACCGCTCAGTTGCGCTTCGTTTAGGACGTTCCGGCCTCTGGAAAATGTCTGGATCGGGAGGCGCTCGATATCATCGAGAGAGACCTCGCCGTTACGGCGAATCGTGAAGGCCAGTGGTCCGGGCCTTACGTGGTTCGTTGTCTACTCTGCGACTTCGAGAAGGAAGCCTGAATTTACAGGTCAGTTTCAGGGTTTGATGGCCTTGGCCGGTTTTGTGTGCGTGGCTGGTTTCTGCTTGGTTTCTTTGGCTTCGGCCGCATGATGTTGATGGCGGCGGCATCGAGGTTGGTCTTGATGTGCGCGGCGTAATATTTCTCGATCATCTCGACACTGGTGCGGCAGTTTTTGGCGATCTGGTAGATGTCGGCGCCCTCCATCAGGCGCAGACATATATATGTGTGCCGCAGACTGTAAGCCGTCCGCGGCCGGCCTTCGCGATCGAACCGGAGGTCTTCCTCGTCCAGGATGGCCCTGAACAGCTCGCGCTGCCACTTCGGAAAGATGAGGTCCGTCGGTTGCGGCCGGCGCCATCCTCCTACGCTAAAGCTTCGGAGGACAAGTTCTTCGGAGCCGTTGTTAGTCGTGTTTGGCACGTTCTCTCCCCTGCCCTCTTCCTCCGCGCGCGCCGGACGCAGCCGCGTTTTCAGTCTCTCAAACGGGCGCACCGCGCCGGTCATGCTTTTGCAGTAGCCGACACCGCGCTTGCCGCGCACCTCGATCTCAAGGATGGTCTGGCCGCTGGCCTCGTCTTCGACAATCGTCACGTCCCGAAACTGCAGGCGCCGGGCTTCGTCAGGCCGCAGGCCGGTGTTGGCCGAGAATAGGACGTAATCGTGAAGCTGTTCGCATTCCCATTTGAAGCGCGCCTGCTTCGGTTCATGCGCGCGCTTTCTTGTGGCCTCATATAGCTTTTTATATTCCGCGGGAGAAAACCACGCCCGGTGCGAGATTTTCGGGGATGACCGGTACGGCTCGGAAAGATCGGGCAGGTGATCGAGCCAGCCGTGGCGGATGGCGGTTTTCAGGGTCTGGCGCAGAGTCACGATTTCCTGATGCATGGTGTTGTAGGCCGGCGGCTTGCCGCGTTTCTTCATCGCTTCTTCGAGGCGGTGAATGCGGTAATCCTGGATCTTGCCGGAGGTGATTTCTGAAAGGCCGAGGCGGCCGAAGAACGGCACGAGATGCACGCGCGACCGCCAGTGCTGGCACGCGACGTAGACCTTGCTGCGCTGGCCTTGCGTGATGATGTCGTATTCACGCAGGTATTGTTCGGAAGCCTCGCGGAAAGTTTTTTCTGTTTTGATTTCTCCGCTGCGGAGTTTTCCGTGTAGCTCCAGATACCAATCCTCGGCGATCGCCTTGGCTTTCGAGAGGCTGTCTTCCTTGGTGCTCGTCCGCCGATTCTTGCCGGCGAAATAGCTGGAGCACTGCCAGTGACTGCTGTTGGGGCGTTTGTAAACGTGAACTTTGCCGCCCATGATGGTGAATTGTTCGGGCATGGCGGATGCCCTCCTCACTCTTCAAGAAATGCGAAAGTGTGAAAGAGTTGTGTAAGACTATACGAGGCAGTGTATTATGTCAATAACTCTTTTATTGGCAGCAAGTTATTGAAATAACTGAGAGATTGTAGTTCGATTTTAAGTCCTCAGCGTCTGCCATTCCGCCACCCGGGCGCTGGCCGTACAAAGTTAACGAATCGAAAGAGTTAGTGCAATACTGGTGCCGGCGCGGCGGGCTATGAGCCAAAGAGTAGTGCTGATCACGGGGGCAAAAGGGGGCCTAGGCTCCTTTGTCACGGAGCGGTTTCTGGCGAGCGGCGCGACGGTTGTCGGGGTGTCGCGCAGCATCTCGCAGCAAGATTTCCCGCGCCCTAATTTCGAGGCGCTCCCGGTGGACTTCACGAAGGCAGCCGCGGTTCGTAGTGCGATTGATTTGCGGGCGGCACACCCGTGGCGGAAACGGACGACGCCACCTGGGAACAGATGCGCGACCTGAATCTTACTTCCGCATTTTATGTTTTGCGGGCGACGATTCCGCACCTGCGAAAATCCGGCTCCGGGCGCATCGTGGCCATCGGCAGCCTTACGGCAGTTGAGCCGCACGCGGGGCTTGGGGCCTACGTCGCATTCAAGTCCGCGCTGGTAAGTCTGGTGCGCACCGTAGCACTGGAGAACAAGGATGCGGGGCTCACCGCAAACGTGGTTCTTCCCGGCACGATGGACACGCCGGCAAACCGCAAAGCCATGCCCGGTGCGGATTTTTCGAAGTGGCTGAAGCCCGCGGATGTCGCCGATCTGGTTCTGTGGCTCGCCGATGAGCGCGCCACCCACGTCACCGGAACGGCTATTCCTATTGATGGCGCGAGCGCCTGAACGATAGCCCAGCCGCGGCTGAAAAAGGGCTGTGGAGGCTCGACCTCATACGCCCGTATCATGTTCTTAGTAAAAGAGATATTGCCCTATGCGGGGCAAAAGAATATGCTCTTGGGCACCATGAAAAACCCACATTCGAGGGCATCGTCGAGGACCAATCGCGCCTTCTTTGGATACCAACAAACCGCATTCACCGCGCTCGTTTTCTGTGCCATTTTTGCTCCCACAGGTTTCGCTCAGGCGGCGGGGCCGAAGGACGCAGGCCTGCGGCAAATTCGCAGCTATATAGCTGCGGGGTGGGATACGCTGACGCGCTCGCTGACCGATTGCAAGGTGATTGTGGATCCGAAACTGGCGGCGGCTTCGGTGCTGTACCTTCCCGCGGATTTCGATGCGCCGGACGTGCAAGTGAAGCACCTGGCGCAAGTGATTCATAAGCTGGGCGAGATAGACACGAGCAGTCTGGAGCCGCCGGGCTTGCTGTACCTGAACAACAAGTACGTGGTGCCCGGGGGAAGATTCAACGAGATGTATGGATGGGACAGCTACTTCATCGTTCGCGGACTGGTGGAAGACAAAAGGATCGAGCTGGCGCGCGGGATGGTGGAGAATTTTTTCTTTGAAATCGAGCACTACGGCGCGGTGCTAAATGCAAATCGCACGTACTATCTGACGCGCTCGCAGCCGCCGTTTCTTACCTCGATGATTTTGGCGGTGTACGACGCGCAAAAAGCGGCGGGGAAGGAAGATCGCGCGTGGCTGGAACGTGCGTATGGTTACGCGACGAGAGATCACGGCTTGTGGACGCGCGAGCCGCACTTGGCGGGGACAACCGGACTTTCGCGCTACTACGATTTCGGAAATGGACCGGCTCCGGAGAGCATGAAGGACGAGACGGGGCACTACCGGCAAGTGGCGGCGTTTTTTCTTGGGCAGCAACAGGACTTGTGGCGCGACTACCTTGTTCCCCGAAAGCCGGACGAGGACCATGTAGGGCCGCTGTTTGCTCTGGAAGTGTGTGATTCCGCCAAGACGATGGCACAGGCGGCGTGCGATTCCGCGGGCGTGGCTTCGCTGAGTGCGGACTATTACAAGGGCGACCGCGCGATGCGGGAATCGGGGTACGACGTTTCGTTTCGCTTTGGACCACACGGCGCGAGGACGCACCACTACGCGCCGGTGTGCTTGAACAGTCTGCTCTACAAGACGGAGAAGGATTTGGAGCGAATGAGCGGGATGCTCGGGCGCCCGGCTGACACGGAAGAATGGCGAAAGCAGGCGGAGGAACGCAAGGAGAGAATTCAGAAATATCTGTGGGACAGCGAGCGAGGGTTGTACTTCGACTATGACTTTGAAAACGGGAAGCGCTCGGACTATGAATATGTGACAGCGTTTTTCCCGCTGTGGGCAGGAATTCCGACGCCCGAGCAGGCGCGCGCGGTGATGCAACATCTGCCCACATT
>WNFR01007560.1_pt1 | contig 17264 bp, 19 predicted proteins | sample 5400221 | NCBI WGS metagenome assembly WNFR01 (sample SAMN13153357, study PRJNA577476) | soil metagenome | isolation source: 40 cm soil under Madrone tree | place: USA:California | collected 2016-06-14
ACTGACCGGGATGAAAACGGAGGCTTGCGGAATCGTAGGTGCCATGGGAGCCGGACTGAGGCCGCTTGGGAAACCGAGCGAACAGCCACCGTACCCTACCGTGCGTGCGCGCCGCATTTCTATCCAAACAACCTGCGACTCCTACGTCCCGAACGTAGAGGCATATAATACCAATCTTCGCACCATAATATGCCGCAAGCGGGGAAGGGCAATCGCGATATCTGCGGAATAGTCTTCGAAACTAGCCGGTTTCCAAGCAGGCTAGCGCCTCGTGCTTGCCAAGGCATTGGGAATGTATATACTATGGCTATACATCGTATTTGGCGTTGTGATGCATCATGTCCGGACAATCCGTTTTGAAATGGGGCAACAGCCTCGCGTTCCGTATCCCGGCCGCCATCGCCAAGCAAATGGCCTTGAGCGTCGGAGAGCAAGTGGAGTTTCATTTCGACGGTGAGAAGTTGATCATCGAAAAATCCGATGAAGTCTCCCCCTTCAACCATCGCGATCTGATGAGGGCATTGAAGCGGGCCAAGCGACAGCGCCAGGAGAAGGTCGACTTCGGCGCGCCGCGAGGCAAGGAAATTCTGTAGAGGGCGCGCCGATGGCCATCGCGCCTGGGGATATTCTGGAGATCGATGCGGAGGCGGCGATCGGCCATGAGCAGCAGGGACGCCGCCCGGCGTTAGTGGTATCGGTCGAGGCCTTGCAGAGCGCCTTGGGGCTGGCGATGGTGTGTGCTATCACGACTCATGGGGGCCGTTCCGAGGGTGCCCGCAACGATCTAGAAGTGCCCATCCCGCCCGGGCTTCCAGTGCACGGCGTCGTGCTGCCTCACCAAATGCGCACGATCGACTTGAAGGCGCGTAATTCCAAAAAGCTTTGCAGCGTGCCGCGAGCGACACTCCAGGCCACGCGCTCGCGCCTGAAGACGCTACTCGGACTCTAGCGCGTCGTTACACCGAGCGTTATGGTCCAGAGAATAGCCGCGCGTGTACGAGCCTTTTTCCTGCTCGGCCGCTATTCGTTCTCGATCCCCGAGTCGGTCTCCCGCGGCGAGTTACGGCCCCTCAGAAACCCCGCCGACCCCGCTCCTTAACCCGGTTTTCTGTTCCATTGCTCCCGAAACCCCAGTAACCGGACCCAGCGAGGAAAAATACACGCTAGTGAAACGCTAAATCATTGGGCAGGGAAGTAGTGGCCGTTGTCCAAATTGGCGAGCAGGCCGGGCTGTGCAGGCTCCCAGCCGAGGGCTCGGCGCGTGATGGCGTTGGACGCCGGGAGGTCCAGCGTGACCACTGCCGACAGGAACCCGAAGTACCCCGGCACCATAAGTTCGTCGGCGGGGATGCTCACGGCGGGCAGGCCCATGCGAGCGGCAATGGCTTCGGCGATCTCGCGGAAACGGAGCCCCTCGTCGCCGACCGCGTGCCAGGTCTTGCCGGCGGGCCCCTTCTCCAATGCAAGCCGGAACAATGAGGCGAGATCGCGGACGTGCACGGCGGGCCACCGGTTCTCGCCGTCACCGGGGTAGCCGACGAAGCCCTTCGCTTTCGCGAGCCCAATCAGCTGCAGGCGACGTGTCGCACTGTGTACGAGGGTAGGAATCCGCACGACCGAAGACCGCACGCCCTGCTTGGCGAGGCTGACCACAGCGGTCTCCACGACGTTGCGAGCCCGCAGGGTGCCTGCGTCCAGGGGCCCGCTAGGAAGGGCGGGGTCATCTTCGGTCGCCGGTCGGCCCAGGCTGACCGGTGCGCCGATACGGCCCGCCCGGCCCACGTTCGTGGGTGCGCCGATGCTTCCCGCAACGACCAGTGGCTTTCCGGTGCCCGCCAGTGCGTCGCCGAACGCGAGTACGGTCGAAAGCTCCGAATCGCCTAAGGCGGCGATCCCACCGGACGGGAGCAGTTCAGCCCTATACCCGACGTGGATGACGCCGTCGGACTTCGCAGCCGCCGCCTTGAGCCCATCGAGGTCGGCAAGATCCCCACGACGCACGTTGGCGCCGAGCGCGGACGCCGCTGCCGCAGCCGCGTCGGACCGGGCCAGGGCGGTGACCTCGTGGCCGGCCGCGATGAGTTCGGGGATGATGTGCGAACCGGCGTGGCCGGTTCCGCCGGTGACGAAAACGTGCATGCTACTGCTCCTTGTGGGTGATGTGATGCGGGAAGTGGTGGTACCGGTGAGGCCCAGCGTCAGCATGCAGGCGTGCCCCAACGACCGCGCCATGGGCAGCTGCCCAACGTCGATCGGGCGCAGTCCGAGGCTCTCGGTAACGCCGAGACGCCACCGATATGGCCGCAGGCTTCAACCGCCGTCGCTTCCCGGCCGACCAGCACATTCACCTCACGCAGCTTCCCGATGATCTGCTCCGGCGGAATGACTGACCTCCCATATAAATTCTCCATTTCCTATAGCCAACAGAGCTCGCTTTAGAATTGGAGCAGTTTTACCAAGTCACGCCACCCCCAACGCTCTTCGGCGCGACTTCAAATGGCCGAGAGGCCGCCGTCCTCCACTGGAGTTGGTTGATGAGAACGACGTAACACATGGCTTTCTCCCAGTGGCGTTGTGGGCCTGCCTGGGAGGACGAAGTGTCGGTATTTCAGTCGATATCGACTTTCATGGCAAGGTTCCAGGTACCGGCGCCGTTTTTGGCCAGGCCGATCATCATCAGGCCGAGCGCCTCTAGCGTCTGGGCCATGTGCAGGCCGCCAACGTCGAGCGGACGCAGCGCGAGACTTTCGAGGAAGGTCGAGACGCGCGCCTTCGCCTCCGGATCGTCGGCTGCGATGAACGCGTCGAGACGTCCACCTTTGCCAAGTACGTGACCGAAGATGGTGTTGAACGCCTTCACGACATGCGCGCCGGCGGGGACGCCCTTGGCGATCTCCTCAGCGCCAGAGCTGCCGTGGGGGGTGACGAGGCCCGAAAGGTCGGGAGCAACCGGGTTGGTGATGTCGATAATCACCTTGCCGTCGAGCGCTTTTCCAAAGTCGGCTACCGCCGCCGCCGCACTGGCGTACGGCACGGCGAGGATGACGATGTCGCCCGCCGGCGCGGCGCCATACGTCCCTGTGGTCGCTCCGGCAGCGAGCTTTTTGGCCAGCGCCCGCGCCTTGGCGGGGTCGCGGTTGACCACCTCAACGGTGTGTCCAGCCTTCGCGGTACGACCAGCGATTGCCGCGGCCATGTTTCCTGATCCGATGATGCTAATAGTGCTCATTGAAGTTTCCTCGTGAGTTGGATTATGTTTCTCGTAATCGCTCGGCGTACCCCCGACTAGTATCAAGGGGGTGCCGAGCCGTGTGCGTCAACCCTCATGCCCTTCTCGGGCCGACTAGTCTTGGGTCGAACAGACCACAGCATCGAGACATTGCTGTCCGCCGGACCCGTTGCGACGCCTTTCCTAAGCTCAACTCAGCGGGCAGGGAAGTAATGGCCGTTGTCCAAATCGGCGAGCAGACCGGGCTGTTTGGGTTCCCAGCCCAGGACCTTGCGCGTGATGGCGTTGGACGCAGGGGCGTCCAGCGTGACCAAGCTTGCGAGGAACCCAAAGTATCCCGGCAGCATCAGTACGTCCACGGGAATGCTCACGGCCGGCACGCCGAGACGGCTGCCAAGGGCCTCGGTGATCTCGCGGAACGGGATACCCTCGTCGCCGATCGCATGCCAATATTTTCCGGCAGGCCCCTTTTCGAGCGCCAAGCGGAATAAGGAGGCGAGATCGCGGGCATGCACTGCCGGCCACCGATTCGAGCCGTCCCCGGGGTAGCCGATAGCGCCCTTCTCTTTAGCGAGCGCGATTAGGATCGGGAGGAAGCCCGCATTATCGGTCGTGCTGTGCATGATGAGGGGAATCCGCACGATCGAAGACCGCACGCCCCGCTCCGCGAGGCCGATTACGGTGAGCTCCACGACATTACGAACCCGCAGGGACCCCTTGTACTCACCGCCGCCGGGGGGAAGGGCCGGGTCGTTTTCGGTCGCCGGTCGGCCCAGGAAGTGGGCCCCAGGGGCCGGCCAGCCTACGTTAGAGGGCGAGCCAATGCTCCCCGACACGACCAGCGGCTTTCCGGTGCCCGCCAGCGCCTCGCCGTACGCGAGCATGATTTGGAGCTCCGCGGCGGCCACGGCATCGATCCCGCCGGAGGGAAGCAGGTCTTGCCTATGCGCGACGTGGATGACGCCGTCGGACTCCGCCGCCGCCTTTTTGAGCCCGTCGAGATCCTCCAGGCTACCGCGCCGCACTTTGGCGCCGAGTCCGGACACCGCTTCCGCGGACTTGTCCGACCGGGCCAGGCCCGTAACCTCGTGCCCGGCGGCAATGAGTTCGGAGATGATGTACGGACCGGAATGGCCGGTCCCGCCAGTAACTAAAACGCGCATATTATTACCCCTTGAATGATTTGATGCGGGAAGTGGTGGTACCAGTGCGCTCAGCCGAGAAGGCTGACACCGATTGAGAAGTTGGTGTGCTTGACGGAGTGGGTGAGGAGGCCCAGCGACAGCATGCAGGCATGCTCCAGCGTGCGCGCCATGGGCAGCTGCCCAACGTCCATCTGGCGCAGTCCGAGGCTCTCGATGAACGCCGCGACGCGTGCCTTCGCCTGCGCGTCGTCCCCGGCGATGAACACGTCCAACGGGTGGCCCGCGACTGGACCGGCAGCCAAGACGTGGGAGAACTGGGTGTTGAACGCCTTGACGATAACCGCATTGGCAGGGGCGACCTTGGCGATCTCCTGCGCGCCGAAGCTGTCCTCAGGGGTCAAGAAGCCCGAGAAGTCGGATTTGATGGGGTTGGTGATGTCGACGAGGAGCTTGCCTGCCAGCTTTTTGCCGTACTGCTTCACCACGTCGAGAACCGCTGTGTAGGGTACCGCCAGGATGACCATCTCCCCGGCCGGGGCGGCGCCGAACGTCCCAGTCGTCGCGCCAGCTCCGATCTGCTCGGCCAGCGCCCGCGCCTTGGCGGCGTCGCGACTCATCACCTCGACGGTGTGTCCGGCCTTGGCGGCAAGGCCTCCGATCGCTGCGGCCATGCCACCTGAGCCGATGATGCTGATAGTGCTCATGTGCAGTCTCCTCGTGAGTTGGTGGTATTCGTACTTTCCAAATGGGACCGTGCGCTGTATCTTGTGGACCAGTGATCCAAATATATGGATCACTGAACCGTTTGTCAAGGCAACCTATGCGAGCCGACGCCAGAAAAAATTACAACCATTTACTTGCGGTCGCGCGCGGCGTCGTCAAAAATCATGGTACCGACGCGTCCATGCGAGATATCGCCCGCCGCGCCGGCGTCGGGTTGGCCACACTACTTCGTCATTTCCCGACGCGAGAAGCCTTGTTCGAAGCGTTGGTGTGTACGAATCTGGATGCACTGACGCAGAAGGCAGACGAACTCGAAACGGCGAATTCACCTGACGAAGCGCTCGTGTCCTGGTTTCGCGAATGGATGGCATTCGCTCAAAGCTATAGGGGCGTTGTCGCCCTGATGGCGGCCGCCCACACGAACCCGGACTCCGCTCTTTATGCTTCATGCGCTGCGGTGCACTCAGCGAGCGCACGACTACTGCTCCGTGCTCAGGCCGAAGGTACGGCGCGCACCGATATGAATGGGGACGATCTGTTCGCCCTGATGTCGGCGCTCGGCTGGCTCGTCGACCTACCCTCATTCGCGCCACGGGCCGATCACCTCTTTCACATCATCGCGCGCGCCATCCTGACAAAACCGTCGAGCAGCGATGTCAAGAAGGCCTCCAGGCGAGGGGCTGTTTCGCACCGAAAATGAGGGCGAGACCTTCCCTGAAAATCTCGGCCTTTCCTTCCCGTCAACCGGCACACCGCCGCGCGGCGCGATTGTTCGGCAGGCGTGAGGCTGTAGCCTCACCGAGGCAAATAAGTAAGCGCAAAGATAACTACGTACTTGAAATGGGACGCGCGATAATGTGGGGCCAGCATATAAGTGTAAGAGGAAGGATGAATGCTGAAGTTTTATGACTGCCTCACAGCCCCCAGCCCGCGGCGAGTGCGAATGCTTATCGCCGAGAAGGCCATCAAGCTGCAGACGATTCAGGTCGACCTGTCAAAGGGCGAGCATCTGAGCGATGCCTTCCGGGCGATAAACCCCCACCAAACGGTTCCGGTGCTCGAGCTCGAAGACGGAACTAGACTGCTTGACTCGAATTCGATCAGCTTGTACCTCGATGAGGTTTTTCCCGAGTCGAACCTGACCGGCACGAGTCCGCAGGAACGTGCCGTCATCGCCATGTGGCAGCGTGATATGGATCTCAACGGTTTGCTGGCCGTTGCGGAATGCTTCCGCAATAGCTCCAAGGGATTTCGAAACCGGGCGCTAACCGGCGCTGTAGACTACGAGCAGATCCCGGAGCTCGCCGAGCGCGGTCGCCGCCGTGTCCGTACGTTCTTCACCGATCTCGATTGTCGCTTGGCGGACAGTGAATACTTGGCGGGCGGACGCTTCACCGTTGCCGATATCACAGCGTTTGTCTCCGTCGAGTTCGCATAGCTGCGGTATGCCAGCCCGACGCCGCCAGCCTAACGGGTAGCAACGTCACTCCGCCAGCAGCTCGCCCTTAAAGAATGTCCGCGGGTCCCAATGATCAAAGCCGCTGTTCGGGATTTCGGGCATATCTTGCTTTAGCATCCACTCGGCGGCTTCGACGCAGGTCGGATGCCAGAGACGATCGTCCGCCATCGTCATCTCGACGATCCGGCGAAACGCATCACGGCGCTCGAGGCTGTCAAGCGGCGTCGTAACATGACAAGTCGGCGACTGGATGTCGCCACGCTCAACTATATTATCCAACATCCTTCCGAAGGCATCGACAAAGGCGGCGCTGTTGGTCGCGCCCTTGGCGGCGGGATCGCGGAATTGACGGAACGCCTTTGTGTAATAACTCACGTCCGCACATTCCGGACGGGTGGGCAGGACGGCCAAGCCGTTCCGAACGCCAAAACCGCCACGTGGCTGCGATATATAGACATAATCTAATTCGGCCATCAGCGCTTCCGTCGCAGCGGAGCTGATTCCGCCGGGAGGCCGAAATCCCCGCAGCTGCACGCCTATGCTTGCAAATCGCTCATGCGCGTGCCGCAGAATGGCGATCTGCCGGTCTTCCGGGAGAATGAACCAACTTTCGTGCCTGTAACCGTGGCTGCCGACCTCATGGCCGGCATCGGCAACCGAACGCACCGCATCGGGATAGTGATCAACATTCCAGGCTTCGAGAAAGAACGTAGCTCGCAAGCCATATTCTGCCAGCGTATCCAAAAGGAAAGGTAATGTCTCATGGACCGATTTGTGGCGCCCCACAGGCTCGTCCGGTGGCCAAACTCCCATTTCCAGATCAGCAGCCTCACCCATATTGTCGAAGGAAAAGAGAACTGCTCCCTGCTTCTTGTCCGGACCCCAACTCATCATAAAATCTCCAACTTCTGACCTTTTAGCCTGTGCCGGCGCGCGCCCGGCCTCCGCTGCCTGGCCTAGGTACGATCTTCGTCGACTGGAGCGACTCATATGAAATGCAGCGTCGCTGTCGCGCTTTATTCTAATATAATAAATAATAATATAGTACATTAATCGCACGCTGGTCGAAAAGTTACAGATCTGAGCCCGCCAGCCCGAAAACCCTCAACCATCAAGCGAAGAGGACTACCATGGGTAAGATACTTGTCACCGGCGCCAGCGGTCATCTAGGTCGCAAAACGTTGCAGCACCTCCTGAAGCGACGGCCAGCCGGCGATCTCGTCGGCTTAGCCCGCGACCCAGAACAGGCGGCCGATCTTGCCGCTCAAGGCATCGAGATTCGCAAGGGCGACTATTTTGACTATGGCTCGCTGTTGAATGCCTTCGAGGGCGTCGAGAAGGTGATGCTTATCGCCACCCTGGGCTTTACCGACCGCAACACTCAGCATTACAACGTGGTCACCGCGGCGCGGCAGGCCGGCGTCAAACATGTCGTCTACACGGCCTTCATCCGCCGCGAGGGATCGGACTTCATCCTGCCCGAGTGCACGCATTCCGATATCTTTTGCGAACAAACCTTGAAGGCCTCGGGCCTCACCTACACGATTGTTCGACAGCCGGCGTTCCTCGAAACCTTCCAATTTCAATTTGGCGACAAGGTCTACGAGAAGGGTCTTCGCGTTCCGGCCGGTGACGGCAAGGCTGCACCGGCGTCGCGTAACGATATTGCCGAGGCACAGGCGGTGGTGCTTACGGAGGTGGGCCACGACAACAAGATCTACTCGCTTACCGGCGATCCGGCAGTCTCATACGCGGACATCGCCCAAATCCTTTCCGACGTCCGCGGCACCTCGGTACCCCTCATCCCGGTAACTGATGAGAAATACATTGCCAACTACGTCGGGGAGGGCCTGCCCGAACCGGTCGCTGCGTTCGCCCTCGCATGGGTCCATGGCACCAACCTCGGCGAGTGGGGTGAACTCACTGGCGACCTTGAGCGTCTGATCGGTCGCAAGCCGATGACGACGGCCGAGTTCCTGCGCGACAATTATCCCATGGTCGTCCCGCAGATCGAAGCTGCGAAGCGCAACAAGGCGGGGTAGGACGCCATGCGATCGACGCGGGCCAGGGCGGACATCATAGCGCCCCTATATCCACTCCGATATGTATCGCCATACCCTCTCCGAGCGTTTCCTCTTGTTTTTCTAATGGCATCGAAATATAGTGTCGACAGCCAGTGTGGCAGATAGGCAAATTATTACTTCGCATACCATATGGCCGACTTTCCCCGCGGAGACGGGGGCGGTTTCAGCCTCGAAGTTGGGAGAGACGCTTTGGCAAACATGACAGCACCCACGATCACACCGTCGCGCGAGAAGGCGGCGCTGCGGCGGCTGCGCCAGGCAAAGACCGACGTCGTGCAGTATTTCCACTACGCCTTCCGCGTCGCCGACATGGAACGCACCCGGCATTTCTACGAGGACGTGATCGGCGTCCCGCTCATCGGTTGTGATGTCGTGGAAGTCGATCCCACCGACAACTCGCCGTCAAACTATATTCACACCTTTTTCGAGCTCGCCGACGGCAGCTACCTGGCGTTCTTCCAGTACCACAACGATAAATATCCCTATTTCGAGCGCAAGCCCAGCTACATGGACCATTGCGCCGTCACCGTCCGGGACGACGAGACCTTCTGGGCGACCGTCGAGCGGGTGAAGGCCGAGAACATTCCCTACTTCCTCGTCGAGCATCCCAACTGCCTCTCGGCCTACATTACCGAGCCCGACGGCGGCCACTTCGAGATCGCCCGGCCCGCGCCCTTCTGCGCTGACGTGATGGAGCAGGACGACGCCCACGAGGTCCTCGCCAAATGGCTCGCCGAGCACGGCTCCAAGCAGAAGGTCGTCCGCTGGGGAGAGCATGAATGAGCGCGAGGGCCGAGGTGTTCGAGGTTGGCCATATCCCGGTCTACCGCTACACCAGCAGCACCGCCGCGCCCGACTATGCGCTGATCCTGCTGCCCGGCATCGGCGGCTATGGCGGATATTATCCCGGCTTCTGTGACCTGCACGTGGAAAAGGGCCTCGAGATCTGGGCGATGGACCCGCCCGGACATGGCCGCTCGGCGCTACCGCGCGGCCAGTTCACCGAACAGGCCTATATCGACGACGTACTCACCTTGGCCGAGCATATCGCGCGCACTACCGGCTTGCCGGTGTTCACCTATGGCTCGAGCCTCGGCAGCGGCACCGCCTTCCTCGCGCTCGAGCAGAGCCCGTATCTGGTCGGCGGCGTCGGCATGGGCGTGGCCATCCCCGCCGCCGGCTGGATGGCCGACGCGCGCGCGGCGCTCGCCAGCGAGGGCGTGGCGCAGCTGCTCAAAGTGTTCGGCAGCGCGATCCAGTTCAACATCTTCAGGTTCCTCGACCTGGAGAAGAATTATGGCGACCCCGAGCGGGTGAAGAAGGTCTACGCCGATCCGATGGTCTGCTGGCACTATGACCTTCTGAGCTGGCGCTCCTACCTGACCTACGATCCGCCGGTGCCGCCGGAACAGAACAGCAAGCCCTACCTGGCGATCGTCGGCGGCGCCGACCCGCTGTTCCCGGCCGAGGAGGTCAAGCGGGTGTTCCAACGGCTCGGCGGACCCACCACCCTCGATCTCGTCGAAGGCGCCCCCCACCAGCTCATGTTCGACCGCCCCGACTATTTCTCCGCCGCAACCGATACATGGGTCCGATCCCACCTCGCAACCGCAATCGCTTAATTGCAGATGTCTATCTGACGTTGGGCTTCATTTTCGGAAATCGGTCATCTTTGAGGGGAGAGTTATGAGACTGGTGAGGTTCAAGCACGGGGAACGTGTCGGCCAGGGGCTCGTGGAGGGAGGACGGATCGTCGTCGCCGGGGGCTGGTCCGACCTGTCGTCCGAGGAGGCGCGGTTCGATCTTCCGACCTGGGATAGTGCCGCGCTGGAGGGCGCTCTGGCAGGGGCGAGGGAGGAGATTGCGCTCGAGGAGGTGACCCTGCTCGCACCGGTTGCGTCGACCGCCAGGGTCATCTGCCTGGGCGTGAACTACCGCGATCATGCGGAGGAGGTGAAGCAGGAGACGGGGGACTGCCCGCCCTTGTTCGCGAAATATCCCGACACCCTGGTCGGCCACGAGCAGGCGATCATCCGGCCCCGCGTCTCGGACACGTTCGATTTCGAAGGCGAGATCGCCATCGTCATCGGCAGGCCCGGCCGCCACATCCCGCGCGAAAGCGCGATGGACCATGTGCTCGGCTACAGCTGCCTGATGGATGGCAGCATCCGCGAATATCAGTCGCACTCTCCCACTGCCGGCAAGAATTTCCACCGGTCGAGCGCGATGGGGCCCTGGATCGTCACGGCGGACGAGGTCGCCGACGCCTCGGCGATCGAGCTCGTGACACGCCTCAACGGCGAGATCGTCCAGTCGGCGACGTCACGGGACATGATCTTCGGTATCCCGACAGCCATCGCCTACATCTCCCGCTGGACACCGCTGCGCAGCGGCGACGTCATCAGCATGGGAACGCCGGCGGGCGTCGGCTGGGCGCGCACGCCGCCTCTGTGGATGAAGCCCGGCGACACGATCGAGGTCGCGCTCTCCGGGATCGGGACGTTGCGAAACACCGTCGCCGACGAACAGAAAGAGGAAGAGGGTTAGGTGGTTGCGCCCGAAACATATGCCGGCGCGGCGCTCGCCGCGAATGCGATATGGACCCTGCTCGACCAGCGCCGCTACGAGGACATCCTGCCCCATCTGATGCCCGATTGCGCCTGGCAACGGACGGAAGGCTGGCGCTGCGGGCACGACGATCTGCGTGCCTCCTTCCTCGCGCGTCCGGCCGACCTCCTCAGCCGGCATGTCGTCACCAACTTCACCGCGGAGCAGGCCGACGACGGCAGCCTTAAGGGCCGATGCTATGTGACCGCCTATTTCGCCAGGACCGAGGACCATGACGCGACCCAACTCATGGACCAGCCCTACATCATCGGCGACGTCGATTTCGAGTTCGTCCAGTCGGACCAACGCATTCTCATCGCGAAGATCAGTGTCCACCAAGCCTTCGCCATCAAGGCCCTGATCAAATAACGGCTTCACATTCAACGCTCGAAAAAAAATGGCAGATGGAAGATCTCGCCTGGGCAGCAACAATGTCAATGAAACTACTTTATATCTCAGGACTGTTTCTTGGTGCTATCGCTGCTCAGGCAGGCGCAGTGTTCCTCTTGCCGATGTCGAAAGGCGCGACGGCGCCGCTTGCCACGGTCGGCTTGATGATCTGTTTCTGTATCTTCGCGATCTTGCTCAGCCGGCTCCTGACCGCCGGCGTCAGTCTGTCAATTCTGGTGCCCTTGATGTCAGCCTTGGGTCCTCTCTCTGGGATCGTGATCGGAACATTGGCTTACGGCGAAGCTGCGTCCCTGGGAAAGATCGGCGTGCTTCTTGCCGCCTGTGGCCTGATTGTTTTGGCGAACTTCCTCTGAGGAGAACCTGAAGCTCGCAGCTTCGGCGCTTCAAACCGCTCTGTTGGCGGGCCCTGTGTACGGGATTGCCCTGTACCGACAAAGCGACTCGAGGCAGGTTTGGTGTCAAGTTTTCGAGTTTGCTGTCCACTCGTCGCCGGAAGGTCTAGCCGCGGTTTTCATCGCTTGGTTACAGAGCGGATCGCGGATGGCGCGCCCCGCTAGGTCAAACTTTTCGATCGTCGTTGGGCGATTTATCGGGCCGTATGCCACACCATCGTAAGACTGCGGTATAAATGGCGCTCGTCGCCCTGCGGCAATGTCTGGAAGATGTCTTGCGCAACAGTTTCCATACGACTTATCAAGGCCCCACGAAATCGCCATGTAACCATCACCGGTAGACCCAGTATGAATGAGAGCAATAAGGGGGAGCGCCGCGGCCGTCCGCCCAAACTTACCAACCAGCAGATCCTCGATGCCGCCTGCGCCATCGGATTGCCGGACCTCACCCTTGGGGGGGTTGCCAAGGCGCTGGGCGTCTCCGTCGCGGCCCTCTATCATTATTTCAAGGATCGGGACGAACTTGCCGAGTTTGTCGCAAACGCCATTATCGTCGATTATCCGCTGCCACCTGACGGCACGGGGGATTGGTTTCGCTGGGCTCATACTTTCGCCTACTCGCAGCGGGCCATGTTCGAGAGGTTCCCCGGCCTGGCACAAGTGGCTGTGCAGCGAACCATCAAAGCGGCCATCCCGCGTCTAGAGCAGTCGGTACGGCTTGCCCTGAAATCGGGGTTTGATGAAAAAGCCGCTTGGTGGGCCACGCGGGCGATCCAGGAATTTGTCTTCTCGTGGTATCACAGAGTGGAGATCCGCAAAGCGCTCACCGCTCGCACCGGAGAAAGCTATCAAACTTCGCTCAGAGGTGTCGTGCGTAAATTCCCGCAAGGGGAAATGCCATTGATGCGGTCAATCACAATGAAGCGTCAGGAAGAGTCGGAAGACGAAAGATTCGAGTTCAACTTGCGCGCGCTCCTCGCGGGTATCGCGGCAATGCGGACGGCCAATCCGACCCCGATGCCCGACAAGAAAAGTGTGGTCACCCCCCGGACATCGAGGAAGCGGCGTGCCATTCAATAATCCCCCGCGGTTTGTAACGCGAGTTCGATAGTCGCAGTCAATTGCGTCGTTTATCCATGTCTGCCAACGCGGATCCACCGTTTGCCCTCCCAGTTACCGGGTTGCTGCGCAGGCGAGCGCCGCGCAACCGCAGCAAACATTGGTATTCAACCTAAACGCGGTTATTTGATCGCCTTTCGATCGCACTGGATAGTGCGGCTGCCGTGATCTGCACATGGCGTGGACCCTCTCCCGCGACGCCCGCGACGCCCGCGACGCCCGCGCCGCCGACCGCCCGACCCCACGCATACCGAGACGTTTAGGCCCGCGAAGAGTGATCCATGTCGCTCTGTGCGTTAGCGCACACAAGGCCATGAACGCGGCATCATCGTTAAATCGCTCGACTCGCTTTTCAATTATACTGGACTTTTCAATGGTATTAGATAATGATGTCCTTTCCGGGAGTTGGCGATGGCGCGCGCCTCTCCTGGCAGCAACTCGGCGGTGGGCGTCGACAAGCCGCGACTCCGGGAGTATCGAAAATAAGCTTGGATAGGGGAGGAGATTTATGAAACGAATACTTGCTATTTGCTGCGCGAGCTTCGCGGCGTGGTCGGTTGTGGCGCCGGCTTTGGCTCAGTCAGTTCCACCAGTCGCAGCGACCCCGCAAGAACATGTGCTCGATGATATCGTCGTGACTGCGCAAAGGCGATCAGAGAGCGCGCAGTCCACTCCGCTCGCGATCACTGCTGTTAGCGGCAAGGACCTTCAGAGCGCCGGCATCAAATCCATTGAGGAACTGAGTCAGAGCATCCCGAACGTCGAATTCGGAGGCCTCGGCGGGGACGCGAAGATTTTCATTCGGGGTGTGGGCTACGACAGCATCTCCCCCGGCGGTGAGACTCGCGTGGCAGTATATGAAAACAATGTGTATCAAAGTCGCTCGCAGGCTGCGTTCACGACGCTTTACGATATCGATCGCGTCGAGGTGCTTCGCGGTCCACAGGGAACGCTTTATGGCCGGAACGCCGTGGCGGGTGCGATCAATATCATCACGGCAGATCCGGGCGCGCAGCTGAATGGCTATGTCTCGGGCCAGGCGGGCAACTATAGCCTTATTCAGACGGAAGGCGCGATCGGCGGACCCGTCACGCAGTGGCTGGGCGCCCGCGTGGCGTTTCAGACCGTCGATCGTGACGGCTATGGTCACAATATAGGGACAGGGGAGCCGGTTAACGACGCTCATTCGCGTAGCGTCCGGCTGACGCTATTGGCGAACCCCGCCGACAAGGTACAAGATCGCCTGGTCGCCGACTACTATAACGCACGCGACCACAATTTTGGGTACCGCTATCTAGGTGAAAGCTTTCCCGGACCCGGATACGTTCCGGTCCCAGTTGTTTTGGGAGACCGGGTTCCCACCAACATCCAAGATACCGCGGGATTGGGTCCGCTTAACCACCTCCAAACATATGGCTTATCCAACGAGCTAAGTGTGAGTGTAAATGAATTACTAACGCTCACGTCTGTCACCGGATATCGACATTTGACCTCGCAGATTGCCGATTCCGTCTACGGAGGCGTTAAAGATTTGGCGATCCAATCGATTTATGAGAATTCTAACTCAGTCACGCAAGAGGTGCGCCTGTCTGGCGGTAACAATATTTTCAACTATGTGATAGGTGGATACTATTTCCACGAGGATCACGTTACAGACAATCGCGCGCCCTTCAGCCTGCTGCTATTTGGCGGTCCGGACCAATTTGTTCAATTCTATAACGCCGGAGGGACCGAAAAAACGAACGCCTATGCGGGCTTTGGTCAGGCGGATATCAAGCTTCTTTCTGGGTTAACGCTTAGCGTGGGGCTTAGATATTCTCACGAGAAAAAGGACCTCAGCGAGTTTGCATCGGTTGATTTCGCGACGCCCTACGATAAGTCTGTGCCAATAGTGCCCTTGATTCCCACAACGGGCCTCTCTCCACCACAGACTGCTTCCTATAATTCTGTCGATCCGCGCGTCTCTCTTACCTACCAATTTAACCCCCGAGTAATCGGGTACGTTACCTACTCTCAAGGCTTTAAGAGCGGGGGATTCAATATCGGCGGTGTTCAACCTGCTTTCAATCCCGAACGGATCAAGGATTACGAGGGTGGATTGAAGGGGGACTATCTAGATGGACGCCTGCGAGCGAATGTCGCTGCGTTCTACTACGATTACACCAATCTTCAGGTCAATGAAACTCGGGGATTTTCCGAGCAGACGCTCAACGCGGCGTCCGCCAAGGTAAAGGGGGTGGAGGCGGAATTCACGGCGCTTCCCACGACGCAACTGCGCGTTTCGCTCAATGCGGCATGGCTTAACGCAACTTACACGGACTTCATGACAGGCGACCCGGCGCGGTTATCGTTAGGTACGCTGAACCTCAAGGGGAACCGTCTGAACTACGCGCCGAAATATAAGGTGGGGGGAAGCGTCGCGTATACGATCCCGTCCCTGTACGGTAATTTCACACCAACAGCAGATGTGACCTGGACCGATAGACTGTTCTTCACGCCATACAACACGCCTCGCCTGTCACAGCCAGCGCACACTAATCTCGACCTTTCAATTCGATGGGTGGGCGTGGATCCGGTCTGGACCGGGAGTCTCTTCGTCCGAAACGCGACGAATAAAATTTATATTACCGGCGCGGGCGTGAATAACCCGATACTCAAATACAATCGCGCAGGTCAAGTTAGCGCTCCCAGGACATTCGGTATCCAGGTCACGCGGCACTTCTAACCGCCCGGCTTAAGCCCATCGAAAGCGTGCAAACCCCCTTTACTTCCCCCATGCGGAAGAGCGGCGCCGAGTGGCTTATTGCCAACGGCGTAGCTCCGGCGGGCCTGACTCCGGAAGAGCTCTTCGCCAAGACAGTCGAACAAACGGTGCCTATGAAGAGACCGCAAACGCTGGCCGACTTGGGCGAGATGGTAGCATTTCTGCTTTCCGATAAGGCCGGGAATGTGACTGGCCAGACCATCGCAGTTGATGGCGGCGTACTTATGACGTGACAAAGGAGAGCGACGGCCCGGCGTCGAGTTGCCCCCGGCCTGGCGCGTGGGATGAAGCCGGCCACGCCGGCAAGCAGGGCTGGGCGCAATGGCACAAATCAAATGCGTGGTTGGTGGCAAAGCAACCCAAGTCTGAGAGGAGAGGGGAATGATTACCAATCAATTGTTTCGACAGATGGCGTATGTGGTTCCTGATATACGGGAAGCTGCCAGGAAACATTCGGAATTGTTTGGATCAGGGCCGTTCTTCGTCGTCAAACACATCCCTTTCCGCTCGTCGATCTATCGCGGGAAATCTATGCCGTTCGAGCATAGCGCCGCTTTCGGGCAGTGGGGCGACATGCAGGTCGAATTCATGCAGCGCGAGGATGACCAGCCTTCCGTTCTGACGGAGGTTCTTGAAATCTCCGGCGGTCGTCCGTCAACGCATCACAAGGCAATCATCATTCCGGATCCCGGCAAAGCCGCTCACGCATTCGAGAAGGCAGGCTATCCCATTGCCTGGGAAGGCGTCATGGAGGTCGGCATTGAGGTCTACATGGTCGATACTCGTACACTTTATGGCCATATGATTGAATTGTATGAGCCGTCTGAAATGGTTGATTCTTTTTATGCGATGGTGAAGAGTGCCGCTATAGGCTTCGACGGAGCCGACCCCGTCCGCGATTTCGCGTTTTAAAAATGTGGGCCGGCGCAGCGATTTCAGTCGCTACGCTGAACCGGTGGGGGCTAGGACGGAACTAGACTGCTTGACTCGAATTCGATCAGCTTGTACCTCGATGAGGTTTTTCCCGAGTCGAACCTGACCGGCACGAGTCCGCAGGAACGTGCCGTCATCGCCATGTGGCAGCGTGATATGGATCTCAACGGTCTGATGGCCGTTGCGGAATGCTTCCGCAATAGCTCCAAGGGATTTCGAAACCGGGCGCTAACCGGCGCTGTAGACTACGAGCAGATCTCGGAGCTCGCCGAGCGCGGTCGCCGCCGTGTCCGTACGTTCTTCACCGATCTCGATTGTCGCTTGGCGGACAGTGAATACTTGGCGGGCGGACGCTTCACCGTTGCCGATATCACAGCGTTTGTCTCCGTCGAGTTCGC
>WNFR01003100.1_pt1 | contig 17263 bp, 18 predicted proteins | sample 5400221 | NCBI WGS metagenome assembly WNFR01 (sample SAMN13153357, study PRJNA577476) | soil metagenome | isolation source: 40 cm soil under Madrone tree | place: USA:California | collected 2016-06-14
GTCCGGTTGCTCTATTTAATACCTTCTCTTGCATCCTGGCGTCGCTAAGTCTTCGTGAAAGCTGCATGCGGGAAAACCGCACGTGCAGTTTGAGAGGCGGACGGAGGCCAGCGCGAAAGCGCGCCTCCTCCGACCCGACGATCTGATGACAGCATACCGCGATTAGTAATGATAAAAGTCGGCTTGCGGGAAGCGATCGTGATCGCGATCGCTCCCTCTTGACCGGAAATCCGGAGTTTTGAGCGCAAGGTGACCTCGCGTAAACCTGACCTAATTCCAAGTCAAGCCGCTGGAGTACTTAATTGCAGCAGGCCCATATCAATGACATCGCCAGTAATGCCGGAGACCTGTACTCGGTCACCAAGTCTGATTCCTCGCTTCCCAACCAGGAGAAGAGCGCCGAGACTGGCGGGGATGACGTTTTGCAGTGCGAGCAAGAGCCCAGCGCTGAGAAGCCCAAAGTAAGTTGCGACCGACTTCAGGTCAGAAGCAAGGACGAGCAATATGACGACTGCAATGGCGAACAGCGTGGAAAATTGGTGGATCATGGCTATGAGTCGTCGCCGATTTGGGTCTTGAACACGTCGCAGTGCGAGCCGGCGCGAAACCTGGCCGATTGCAAGCAACAAAGCTATGATCAGCGCAACGACGAAGAGTCGGATCAGCAGCTCTTTCCACGCCTGCTTGTACTGGCCAGCTACGTCTGTTCGCAAGCGCAGCACGTTTAATTTGTATTCGGCAAGCAAAACCTTTTGTTTATCGAGCGCTACGATTGCCGGAGACAGCCCCTTGAGTTCGAGGGTAACTGCGTCGAGGTGCGACTTCTGGTCGCGCAAGGATGGAAGATCGCTGGTCTGCAAGTCGATTATTGCAACACTCTGAATCAGCCGAGCGACGAAAGCGGCCAGTGGGATCCGCAGATTCTCCGCAGACAATGTCAAGTTGTTCGTGAGGCGTATCTTTTCGTCAACCACGTGAAGCTTACGGCCCATCGCTGAGACGTTCGACCTTAGAGCGAGGATGCCGGCGTCACTGCTCGCGATTCTGGAATTTGCCTCCTGTGGGCGTGCTGTCGCGGAGGGAACTGACTCGCCGTTCATTTCCGGTATCGATTGCGCGAGGTTGTCGATGGTGGAATCCAAATGTCCGCTTTGTGCGTAGGCCTCACCGGGACTCTGGACAAACTCGACTAGATCATTGATCCCCTGCGCGACTGCGTCCAGCAGATGCAAGCGAGTTTGAGCGTCTTCCTCAGCAGCTTTCAATTTCCCGCGGTCCGCCCAGCTTGCGGCGTTCAGCCTTTTGTCGAGGTTTTTGATCTCCCCCATCGCTTGCTGAGTTAGTTCATCATTTCGTTTCTTTAGTTCGATGAAGTGGGCAAGGTCAGCAGGAGGAGGATCTGTGGATGTAGTTCCGCCGCGTGAGGAAGCGGCGCTTGTTTCCACCACGGCATCCGCCTTGGCGAACTCGAACGAAAGCTTCACAATCTGCCGTTCGATCGCTTGATTGTCATCGAGAAACATGAAGTCGGCCGGTTCGTTGGCGACCTGCCGTTCGGCGTACACATGGCGATACCAGTTCACCGATTGAAGGAGGTAGCCAATGACTTCTGAGTTGGAGGGGAGCTGATATGTACTTGGCGAGGTATCGGCGGAGAGTCCGGCAGCCATCGCGGCTGCGACAATCCCACAACAGGCGGCTACCTGCACACCCCGCTTCACGTTTCTCGCCCTTCCTGGACGATGTTTGCCGGAGTATTGGCCTCCCCAACGCGAGCCGCTTTGTCTACACTCGATGCTTTGCGCACGATCTTCCAGAACGCGAACCCCCGGCTCTTCGATCCAGCGCACATTGCCTGCTCCCACTCCTGACGCCAGTCGCTGCGACAGTATCCGAGACATCGAAATCCCATCATCCCTGCAGGTCTTTGGCTTTCTATCGGTACCTCAAACGATTGACCCAATATGTCGTTGTAGCGAATTGTGCGTTTCCCCACGAGCACGAGCAGATCGCGCCCCGCAGAGTATTTCACGGTCTCCTCGCCCAGCGGTGGCGTATACAGCACCATATAAATTGTGTCGCCCACCTTGACCGACACGTCATAGCTCGCGGCGTCAGAGGCGCCACTTCCGGCAGTTTTATGAACTTTAACCTCAGTGATGGTGCCCACTTGATACTTCGAGGTGGACTGGCCAAACGCCGGAAACAACCGTCAAAAAGATAAGAAACAGACCCGCTAGCCTCAGCATAATTGACCCCCTCGTCCGCTCCTATTGGATTCCCAACCTCAAAAAGCCGGTCAGGATCGCGGTTGGTTGCCCGGAACCGGCAAAGTATGATTGCTTGATCGTTTTCACGATGTTGCGAGCCAGGTTGTGCGTAGCCCGCAAATTGCTGCCGGAGAAGCGAACATCGCCATTCACGGTGCGCTCACGAACGACTTCACCCTCGCGTGTGAGGAGTTGACTCCGCACAGTTAACTTCGTGGCACCACTCACGGTGGTCACCGCACGCTGGGTTTCGCTGCCCGCCGCATACTTCTCTACAGTTGTTTTGAGCACCAGCAAATCTGGAACTTCGCTGGCCTTGAGGTCGCCATCGCGGAACACCCGCTGGAATTGGTTTGTCTTTTTCAGTTCCTCCACGAGATTTTCGTAAATCGCGATTTGAAACGAATAGGCAAGGTCCAGGTTCCCAGGGTCAATCTGGTCAACTTGAACACTCCAGCGTGTGGCGGAAGTCCCGTTACCACCGGAGGATTTCGCAGCCCCGGTCTGGCCATGCAGTTGACCGGGGAGTGCAAGGATGATCGCCACCAACGCCGCCCCGCAAGCGACCGATAAATTGCATTTACTTGTTTTCATGCCTGGCCTCCGTAGCCTCTTCTATGACACGTATAGAGGTGTTTGTTGAAACGCTTATATCTCGATCTTGGTGCTGCACTTGGCATGGCGGTGGCTCTTTCCCTTCCGGCGTTAGGCCAGGTCCCTGAAGCTGCACCTCGGACAGCAACTATCATGGGCACAGTCACCGATGCCAACGGCGATGTGATCCCGAACGCGACGATCGTCCTTAAAGAAGTTGAAGGCAATGACCCTCGTACGATCCTGACAGCCGAGAACGGGATGTTCGAGTTCCACGATGTGACACCAGGCATTACCTATCAGCTCAGGATCAGCGCCAAGGACTTTGCAGACTGGACATCTACCCCGATCACACTGAATCCGGACCAGTTCGAAATTGTGAGTGGTATCCAACTGCGAATTGCAAGCGAGCGCACCACTGTCGACGTTCATTACGACCCTCTCGAGGTGGCGACTGAGCAGGCGAATCGTCCTGAACGGACAATGTCCCGGTACTGTTATTCCTCCCGTTCGCGAATCCCAGCAGATGAGTCGCCCGAGTGCTGAATGGTGCGCTCGTGTTCCCTTGTTGCGTTATTGTTTGCGCTGGCGCTGCCAGGCTACAGCAGATCAACACAGTCGAGAACCACAAAGCGTGACGTCGGCCTGGGTGGTAAGCCTCGCTGTGACTGCGTGAAACAACAAAACGATCCATTTGTTCTCCGATCGCAGCCGTGCCGTGGGGGCAACGCTGCTCACTTTCTCAGATTCCTCAAGCAATTTCGCTGCCGCGATTCCGCTTGTCTGCGTTTCTGAAGCTGTGCAGCGTAGTAGCGGTGTCGTTAACAATAGCTGTGGGTTGCAAAAAGCAATTGAGGCTGTGTGTCAGTCACTGTGACAGACACGTCATGCCTGGTGACATCAGAGCCACCATCTTTCTGCAACCCGAGACTGCGTGATGTCAGTGATGGTGTCCATGTGCTATGCAAAGCACTTGTGTTGCCAACAGCAAGAACGATCTACTTGGCGCTCAGTCTGCTGCCGGGCGCGACAGAATCATTGAGTCACTGATCCCGATCTGATTGTGCGGGTTCCGCAGTGGCCACCACGGTCCGGCGATTCACTTGGGTGTTTCAGACCTTTTCAATTCCCAGCTGGAAGAAGGAGATAGATCCGCCGCTTCATTGAGCGTTGTTGTGGAAGGCGGCGTGCAACGTAAGGTTGTCCTGAATGGCGAAGGCGTGATTTCAGGATCGTGCGTTCAAACCGTTTCGAAGCCTGAGGAGGGAGTGTTTGACGTAGATTGCGATGACTTCGACCAGCAGCCTCGAGATCACAGTGGACAACACTGGAATGAATGTCCTCGTGCATGTGAGCGGCCGGATCGATGTAGACTCGTCTCCCGACCTTCGCGATTTCCTATTAGCCATCTTGTCCGCGGAACCATTGCCTCGTGCGATCACCGTGGATTTGGCAGGTGTTCCCTACATTGAGACATCTGGGATCGCGACCTTGATCGAAGCTCTTAGAATCGCCCGCCATCACCAGATTGGATTGTGCTTACAGGGAGTCGGTGGTTCCGTGCTCCGGTTGTTCGAGGTCACTGGCGTGCTGGCTCTGTTCGACCCCGGCGACCACGGAGAGAAGGTAATTTGATGGCCAATGTTCTCGAAAGCGTCGGCGAAAGAACAATCGAACATCTCGATTACGTCGGAAGTCTGAACATTCAGCTCTGGGCCACATTGCGGGCCATGCGACGAGCCCTGCCATTTGTAGGAAATCGTTACCGTTGGCAGGCTACCGTGAGACAGATGCTGGAAATCGGCGTCGATGCAATGCCCATGGTCTCGTTGATGGCGATCTGCACCGGATTCATTCTCGCGATGCAAGGAGCATCTGAACTGCGCCGTTTTGGAGCTATCCAATACGTCATTGACTTGGTCGCCGTCGGCTTCACGCGCGAACTCGGCCCACTCCTCACGGCGATTGCCGTGAGCGGACGATCCGGCTCGGCATTCGCGGCTGAAATCGGGACCATGAAAGTCACCGAGGAACTTGATTCCCTCCGCGTCATGGCCTTGGAGCCAGTGGAGTTTGTGCTCGCACCCAAGTATCTGGCAGCTTTGATTTCGGTCCCGTGCCTCAGCATCATCTCGAACTTCTTCGGCATTTTGGCCGGCGGTTTGTTCATGTTCTTGAGCACTCGCCTGACGCCACTGTTGTATGTCCACTATGTGTTCAGTTCAATCACCTTGCGCGACGTGATCACGGGATTGATCAAGAGCGTGGTGTTCGCAACCATCATTGCTCACGTTGGATGCCTGGAAGGATTTCGAGTCCGCGGAGGTCCCGATTCGGTTGGGCGCTCCGCCACCAGCGCGGTGGTGCAGTCGACCTTCCTCGTCATCGTCGCAGATGCGGTTTTCACCGCCATCTTTTATTTCACGGTGAAACGCTGATGCCGATCATTTCTGTGCGTGATCTTGTGGTTGAATACGACGGCCGCAGAGTGCTGAATGGATTGAATCTCGACATCGAGCATGGGGAAACAATGGTGCTGTTGGGCGGCAGCGGGTCCGGAAAAAGTACTCTCTTGCGCCAGATTATCGGGCTGGAGCGCCCCAAGTCGGGCAGCGTCCACGTCAAAGGAATGGATATTACGCGTTGCTCACAGTCCGACCTGAAGAAGGTTCACCTGTCGATCGGTGTGGCCTTTCAAAGCGCAGCTTTGTTCAACTCGTTGACAGTCGAAGAGAACGTCGCTTTGCCGCTGCGTGAACACACACGGCTTGCACCCTCAATCATTGACCTTGTGGTGTGGATGAAGCTGGCCGCTGTCGGTCTCGCGGAGTCGGGCAAGTTACTTCCCCGGGAACTCTCGGGTGGCATGAAGAAGCGCGCGGCCGTGGCACGCGCCCTCGCGCTCGGCCCTGAAATCCTGGTGCTCGATGAGCCATCGGCCGGACTTGATCCTATCGTCGCCGCTGAACTCGATGAATTGATTCTGCTCCTCAAGGAAGCTTTACAAATGACAGTCATTGTCGTTACTCACGAACTGCCGAGCGCGTTCCGCATTGCCGACCGCATCGCCATGTTGTATCAGGGCTCATTCAGTTCGGTCGGCACGAAAGATGAGCTTAGGGCAAGCCAAAATCCTCGCGTGCGCCAGTTTCTCGATCGCATTCCCGAAAGCATAGCGAAAACGCCGGCTGTGGCCGCGTACTTCGAAAAGTATATGCAGTCTCAGGAGACATACCTGTGACCACCGAAGCAAAGGTTGGAGCCTTCGTCCTTGGATGCTTCTCGATCCTGGCATTCACGCTCATCTACCTTATCAATTCGCAGTTTAGCGGACACACCGTTCCATACTGCACGTACCTTCGCTACGCCGGTGGGCTGGAGCCGGGAGCGTCAGTGCTCTTTGGCGGCATCAACGTCGGGAAGGTAACGGCGGTACGGCCTGCTCCGTCGGACCCTACCAAGATTGAAATTCTGCTTGCTGTGAAACAAAACACTCCTGTGAACGAAAAGTCTGTAGCCAAGTTGGGGCTAGTCAGCGTGATGAGTGGAGCCGCGCTGTCCATTACGACGGGCGGAAACGACGCCAGGCGTCTCTCACCGGGCTCAACGATTTCATCACAGGAAGCTGCCAGCCTGGACGAGATTGCCGGCAAGATGGCCGTTGTGGCGGACAACGCGAACGGTTTGATCACGCAGGCGCGCGGCGAACTGGATGGGATCAGCGGAGATGCGCGCAGTCTGCTTGCCAATCTGAATACCGTGACCGGGAAGCCCAATCAGCAGAGGTTTCGAGCCGTCCTGGATAACGTCAACGAAATGCTGGCGACTGAACGGCCCAAGATCGATCGTCTTACCGATCAGTTGAATGCACTGAGCCAGCACGCCGATCAGACCATTCAAAACGTGAATGGCACTGTCAGTGATGTCCGCGAGCCCGTCCGCAAAGATCTGGCGGAACTGCAGAACACTTTGCTCGAAGCCAGGCAATTGCTGGCTGACATGCAGGTGCTGGTAAAGGCGAATGATTTCAAGATTGATGACACGATCGAAAACCTGCGGACGGCAACGGAAAACCTCGACCAGTTGACCGAATCAGTGAAACAGCGTCCGTGGAGTTTGATTCGGGTCAAACAGCCCGAAGATAGGAAGACGCCGAAATGATGCGATCCATCGAAGGAACTGGTGTCCTCACCCGTTTCGGCGCGCGGCGCCGTCGGATGAGTATGAGAAGAACTGTGACGACGATTGTTTTCTCCCTGGCAGCTCTCGTGATCCTGGCCAGCTGCGGAGGAAAGGTGAGGTACCCAAACTACTACACTCTCAACCTGCCCGCGCCGCCGGATCCACCTGCCGCAGAAAACGTGCATGCCACGGTGGCAATCCGTGAATTCCGCGCACCCGCCTACCTGAGGCAGGGAGCCATTGTGTACAAACCATCTCCCGATCAGATCGGCTTTTACGCTTACCATCGTTGGGCGATTAACCCTTGTGAGTTCGTGACCAACTCAGTAGTTGAGCGGCTTCGCGCCAGCGGACACTTTGCCCGAGTCAAGCCTTACGACGGTCGCCCAGGCACCGAATATGTGCTTAGCGGACGATTGGAGAAGCTCGACGAAATCGACTACGAGGGTGGCGTCAAGGTTGAAGTCTCAATCTCCGCCCAGATGACAAGTCTGGCTACAGGCGCGACCGTGTGGACCAACGCTGTTTCTGAAGTAGGAGACGTAAATAAGAGCGACGTCCCAGCGGTGGTTTCTGCAATGAACCGCACCATGGAACGGGCGATCAGGAAGCTGCTGAGTCCAATGCCTGCGGATTTGGCGACTGGCTCCACGGCAGCTGAGCGAAACTAAACATTCGACCGTCGGAGGCACGGTGCTTCAACTAGCTTCGCCAGAGTCCGGGGGCCCATTTCTGGTTGTCCCTCGATGTCATTACCGATTGAAGGAGTTTGTAGTGAACTGGTTCAGTCACCAGCGTGTCAGCTTTCACGCGGGGGAGCGGCTCGCGCTAGCAATCGTCGTCTTACTACTGGGCATTGCCTTATTGAAACTTGTCATGTGGCTCCTTACACCCGGACGCAACAAAGACGAGAGCGAGAGGGATTATTGGCGCATGCATGGAGGATAAACGGGTTGGGAGGTCGCAGGAAATCGTTTGTCCTTTCAGCCCACCTGGCCACAATTGCCGCGCGCTTCCGGAGATGGACAGGCTAGAGCGCCGCAAGAAAAAAGCTCCCGCATATCGAGCCATTCCATGCGGGAGGCTTCATCATTGCGAAATACCCTCAGAACGGTGTCGATTATTGATTAATCAGCGGCACTTGCACCAGTTCTACGTCGATTGCCAAACCCAGCCGCCAGTCGAGTTGATAAAACAATGCGGTTTCCCTGCCGGAGAGTACTTTGCGGAACTCAGGCATGTATTTCAATCTCAACTGCACAATTGACTGTTCAACCTCGGCGCGCTTGCGGATGTAATTCTCGGCTTGCTCACCGGTCATGGTGCTGTAGTTTTGGGCATAGTCTTTCAGCAGGGCAATTTTCGTGTCGTAGATGCTGGAGAGCTCCGCGGCATATCGATCGTAGACGGGCCAAAACTTCTCTGCTTCAGCATCGCTTAAGTCCATATTTTCAGCGATGATTTGCTTCTTCTGGGATCTCACGTCTTTGCGCAAGAGTTCGATGAAGTCGTCAGAGTGTGGTTGGGAAGCGTCGTTTGCGGTCGAGATTTTGGCGGGGTCTTTCTTGGCCAACGACGAAGTTTGCGCCAATGCTGAACTTGTCGCGGCCAATGCGACGAACATCACAATGATCACGAGGAATTTCTTTTGAGTCACGGATTTCCTTCCTTACAGCGAAACTAGGGTTGGGCGCGAATGCTGCCCGCAATTGTCAACAACGTGAACTCTCCAGCATGCACGATTCCAATCGAGCGACATCGTGTATCTCTCAACCTGAGCAGGTCTCGAATTGTCGCCGCGGCCATTAACCGCTGCTGGGCCGGAATTTCGAGAAGACCAATTTGCAGGGCAGAGTCCAGTGGCACACGGGTGTCAAGTGTCACGTGTCATGTGACATGGCGCGTTATGGAAATGCGTGGGTTATCGGCTTTTTCAACAAGAAGAAACCATTTTGTTCCGATTGCGAGCAGAAGCCTGCGATTCGCGCTGATTAGTGTTCGTCTTCACGAGTGGAACTGTAGTTGCTTCAATTGAGTCATGAGAACTCCAACGCTTCGAGATCTCTTAATGCTCAGGGAGCAAGTTTAATGTCCACGTCGCCAGTATCTGCGGGATCCGCGCCGCCAGTATCGCAACCGGTGCCGCCAAAGATCAGTACAGATCAGGCAGTGCCTCGCCAGGGTGCCCGGTGGCAGAGCTACATAACTCCAATTCTCGTGGTGCTTCTCGCTGTGGCCGTTTTGATCACCATCACGCGTAACTGGAACGCATGGGAAGGCGGAAAGGTAGAGCAGGTTACGGATGATGCTTATGTTCGCGGCGACCTTACTCCCCTCAGCACCAAGGTGGCAGGCATCGTGCGCGCGGTGGGTGTGGCTGACTACCAACAGGTTCACCAGGGCGATCTCCTCGTCGAATTGCAGGATGATGACTATCAGGCCCAGGTGGATCAAGCCAAGGCGGCCGTTGAGGCTGCGCGTGCCGGCATTCAGGAAAATCTCCGCCAGCGCCAGTTGGAGGATGCGCGCATAGACAAAGCGCTGGCGGGTATCGATCAGGCAAAGGCGCAGATTGCAGCAGCCGAGGCTGGCAAGGAAGCTGTGCAGGCCGAGTTGATTCGTGCTCGCTCTGAACTTAAACGCCAGGAAGGTCTTTATCAGACTCATTCGACTACTCAACAGAGCCTCGAGGCCGCCGTCGCCGGGGAAGGAAGCCTGTCAGCTCAGTTCGCCAGTCGTGACGCCGGTCTCAATCAGGCCCGAACCATGTTGCATAGTAGTGAACTCGCTGCCGAAGCCGAGCGCCGCAGCAAAGCCGTCGTCGAATCCGAGGAGATGCAACTTCAGGCCGATCTGCGCGCGAAGCGGGCGAGCCTCACTTCCGTCCAAGTGAACCTTGGCTACACCAAAATCTACGCCCCAGGCGACGGCACCGTGGGAGAACGTCAAGTTAGGCCCGGGCAGCTCGTTTCGCCGGGCACGCAGGTGATCTCCTTTGTTGCTCTCACAAAGTGGGTGCAAGCGAACTATCGCGAAACACAGTTGACCAATGTGCAGGTTGGGGATTCTGCCGACCTTCGTATCGATGAATATCCGGGCCAACTATTTCGCGGCAAAGTGGTCGAGATCGCGCCAGCCAGCGGATCACAGTTCGCTCTGTTGCCGCCCGACAACGCGACTGGCAACTTCACAAAAGTCGTGCAGCGTGTTCCGGTCAAGATCGCGCTGGAGGATTCGACCTTCGCGACGAAACTGCGTCCCGGAATTTCGGTGATTGCAACTGTCCGCACGAGACGGTGACCTAGAGCATATGGCAGCTTTGACCATTACAGTTCGCCCGTCAGCGGTAGACATCGCGCGCGCTACCGCCGTGGCCATCCCGTCCGAAGTGTCGACGCGCCCTCTGCTCGGGATCCTGGGAGTCGTGACAGGCGCCGGACTGGTTACCCTCGCGGGTCGCATGCTCAGTCTTGGCCTTGCCGATTTGAAGGGCCATGTTGGGATCGGGTTCGACAGTGGCGCCTGGCTCGACAGTGCCTTCAATGCATCGCTCATGTTTATCGGCCCGTTCAGTGTGTACCTCGGAGGGGTGCTCGGGCCGCGGCGCATACTCCTGTTTGCCGCAGGACTCTTCACTGTAACTTCTATCTTTCTTCCTCTCATCCACAGCTACAGTCTGCTCATGGTCGCACTCATTGTTGCCGGTCTTACCTCAGGTACGTTTTATCCGCTCACGCTGACGTTCGCCCTTCGCAACATTCCGCTGCGATATCTCCCTTTCACGATTGCCTTCTATGCGACTTTTGTTGACGGAGCCGTGAATATCGCGCCTTCGCTCTACGGCTGGTACAGAGACCATCTGTCGTGGCATTGGATGTTCTGGAACTCCGCGGTGATTGCGCCCCTGATGATGCTATGTATTTGTTTCGGCATTCCATCGATGCCACCGCGCAAGAGGAGTGGCCCGGCCCCCAGCTTTGTTGGGTTCCTTTATCTGAGTGCCGGATTGGCTCTGATTTTTGCAGCCCTTCAGCAAGGCCAGCGACTCGACTGGTGGCGCTCCGGAGTGTTCAACGCATTGTTCGCCGGCGGGGCGTTCTTCCTGCTGTGCGCGCTGGTTCGGAGGCTACGCGGTCCCAATCCTCTGGTAGCGCTGCCTTATCTGATGAAGTGGAACACCATGCTGTTGGGAAGCCTGCTCTTCTGGTTCCGCTTCACACTTTGCACAACCATCATTCTGGTCCCGCAGGCCCTGGCCATCCGCGGGTTCGAACCCGACCAGATTGGACCAGCGATCATCTGGAGCGCTGTCCCACTTATTCCCCTCGCTTTCATGGCTGCGCTTCTGTTGCTGCGTAAATTTGATCCCCGTCTTCTCCTCGCCATCGGCCTTGCTTGTACTGCCTTTGCTGCCTGGTTGAATTCTCAGTACAGCAGTACGTGGGCGGCCGAGAACTTCTACCGCACCGAGTTGCTTACCGGCGTTGGGCAGGCGTTTGCTTTCATCGGACTTGTCGGCTGCATCGTGCTGCAAGCAATCTTCGCCGGTGCTTTGGCCAAACCTGAGTGGGTCCTGACCTTTTCGGCTTTCTTTCACACCATCCGTATATTCGGCGGCACCGCAGGCGCCATTTACATGGGCCATTTCATAGCTCAGAGGGAGAAGCTTCACTCGAACCTGTTGGGACTCCATGTCGGCAACGGCAATTGGATCACCGATCAGAACGTCCACGCCATGACCGCAGGTCTTTACACCAAATCGTCCAGTATGGTCGCCGCGGGCGCCCGCGCAGTCGACATGATTGCGGCCCGACTGCGTCTACAGGCCTACAGCTTGAGCATTCTCGACGGATTTCTACTGATCGCGTGGAGCTGTGCATGCGCTTTGATCTTTGTCGCTTTGCTGCGCAAGTCGCCTTTGAACTACGGCGAACTCAGCAACATGCAAGACATTCCAACTCCCGATAAGGAGTCGCACTAATGAAACGAAGAGCACTCTTCCTGATGGTGGCGATGGCTTTCTCCGCCTGCATGGTTGCAGCCGAGGAAGCGGGCAATACCCCGCCCCCACGCCACATCACGCTTCCGGAAGCTGTTCAGTTGGCGCTTACGCACAACCACGACATCCGCATTGCCGGCTACACGGTTGAACAGAAACGACACGCGAAGGAGGTCGCAAAGAGTTCATATTTTCCATCGATACGGAATGACAGCAGCTTCACGCATGTGACGGATACGCAGTTGATTCAGATCAAGTCCGGTAGTCTCGGCATCGCCGGGGGAACGCCGATCCCACCTGCAGACGCGATCATCAACCAGGGCGGCAAGAACTTTACGACCAGCGGAACCCAACTCACCCAGCCCTTGACCACGCTGCTGAAGATTAAGCAGGCCAATGATGTGGCCCAAGCCGAGGCAAAAGTCTCGCGCGAGAAGGCGCGGCTTACAGGAAACGATGTAGCGCTCGCAGTCCATCAGGTCTACTACAAGATTCTGATTGCTCAGGCGCATCGTAGCGCCACTGAGGCGAGAATAAAAGCCTCCGAGGACCTTCAGAGCGAGCGCGTGGAGCAGGTGAAGTTCGGCAGTACATTGGAACAAGACTTGATCGACAGCCGCGCGCAATTCTTGCAGGCCAAGCAAGAACTGCTGACCACGGATCTTCAATTGTCAGACCTAAACCTGAAGCTCAATGATCTGATCGGCCTACCGCTGACCACCCGGCTGGACCTTGATTCTGCGCTTGCCGAATTTCAGCCGACCTGCTTGCGAGAGGAATGCGTCAGGGCTGCAACCGCATCACATCCAGAAATCCTTGCGGCAAGTGCCGAAGTGGAGAAAGCGCATGCTGCAGCGCGTTTGGCCAAGACCGATATCTGGGTTCCCGATGTCGAGGCCTTTGCCCGCTACAGTTACACGAATAACGTGCCCTTCCTGGCTCGTAACTTTGGCACTTTCGGTGTTCACTTCGGCTTTGACGTGTTCGACTCCGGGCGTAAGAAGGCCTCGTTGCGTGAACGGGAAGCGCAGCTGTCTCAGGCGAAAGAGAACCTTGCGAAGCTGACGGATGAGGTCGAGCTGTCAGTCGAAACAGCGTACAACAAGCTTGACCGGACACAACAGATGTTGAAGGTCTCTGAGGAAGTTTTGGCCCTGCGTACGGAGTCGAACCGTGTGCGTCAGCAGGAACTCATACGAGGAGCGGCACTGAACTCGCAAGCAGACAACGCGACAGCTCAGGAATACGATGCCAAGGCGCTCCTCCTCCAGTCACAACTCGACTACTTTGAGGCCCATGACGAGATTATCCATGCGATTGGCGGCACAGCCCAATGAACTCCAAGTTGCCTGAGAGACCTACGAAGAGGAATTGCGGCGTGCGGATCAGAACGGTCCAGAGGAGCGGACAAAGCAGCGTCGTTCGGGTGGCCTCCACCCGCCTGCCTACCATGTTCGGCGCGTTCGACCTGATCGGCTTTGAGCGCGCGAACGTGGACAAAGGAGAGACTGAGAGTGCCCTCCTCCTGATGCTTGGCGATCCGCAAAATCGGGCGCCTTTGCTGCGCATTCATTCCCAGTGCCTCACTGGAGAAGTGCTCGGATCTCTGCGCTGTGATTGCCGAGGGCAGTTGGAACTCGCAATGGCGGCCATCGCAGACGAGGGATCGGGTCTGGTGATCTACGAGTATCAGGAAGGCCGTGGCATCGGGCTCATGCCAAAACTGAAAGCCTATGCCTTGCAGGACCAGGGTCTCGACACGATCGAAGCGAACGAAGCTTTGGGTTTTGACGCCGACTGCCGTGATTTCAGTCTGGCCGTGTCTGTCCTGCATGAACTGAAGGTCCGGCAGGTCCGCCTGATGACAAACAACCCGCAAAAAGTTGAAGCTCTGATAGAGGGTGGAATCGAAGTCATCGAACTGATTGCCTGCGAAGCACCGCCAAGCCCTTATGCATTGTCGTACTTGCGGACCAAGAAGGAAAAGATGGGGCATTCGCTCACGATCATGTGAACGAATGGAGGAATTAGCCGTAATCGGAGCACCTATGTCTAGTCAGCGGCCTGGCGCAGTGGACCTGCTTGTTTCGTCCGAAGCTTCGCGTGTGTCCGGCGGTGATGAGCGCAGCCCTCTTGCCCAAACAGTGAAGTTCGCCGAGATCGAGAAGTCGCTTAGGGAGTTGCGATCCGGGCGCATGATCGTCATTGCCGATGATGAGAATCGTGAGAATGAAGGTGATCTCATGATCGCGGCAGAAATGGTCACTCCTGAAGTGATCAATTTTATGGCTATCTACGCGCGGGGTTTGATCTGTCTCGCAATGACCGGCGAGCGGCTTGACCAGTTGGCATTGGGACCGATGGTGCTCCACAACACCGCGAACCTTGGCACAGCGTTTACCGTCTCAATCGATGCACGAGGAAGGGGTGTAACGACCGGAATCTCGTCGTACGATCGTGCGCAAACCATCTTGGCTGCGGTCGACCCCCGAACTCGCCCGGAAGACCTCGCGCGCCCTGGTCATGTTTTTCCCCTACGCTGCCGGCCCGATGGGGTTCTCGAAAGACGCGGCCAAACAGAAGCGTCGGTTGACCTCGCACGATTGGCAGGGCTGCATCACGCCGCAGTGATCTGCGAAATCATGAACCGCAATGGCAGTATGGCGCGCGGCTCCGATCTGGCAAGGTTCTGCTCAGAGTATGGCTTGACGATGGTGACTGTAGCTCAACTCGTTCGCTACAGGCTCGAAACAGAATTAAGCCAACCTCCCGGCCTGCATCCATCTGGGGCATATGGGCACGGCCAAGAGAGGGAGAAATTATTGGAGGAAGATACGATGCACGGAAATTCACGTACTGGAGGCTGGCAATGAATGACATTATCGCGGAACGCTCTGGAAACATCCTAAGGATACAGCTGAATCGTCCAGACAAGAAGAACGCAATGACTTCGAGCATGTATATCACGATGGCGGAGTTCCTTGAGGACGCAGCGAAAGACGGTCAGATACGTGTTGTTCTTTGGCATGCCACGGGAGATTCGTTTTGTGCGGGGAACGATCTCGAGGACTTCATAAAGAACCCGCCAGGATCAGGGGAAAGTCCGCAGTCGCGATTGATTTATGCCCTGATCAATTTCGAGAAGCCGCTGGTTGCCGCCGTACAAGGCGCGGCGATCGGGGGTGGAACGACCATGTTGGCTCATTGCGACTTTGTGTACGCGGGGGAGAGCGCGAAGTTCCAACTGCCTTTTGTGAACTTGGCGCTGGTGCCGGAATTTGGAAGCAGCTGCTTGCTTCCGCTGCGTTTCGGATATGTGCGCGCCGCTGAACTGATTCTGTTGGGACAGTCGTTCGGCGCCTTGCGAGCAGCCGAGCTTGGATTAGTCACAGGCGTTGTCCCTGATCAGAAACTACTGGCCACGGCAACGGAAACCGCACAGACCCTGGCGGAGAAGCCCGCCGGCGCAGTGCAGGCATGCAAGCGGCTCATGAAGGGGGCATTCCGTGAACAACTGGAGCAAGCTGTGAAATTCGAGAACCAGGTGTTCGCCGAACGAGTGAGGTCCGAGGAGGCGAAGGAAGCATTCAGAGCGTTTTTCGCGAAGCGCAAGCCAGCATACCATCCGCAGTGAACGCTCCGATTGAATTGCTCTTGCACTTCTAAGGGTCGTTAGCGCTCGCCCACGACCGCCACATGCAACTCACAATGGAACCGTAGTAACGCTTTCAAATCTGAGCATCCTCTCATGCCACGCCGCGTTCGTCTCTTCCTCCCTGATGAATCGGTCGCGAGATATCCAACCTTCTCATGATGGCGATCAGTGTGGTTCTCTTCAATCCTAGTTTGGCTGCGGCGCCGTGCGGTCCACCGACCACCCATCTGGCCTGCTCAAGTGTTTCCAAAATCAAAGCGCGATCCGAGTTTTCCAAGGTCTTCGATGTGTAAAAAGTTCGAGTGTGATACAGAGTGGGGATCATGACCTCTGTTTGGTTTTTGTGAAGTGGGTTTGGAGCACACCCTCCCGCGAAAGGATAACCGCGCGTTCCACCAAGTTCTGCAACTCGCGGATGTTGCCAGGCCAGGAGTACAACTGGAAGGCAGCCATGGTTTCCGGAGGAATGCTATCGACTTGCTTCCCCATGCGGCGGCTAAACAGATTCACGAAATGCGTGACAAGTGCAGGAATGTCTTCCCGGCGCTCTCGCAGCGCTGGCAGCAAGACGGGGAAGACATTCAGACGATAGTACAGGTCACTGCGAAATTGCCCGCGACCATCTTGACGAGACTCCGATTGCTTGCCGCCACCAGCCGGACATCCACTTTGTGCGTGCGACCGCTCCCTAAACGCTCGAATTCTTGCTCTTGCAACACACGCAACAACTTCGGCTGCAGTGCCGGAGGGATATCGCCTACTTCGTCCAAAAACAGCGTGCCTTTATCGGCCATTTCGAAGCGCCCGATCTTCTGCGCGATGGCACCGGTAAAGGCACCCTTTTCGTGACCGAACAGTTCGCTTTCCAGAAGATCCAGCGGAATGGCCGCGCAATTGAGTTTTATGAAAGCGCGCCCGATGCGCCGACTGACGTTGTGAATGGCGTGAGCAATGAGCTCTTTTCCCGTGCCGGTTTCCCCCTCGATGAGGACAGTCGAATCAGTGGAAGCCACCTGTCTAACTTGTTCGAGAACAGATTCCAGGGCAGCGCTCTTGCCGATGATCCGCTCGAATCTTCGATCAATTCGGTCTCCCTCAGGGTACGTGACCGTTGCATACTCTGGCATTGGAAATCTCCTATCATTCGATCCGATCGTGAGCCGCGTCACATATCAAGGGCCGCGCGGACCGTTTTAAGCAACAGGTGATGATCGAACGGTTTCGCAAGGAACTCGACTGCGCCCTCTCTCATCGCTTGAATCCGCATACTGGCATCTCCGAAAGCAGTAATGAAGATGATTGGGATATCGCATTCCTCTTCTTTCAGCCTGGTTTGCAATTCCAGACCTGACATCTTCGGCATAAGGATGTCAGTTATGAGGCAGGCGGCGTGACGGTGCAAACCGGATTCGAGGAATTCTCCCGCGGATCCAAAGCACCGCGCCACGAGCCCAGCCGACTCGAATAAGTCTCGTAGCGAGTCACAAATCGATTCATCGTCATCGATGATGGCGATCAACTTGGACGTTTGGCTCTTGGCTTGATCCGTCCCGCCCATGTTGT
>WNFR01011906.1_pt1 | contig 17261 bp, 10 predicted proteins | sample 5400221 | NCBI WGS metagenome assembly WNFR01 (sample SAMN13153357, study PRJNA577476) | soil metagenome | isolation source: 40 cm soil under Madrone tree | place: USA:California | collected 2016-06-14
GATGGCGCTTGAACCAGCGCTTATGATTCAGCGCTTCGCGGATGGCGATGCGGTAGAGCCACGTTTTCAAAGAGCTGCCTTGGCGGAAGTTGCGAATGCCCCGAAAGGCCTTCAAGAAAACTTCCTGGGCGCCATCGGCGGCATCGGAAGTGTCGCCAAGCATGCCGAGGATGAGGTTATAGACTGGCGCATGATAGTGAGTGACGAGCCAGTCGAAGGCGGTCTCCGAGCCCGCTTGCAGCTCGTGGACGAGATCGGCTTCATCGCGGCCCCAAGAAAGGGCACTAGCCCAATCGGACACTGCCGGCCTTTCCGGCCCGATTCAACGCACCATCCTGCACGGATGGATTACTCGGGCCACCCTGCTATGGTCCAACGTTAGAACGATGGACCCAGGCACGACTTGCGACCCCGACTGAGTCGGGGTGTAACCGGGAAGGTCGTCGAACGGTTCCCGATGTCCGCTCAGTATTGTTAGACACCGGGGGGAGCGGAGTTGTTTCCCCGGATCGTGAAGTTTTCTAGCGCTGTTGCCAATTGTGGCACCAAGCGCGTTTGGCTGCAATGGGACGGATGGCCAAAGAGGTGACTGGTGACTCGTGACTGGTTCGGAGCGTGACGGTCGGCTCTGAGCGGTCGAGCGCGGGAAACGGGGCATCCCCCACCCCGGTTTTTTGACGCAGAGTGCGGAAACGATTGAAAACAAGGGGGTAGTGTTTTTTGCGAGTGCAAAAGAGTGTGCTAGCCTATGAAAATAAAGGGGATAGATCCGAGACAAGTGGGAAGGTTGGCAGGTTCGGAGGTTGGCCGATTGGGATGCGAACACGTTGTTACGTTTGGACGCTGGAACGTTTGAACGTCTAGGAGGTGGAGTTCTGCCACCCGCGAAGAGGCGGATACTGCAAGAAAGCTCATTGCAAGAGTGGGGAGAGAAACACGAGAGCCGCATGCTTTGACCGGGTCAAAGCATGCGGCTCTCCAATTTGATCCGTGGATCTAGGGGTAAGGCAGATATCTCCACAAGTCGCTGAGCAAGCCGTTGCCGTTTGTCCCAGCGGAATCAAATCCTTCTCCGCCGAAGATCCAGAACTGATAGTTGTTCTTGCCAGAAGAGATATCAATGTCGTTAACGAACCAGTAGCCGGGAGCAAAGCGCGAACCTGGGCCGTTGCCCACATAAGGGTAGATGATGGGGCCGGGGGTGAGGCCATAAATGCCCCCCTGGCTAACCGAGGCGGGGCCTTTTGTCCAGATCCATTGGCCGCCGTTATACTCCCAGACATCGCTGAGGGAGCCATTGCCGGTGGAATCGTAGCCCTCTCCGCCGAAGATCCAGAAATTTCCGCTTAGGTCGGTCCAAGCGGCGGAACTCCAGCGCGCACCAGGAACATTGGTGGCAGCAGCAACGCCCTGAGTTCCATAAACGCCGGTTTGATTGACGACGTTGGCGCCGCTCATCCAGGTCCATACGCCCGCTTTGAATTGCCACAGGTCGTTCAGAGCGGCCGGATTGCCCTTAGAATCGAGATCGAATCCACCAAACAGCCAGAAATTCCCTGAGAGATCAATAAAGGACATGGAAGCCTGACGCGCACCGGGAACATTTGTGGCGGCAGCGGTGCCGAGAGTGCCGTAGTTGCCGGTCTGGTTGACAGTATTGGAGCCGCTGATCCAGGTCCATTGGTTCGTTGCGATGTCGTACGTCCAGAGGTCGTTGAGGAGGCCAGTAGTGCCCGCTGAATCGTAACCAAACCCACCAAAAAGCCACACTTTGCCGGAAGCATCCATCCTGGCGGTCGCTCCCCATCGCGCGCCTGGGATGTTACTGGCAGCGGCCACGCCCAGCGTGCCGTAAGAACCTTTTTGATTGGCGCCGCCGCTTACTAGCGTCCAGGAATTCCCTGCAATGTTGTACCTCCAGACCTCATTGTAGAAGTTAAGAACCTGATCCTGACCTCCGAACAGAAAGAGATCACCACCAGCGCCGGGTTGAGTCCAGGTGACGGCTCCCGTGTGGGGATTGGGGCCGGTTCCCGAAAAGGCGAGTACCTTGTTATTCCAGTAGTTCTGATAGCTGCCAAAGTAGTTTTGCGTGCCGGTGTATACCCACATGTCGTTGAGGTCTGTAGCTGGCGGGGTAAGGCCGTTGGTAAAGGTCAAACCGTTGCCGCCGAAGAGCCACAGGTTATTGTTGAAATCGGTCCACGTCGCGGGATACTTGCGCCCGCCAGGGGAGCTGGTATCAAAAGCAGGAGCAGCGGGAGGCGGGGGAGGAGGCGGAGTAGACGACTCCTTTTGATCGGCGGTCTTGGAGCCATCGAACCATGCCCAGTCATTGTGGCCGCAATCGATAATGACGCTGGTGACCGCTGACGTCGCAGTGCCCTGGTAAAACCACCTGACGATCCCTACTCCCGGTTGTGTGTTCGGTCCAACCAAGACGCTGACGTCGTAGGTGCTGCCATCAGCGATGGGGGTATTAAAGGTGAAAGTGCCGTTGCTGGAGATGGTCAGATTGTCGCCGAGATTGTCCTGCAGCACCATGCCGCTATTGGTTCCCGCAAGGCCCACAACGGTGCCGCCGATAGTGTGAGTAATGGCCGGGCAGACGACTTGCACGTTGACGACGTTGGCGTTGCCTTAGCGAGCCCGGTAAGCGTGCCGCCGATTGAGATGGTTCCCGTAGAGCAGGTGATTTGAATATTGCCGACGTTCGCACTTGCGGTACCGCTGCCGTTGGTTACGGTGCAAGTCTGCGTGGGACTTGTGGGCTGAGTGCTAACGGTAACGACATATGCGCCGCCCATGGGGAGGGCGGTCTTGAACGTGAAGGGACCGGCGACGGGAACGGTAAGGTTATCGCCGCCATTGTCCTGCAGAGTCAAGCCGGTGCCAAGCAAGCCGACGACTTGCCCGCCGATGGAAACAGTTCCCGTGGAACAGGTGATCGCGACGTTCGTAACATTGGCATGAGCTGTGCCGGCACCATTGGAGACCGTGCAGGTTTGCACCGGACCGGTGGGTGAGGCAAAGACCGCAACGTTATATGGCTGACCGTTGGCGATAGCGGTCTTAAACGTGAAAGTAGTGTTGCCGGTGATGGTCAGGTTGTCGCCGCCATTATCCTGCAGGATCAGCCCGGTACCAGTCTGGCCGGTGACCGTCCCGCCGATGGTAAAAGGCCCGGAACCTGAGCCGGGACCTGGACTGGAACTCGAGCCGACTGGGCCGCTGCAGGCGGAAAGGACAAAAGAAATCAGGATTAAGGACACAGAAACGACAGATTTGAAGGTAGACTTCATAGCGATCGATTGCTCCTTTAAGATTTCGCGCCTGAGACGCTGCGGACAATTGCCGCGTATTCGGCATTCCACTGATCGGTCCTAGTTGGACCTACGCATGCGTTAAAGATGTAGACCAACGCGGCATTATGCTGGCACGACATATAATAATGAATCATAAGCAAACGGTATCTACACTACTGTGTAGTTTTACAGCGAGGCAATATTCAATAGCTTCAATGTGTCTACATGGGCACTATATTTTTGGAATGAAGTACGTAAATGGAAACACGGCGGCGGGCCTCAGAGCCGATCACTGCGAGATCAGGAACTTCCACTACGACTCCGTCCATGGACAGATTGAGGTTTGTGCCTAACGGGCTGGGCTAACTCTTGGCGTGCCTACGGCGCTGGGCCGTGCCCCGCCCGTGCCTACAAAAGCACAAATGTCAAGAAAACGGGGGCAAACTGAAGTCTGCCCCCACCAAACGTGCTGAGACGAAGAAGGTTACTGACACGTGATACCGGACTGGGCAGAAGCGACGATGATATCAATGCTTGGTCCCTTGACGTGCAGCGCATTGACGGTGATGGAGCCGGAATTTCCGCCCGACGAACTTGTCTGCTCGTTGACGATGAGGCTAATACCGCCTGGCAAGGAGATGGCGAGGTTTGGGTTGGAGACGAGGATGGATTGGCCCGCGGCGACCAAGCCGACGATCTCGGCACTCCCGGTGACGGAGGCCTGGCCACCGCTACAGGTGGCCTTGGAGTTCGATTTCACGACGTCGGCAGCAACCAGACCACCCATCAGGCTCAGGTTCGCGACCGATGATTGCGACTGACTGCTGGTGCCACTGCCAGACGAGGTACTCTTCAGCGCGTCAGCCGAAGCCAAGCCCAGGACATTGACACTCGCAACAGACGTGCTCAGGTTCCCGCCGCTAGCAGGAAGAGCGCCGGTATCGGATAGGGCGAGCGAGATCCCCAGGGCATTTGCCTTTAGAGCCACGGCTTCACCGCTGAACGTGATGGTAGCCTGCGAGAAGCTGGCGACAGGACTGAATGCTAGAATGGCAGTCAGACAGGCCGCCATCATCGAGTTCTTCCTTGTGTTCATTTGTACCTTCTCCTTTTTTCCGGTCAAAGTTCAAGTCGCCGAAGCGTGCGCGACCGTAAAACAGCAGTGGCGGGGCGGGCGGCTGACGGTGAGCACACCTGGGGCTTGCTAGTTTTCTCCAGAACAGATTTGCGAAAACACACCGTGAGGCGCGTTCAGGCGGAGGCACATTAGTCTGGGGGGCAGTTGCCTGGTATCGGGTTTTTACTTGCTTTGCAGTACAAAAATTCCTGATAGCGCATCTTGGGAACACAAAAACAGGGCGTACTGAAGTCCGCCCCCACAAAATCGCAAATTCCGAGGCCAGAAGAGGTTTTGGCGACATTTTATGTGCTCTGTCGTCGAACTTATTGACGGGGGTGTGCGTAATTCTAAAGAGAAGAAGGGACGGGTCTGAAGACCCGCCACTACAACGGACGGAAAAGAGCCGGGGTCCCGACCGGGTCCCCGAGATGCTCAGGGCAGGCGGGACAAGTTGCGCCCGCCTCTACGGGATTGGCGGGGAATAGATGCGCGGAAGTAAGGGTTAATTGAAGCAGGGTGGACTGAAGCAGGGCGGATTGAAGCGGGGTGGATTGAAGCGGGGGTCGATCGAACGGGGTGCTGATCGAAGGGGGGGTGAATATGGAAACGCTGGGGCAAGATATCCGGTATGCGCTGAGGAATCTGGGGAAGACGCCGGGATTTGCGGCGATCGCGATACTTACGCTGGCGCTGGGGATTGGGGCGTCCACTGCGATTTTCAGCGTGATCGATAACATCCTGATGGAGCCGTTTCCCTACCCGGATGCGCAGCGGTTCTATTCGGTGTTCATCCATGACTCCGAAAGGAGCGAGCCCGGGGGGCGGCCCGCATTCATCGGGCCGGAGTTTTTGGATTATGTGGAGCAGAATCATGTGTTTGACCGGGCGATCGGGAACGACCGGACGGACATGCTGTATCGATCGGGAGAAGGGACGGAGCGCTTCGACGGAAACTTCGTGACGCCGGGGACGTTTGAGTTTTTGGGGATGCCGGCGCAGCTCGGGCGGGTGATGCAGCCAGCGGATTACGAACCGGGCGCGCCGCCGGTGTTCGTGCTGCGGTACAAGACGTGGGTAAAAAGCTTTGGCGCCGATCCGAGAATTGTGAATAAGACGTTTGTTTTGAATGGGGAATCGCGGACGTTGATAGGAATTATGCCTCCGCGATTTGGATGGGGCAATGCGGATATGTGGATTCCGGCGAAGCCCAGCCGTGCGGCGGGGGGCAGGACCGTGGCAGGGGCGTTTCAGCAGCACTGGTGGATGCTGGGGCACCTGAGGCCGGGCATCACAGTGAAAGAGGCGGAAGCAGATTTTACGGTGGTGGCAAAGCGGCTCGCGACGGTGTACCCGACGGAATACCCGAAACGGTTTACGGTGCAGATGGAGTCGCTGACGAATTCGGTGGTGGGGAGATTCAAGGCCACGCTTTATATCGTGCTGGCGGCGGTGGGGCTATTGCTGCTGATCGGCTGCGGAAACGTGGCGAACCTGTTGCTGGCGCGGGCGACCACGCGGGAAAAAGAGTTTGCGATCCGGTCGGCGCTGGGGGCGAGCCGCTGGAGGTTGATCCGGCAACTTCTGGTGGAGAGCTTGATTCTGGCAATCGGCGGAGCGGCGGTGGGCACGCTGCTGGCTTGGGGAGGACTGAAGTCCCTGGTGGCGCTGATGCCGCAGAATATTATCCCGGCGGAAGCGGTGATCCGGTTGAATACGCCGGTGCTAGCGTTCACGCTGTTCATCGCAGTAATGACGGCGCTGGTGTTTGGGCTGGTGCCGGCGCTGAAGGCGGCGCGAAAGGACTTGAACGAACCTTTGCGGGATAGCGGCAAGGGGATCAGCGGCGGATTCCGGCATGGGCGGCTGAGGGACGCCGTGGTGGTGCTAGAAGTGGGGCTTTCGCTAACGCTGCTGGTGAGCGCGGGACTGCTGATGAGGAGCTTTGTGGCGCTGCGGGAAGTACACCTGGGATTGCAGCCGGATCATGTTCTGGTGGCAAGGCTTCCGCTGCCGACGGACCGTTACAAGACGGCGGACCAGGTGACGGGATTCTACCGGCCGCTGCTGCAACGGCTGAAAGCGTTGCCTGGTATCGTGGAAGCGACGGAAACCAGCACGCTGCCTCCGTATGGAGGGATTCCGAGCGACATCGAGATTCCCGGCAAGACGCACGCGGAAAAATGGAACTCGATGTTTCAACTGGTCAGCGAGGGATATTTCCCGGTGCTGAAAATCCAGTTCGTGGACGGAAGGGGTTTCACCGAAGCGGAAATCAACGGAGCGCGCAGGCTGGCGATTGTGAACCAGACGTTTGTGAAAAAGTATTTGGGCAAAGAGAATCCGATCGGGAAACAGGTGAGAATCGCGCAGCTGGCGGAGTTTGAAGACGCGGTGAAAGAGCCGATGTTTGAAATCATCGGACTCGTGGCGGACGTGAAGAATCGGGGACTGCAAGATCCGATCGAGCCGGAGATTTGGGTGCCGTACACGGTGACGGGCTCGGCGTTCCGCGGAATCCTGGTGCGGACGGCGAAAGAACCGCTGACGATGTTGAACGCGGTGGAACATGAAATCTGGGCCACGGATGCCAATGTGGCGGTGACGCTTGCAGGAACGATGGAGGGGTACATCAGCCAGTTTTCGTATGCGGGACCGCGATTTGGATTTTTGTTGATGACGATCTTCAGCTCGATTGGACTGGTGCTAGTGACGCTGGGCGTTTACAGCGTGCTGGCATATACGACGGCGCGGAGGACGCAGGAAATAGGGATACGTTTGGCGCTGGGAGCGAAAGGTTCGGATGTTCTCGGATTAGTGATTCGAATGGGGCTGCGATTGGTGGGGATTGGCGTGGGCCTTGGGCTAATCGTCAGCCTTGCGCTCGGGCGGGTGATTGCGACGCAGCTCTGGGGAGTGTCGGCGTACGACCCGTGGACACTGACGTGCGTTCCGCTGTTGCTGGTCATTACCGGGCTGCTGGCGTGCTGGCTTCCCGCGCGACGCGCGGCGAACGTCGATCCATTGGTGGCGCTGCGGTATGAGTAGAGATTAGTTGGAGCTCTGCCTTGTTCCGCATGGAGCCCTTCGCTGGTTGTCAGTCCTTAGTTTTTAGTTTTTAGTTTTTAGTTCTTAGCAAGAGAAGAAGGAATATCCTATCGTTCCCTGCTCTCGCCAGGCGCTCTCGCGAGGCTAGTTCAAGAACTTTATGTTGAGCCGCCCAAATTATTGCGGCACCCTCCACAATCCGGGAATCATATCCATTTAGAACCGGGGCGGGTTTAGGCCCAGGAGAAGCCGTGTTTGGAGAGCGGCAGGGAGCGGACGCGTTTGCCGGTGATTGCAAAAATGGCGTTGCAGACGGCCGGAAGAACCGGCGGGAGGGCGGGTTCGCCGAGGCCGGTGGGGGAATTGTCGGTCTTCAGGAAATGGACTTCGATTTCCGGGGGCACCTGATTCATACGGACGGGCGGATATTCGTGGAAGTTGCTCTGGAGAGCGCGGCCGCCGTCGATGGTGATCTCGTAGGACATGACGTGGCTTAGGCCTTCGATGACGCCGCCGCGTACCTGATTTTCAGCGCCGCTGGGATTAATGATCTGGCTGCCGACGTCGCCTGCTACCCAAACCTTATTTACTTTTATTTTGCTGTTGGCGTCGACGCGCAGCTCCACGACTTCGGCGAAATAGCCGCGATGAGAAAATTGGAAGGCCACGCCCATGCCAGTGTCTGCGGGGAGCTCGCGCGAGCCCCAGCCGCATTTTTGCGCGACGAGTTTGAGCACGCCGCTCATGCGGGCCGCATCGAGATCGGCTTCCGCCGGATTCGTCGAGGGCGTTGCGGCGGGAATGCGGGGAGAGTTCAGGAGATCCAGACGGAACTGGACGGAGTCTTTTCCGGCGGCGTGCGCCAGCTCGTCCGTGAAGGATTGAAAAACCCAGGAGAAAGCGTTGCTGCGAGGGGCGCGCATGGCGTAGGTAGGTACACCGAGCGGCATCAGCGATGCGCCGAAGAAAAAGTTTGATAGGAAGGTGCCGGGAAATTCGTTGCTGGGAATGTTGGCGGAGGGAGCAAACTGCTCGCCTTCGCCAAAGCTGACGAAGTGATTGCGCCAGGCGACGAGTTTGCCGGAAGCGTCGAGGCCGCCCTTCAGGAAATGAAAGCCGGCGGGGCGGTAGTGATCGTGGTGAAAATCGTCTTCGCGGGTCCAGAGGAGCTTGACGGGGACGCCGACTTGCTTGGCGATGGCGGCGGCTTCGAGCATGTAGTCGTTGGTGAGGCGGCGGCCGAATCCACCGCCGGCGCGCTTCAGGTGGACGATGATGTCGTCGTGGGGAATGTTGAAGACTTTTGCGACGAGCTGGCGGCCGGATTCAGGCGTCTGGCTGGGTGACCAGAATTCTAGTTTGCCGTCGTGGTAATGGGCGAGGCAATTCTCCGGCTCCATGGGAGCGTGCGCGAGAAACGGATAGGCATAGGCGGCTTCGACGGTTTTTGCGGCGGACTGCAGAGCTTTGTCCGCGTCGCCGTCGCTGCGGACGGTGATTGCGGGCGCTTGCTTCGAAAGTTCGTCGGCACGGCGCGCGAAGCCTGCGCTGCTTTGCTGGGCGGTGGGGCCTTCGTTCCATTTGGCTTGCAACTTTTTCCGCGCGGAGTTGGCTTGCCACCAGGTGTCGGCGACGATGGCTACGCCGCAGTGCAAGCCGAGTAGATCGGAAGTTCCATCCACCGAAAAAGCATGGCGGACGCCGGGCATGGCTTTGATTTCATCGAAATTGGCGCTGACGAATTTGCCGGCGTAGACAGGGCATTTTTCGTAGACGGCGTACAGCATTCCCGGAACTTTGAAGTCGATGCTGTAGAGATTTTTTCCGGTAACGATGGAAGCGTTGTCGACGCTGTGAATGGGCTTGCCGATGATTTTGTAGTCTTTGGGATCCTTGAGTTTGACGGATTTGAGATCGGGCGGCGACAAGGTGGCGGCTTTCTCGGCAAGCGCTCCGTAATTGAGGGTGCGGTTTGACGGCTGGTGAGTCACGCGGCCTGAAGAGGTTTGGCATTCGGATTCGGGGACAGACCAGGTTTGCGCGGCGGCGGTGACGAACATCTGACGGCACGCGGCGCCGACTCGGCGCAACGGATCCCAGTTGATGGGAGTGGCGGTGCTGCCACCGGCTCGCTGGGGACCATATTTTGTTTCGTCGAGATCGGCCTGCTCAATGCGGACATCTTTCCAATCGACGTCAAGTTCGTCGGCGATAATCATGGGTAGACTGGTTTTTACGCCCTGGCCGATTTCAGGATTCTTGCCCATGATGGTGACGATGCCGTCAGAAGTGACGCGGAGGAACGCGGTAGGCAGGAATGCGGCGGGCGAGGGCTGGGGCGCTTGGGCAAAGATTTCGGCGACGGGATCGAGATGGAGCGCGAGGAGCAAGCCTCCGCCGGCGACAGCGGAGACGCGAAGAAAAGCGCGACGATCAAGGAGCGTGGTTTGCATGGGGCCTCCTGCAACGAGTGGTGCGATTCAGGTGGAGAGAGACACCTGCATCACAAGCATTGTAAACCGATCGTGGGAATTTCGGAATTCTAGCCGGCTTTGGCTGGAGCGGCCTGCATGGTCGTCTGATAGCTGATCGACATGATCCACTGACCATTCCGCTTGATCCACAGACGACTCACATGAACCGGCTTGCCAGTATGAGGTTGATGCTGGGAGGTCATCACGACGGCATCCCCGAAATCAAACATCTGCGCTGAAACAAGCGGGGCCGGCGCGGAACCGAAGCCGGTCTGCTTCTGCAAATTGAGAGTGGCGATGCGATCGGTTTTAGTGAGGGGATGGTCGTTGCTCGAACCGAGCATCACAAATTCCTCGGCGATGTGCGGGGCCCAGGCTGCGGCGTCATGGTTGGTGACTCCGGTTTCGAGAGCTTGCCAGGAAGCGACTATACCCAGCTCGGCTTCGTTCCTGGGTTTGTAGGGCAGGGTCTTGCAAGGATTTTCGCACTCTTTTACGCCGGGACCGGGAGGGGCCGGGGCTTGACGGCCGAGAACGACCTCGTGGTAGACCAACAGGCGCCAACCAGCGGGACGTTTGACCCAAATGCGCAAGACGTTCGTCTTGTCGCGGCCGGACATCAGCGCTCCCACCTGACCGTACGTGCGCTGTTTCACTTGCGCTCCGCTTTCGTTGCCCAGTGCGGGAGCCGGGAGGGAGGTGAGGACTTCAGCTTTGGTACGAGTTTTTCCGTCGGCGTCCGTCCAGGTAAAATCCGCGTCGAGGACTCTGCCGAGCGTAGCGGCGTCACCTTTACCAGCGGCTTGGACAAACTCGTGGTCAGCTTGAAGAAGGGATTGATCGTCGGCCGCGGCGACAGTCCCGCGAACCTCGAAGATTCCCAACACAGAGAGAATTACAACGAACACAAGCGAGGTTGAAACAAGTCGTCTCATGGTATTCCATCCTCTCCAAAAACGGTGTAAGCCGCGCTGGATGAAAAAGGGGCCGGATGAATGTCCGGCCCCCTGTCTGGTTGAGTCTTTGCACAAAATTTAGAAGATGAACTTCAAGCCCAACTGGATGGCGCGGTTGCTGCCCGAGCCGAGAACGGGATTGAAGGCGGCGTTGTCCGGGGTGGTGGAACACCCACAACCGAAGGCACCCGCTTGTGATGGGTCGGCGGTTGCTCCTTGGCCATAGGTACTGGTGCCGCCATTAGGATTCGCGAAGTTGGGGTGATTGAAAATATTGAACGTCTCGACGCGGAACTGCGCCTTGAGCCGTTCCCCGAATTTAAAGCTCTTGCTGACCGAAAGGTCGACGTTGTGGAATCCGGTATCGCGGAAGATATTCCGGCCCATGGTACCAAAGGCTTGAAAAGCGTTGGGAATCAACACGGAATTGCCGACCATGTAGCAGTAGCCCGTAGGCGCAACCCCTTTGGGGAGCCCGACTCCAGTGAGACTCGCAGTTGCATTGGGACCAACACTAGCAGCGGCGGCAAGGCAGGCCTGTGGGATGGCACCGGTGCAAGCAGAATTACCTGGACCAAAGCACGGAATCCCATTGGGACCGATGGACTTGAAGTCGGCTGGTTTGCCAAAGAAATCCCAGCGGTCTGAGGCTTCGCCCGTTGTGCTGAAATTAAACGCTTGATCATTGACATTCCACGGCTGGCCGCTCTGGAGGCTGATGATGGTATTGAGCTGCCAACCTTCGAGGAGCTGACTCTTGGTCTTCTTTTCAGGAAGTGAATATGTCACGGAGAGAGTAAGGCGGTGGCGAATGTCCTCGTCGCTGCTGCCATGATCCAGGCGCGGACGAGTGCTGTCCTGGGGCAAAAACGCGACCCAGTTTGAGGACAGGTCATCCAGGGCATGAGAATAAGTGTAGCCGGCCACGAAATCGAGGCCATGATAGTTGCGAGCGGTGAACGTCGTTTGTAAGCCGTGGTAAGTCGAGCCATAAAAATTCGACAGGTAGTTGAGGAGAGCCACATAGGGGGCCTGAGTAGCAAAAGGCGTCGCGCCCGTTACAGGATCGGGCTGATTGAGATCAACGACGCCGGGAAGTTTCACCCCATGGTTGCCCACATAGGCGATGTCGAGACCGAGCTTTCCGGAGAGAGCATGTTGGACGCCCAGGGTCCAGTTGATCACATAAGGAGTGCGGAAATTGCGATTCATGGCGAAGGTGTTGCAAGGACCTGGATCGCTTCCGATTCCGTCTCCGCACTGAACAGTTCCCGTTACGCTGGAGGGATAAATCGGAGTCGTCTGGTCCTGCCAGGTGATGCCAATAGGGTTGCTGGGGCTGGTCGGTAAGAGCGTAACCCCCGTCGTGAAAATGTTTCCGTTAGCTGGTTTAGTGATAGACCCGGCCGGGCAGTTCCCACCCACTGGAGCGGGACAAGTTGTGATCGTGGCCCCAGTGGGAACCGCGCCAAGGCCAAAAAGAGTGGGGCTATTTTGCAGGTTCTGCTGAGACATGTATGTGCTCATGGAGAGGAGATCGTAAACGATGCTGCCGCCGGCGCGAATGACAGTCGTTCCCTTGCCAGTCACGTCCCAAGCAATCCCCATGCGTGGGGAGAAATTCTTGTGGTCGCCCTTGTAGATGGAGCCGATGTTTTTGCCCACCTGTTCAAAGCCAACAGAAGGCTCCCAATTGCCGAACAGATTGTTGGCCTCCGTCGGGACAGCCTGATACTCGTAGCGCAGCCCCAGGTTGAGGGTCACTCGCTTGGTGATGCGCCAGTCATCCTGCATGTACCCAGAATAAAGCCACTGCGAGATGTTCCGCGTGGGATCTCCAGCCAAGAAGCCGGCGTTCAATGGATTTCCAGAGAGAAAAGACTCCAGATCAGCAAATTTGACCCGGCCACGCCCGCCCCTGTAAGTGGCTTGATGGACCAAGTCCCTTCGGAGCTCGCCACCGAATTTGAATGCATGCTTGCCGCGCAGGTAGGAAACCTGATCAATGAAGTCATAGACCTTATCGGGCCCGACAATTTTCGGAAAGTTGTGGAAGGCACCCAACTGCGAGAAGGGGCCGTTGGGAAAGCGGACGTCCGGAATTCCGCTCAGCAAAGGATTGGAAATACCAGTATTGATCTTGTAGGGGAAAGTGAGATCGTCCGGCAGAATCTGAAGAAGGTAGTGCGTGTAACCTGCGCGGAGCTCGTTGGCCCAAGTGGAACTGGGCGTCCAGGCCCAGTGGCCGGCAACGGTCTGCGCGCGGGAATGAACCTTGGTGCGGAATTGCGCGAGGACCTCGAAGAAGTCCATGCCCACGATGGTGTCGTTGCCGAAGAAATAGGAACCGCTCAGGGCGTTATGGTCGTTGATGTGATAATCCACTTTCCCCAAGGCGTTCTTTGAGCTGTTCTCGTTGGGAAAGGTGAGCGACACAAACGACCCCTGCCCGGAGTTGGGGGTGTAAAATCCCAGCAAATAATTGCTAAGAGGGTTCACCACGAAACTCGGATCTTGCGCGACTAGATCAGCAATGGCGTTTGGAATGCTAATCGTGCAGTCCTGAAATTTGATGACCACACAGCCATTATCGGACGGGACGCCGGACGCTGCCGGGACCACCGCCGTTGTCGGGACGTGACCTGGAAGCGCATTGCCGACGGTGTAGCGCTGAGCTTCAAAGGCGCCAAAATAAAAGAGCTTGTCCCTGATGATATGTCCGCCACCAGTGACACCGAATTGCTCGAGCTCGACGGGGGTCTTGTCCGTGCCAACGGGATCGAAGTAATTGCGAGCATCAAAGGAGTCGGAGCGGCCGAAAGCATAGGCGGTGCCGTGAATCTGATTGGTGCCAGACTTCAAGCCGACGCTGGTGATCGCGCCAGGCTTCCAGCCGAACTCAGCTTTGGGATTGACCTGGGTGTTGAACTCCTGAATCGCATCGATGGGAATAAGCGTCGCGGCATCGCCTAAGACGGCTGCCGCGTTGGTTACACTCAAGCCCATGAAAGCTTCGTCATTGGTAATGCCGTCGACGATGAAGCTGGTGTCTTCAGGGCGAATTCCGTTGGTGGTCTGAGTCCAAGGGCCGCCCCCCGGGTAAACCGCAGTGCCCGGACGCAGTGAGATGAGATTCTGGTAGTTGCGACCATTCAGCGGGAGGTCATTAATAATTTCATTGCTAATCGTTCCGCCCAAGCTCGTGGAGGTCGTGTCCACCATGGGGACTTCCTCAGTGATGGTGATGGTTTCCGTTGTCGAGCCGGGCTGGAGGACCGCGTCGATACGAACGTCCTTGCCAACTTCCACCAAGATGTTTTTGCGCTCGAAAGACTTGAAACCCTTGTATTCGGCACGAACGGAATAGGTACCGGGGAGAAGGTTCACCGCAACGTATGCTATGCCCCATCCGAATCGGTGGCCAAGGTCTGCGACACGCCTCGAGCGACGTCCGTAATGATCACGGTGGCGTTGCCGACGTTGCCGCCGGACTGATCAGTGACGACACCCAGAACTCTGCCCGTACTGCCTTGTGGGTGAGCTGCGATACTAGCAAGTAGCGCGACGTAAGCAACCGCCAGAACTCGAAGAATCTGGGCCAGGCTGACACACCCCGGCATGACTTTCCCCTGAACATTAGACTGCATGAGGACCTCCCCCCACAAAATAGGTATAGCCGCTGTACCACCATACGACAGAAGCTGTCAAGCAATTCCTTGATTGAGTGCACTTAAAATAATGATGTGGTCAGGTCGGACGGAAAACTGGTACAGAGGTTGGACCGCGCTTGCGCTCGATACTCGTTGCCTTAGCACTCTGATTGACCAGGTCTCAAGCACACTCGGAAGCCACCACGAGGCTCACCGCGTGTATAGCAATTGTCCAGGCTAACTTCGCGCCTTTAAGGTCAACAAAGCGATGGCTTGTGCTGGAGAGGTTGAACTCAGCCATGGTGATTCGGAGTGGCAAGGAAGCTGGAAAGTGCTTTAGAATCGATTCAGCACTTCATGTCGGGGCGTAGCGCAGCCTGGTAGCGCGCCTGCCTTTGGCGTGCGCAACTCGACTCCAACAACTCTCTCCACTACTTCTAACTACTAACAATTCCAACAAATCGGGGAATCTTGTTTTCGCTCAAAAGCTAACTCCAATCTGTTGAAAACGATGCATTCGTGCACAGTCCGTGCACAGTAGTACGCCTGCTTTTCAGAAGAATCCCCAATACAACGGTTTAGCAAATTCACCGTTTCACGGTCTGTTTTTCGAAGTTACTTAGGTTCCCCTCCCACGATTTCAGTAGTGTGTCTGGGTTTTCCTTATTGAATGCGGCAACGATCTTCTGCGGAGTGGTTTTGCTCAGATCGTAACTCACTTGGAGGCCGTTATTTTTGGCGTCGGTTTTCGCGTTCCTGACTCCTTCAACTTGCAGCATACTTTGAGTAATGAGGCCGAGAATGGAACCAAGGAAAGTGGAAGACAAGCTGGAATGAGATACAGCGATCCTTCGTGACCGCCTAATGCCCATCCGGAGGCAACTGTGGAAAGACGCCTGATTCTCGACACGAATGTGTTTTACGACCTCGGTGCAGGTCTGATTACCCACAAAAGCTAGGCCGAGGAGCGTTGCGCACGGGTAGGCTGATCGGCGAGAAATCCTAGAATTGCGTGATGGGCTGCACTTGGCTGGTCGGTTTCGAAAATGTGGCTGGCATGAGGGATCAAGACGAGTTTGGCACCCGGAATACGTTCGGCGATTAACTGCGAGTTCGCGGGCGGAATTAGTCTGTCGGTTTCGCCGTGAATGACGAGCGTCGGAGCCGTTATCTGCGCGATGCGGCTGTAGGCTTCCCAGCCAAAAATTCCTTGAAGTTGGCCTGCATATCCCTGTGGGGTGGGAAACCACTTCATGCGGATAGCCATATCCTCGTCGATGCGCTCGCGAGAGGTGGCAGCGTCATAGATGAACGGGATGATGGCCTCCTTGGATTCTTCAGGAGTGAGGTCACGGCGCATAAGAGTTTGCCGCGCGGCAGATTCGGCCTGCACGGCATGGGGACCGCCCGCCGCGGTGCAGCCAAGAATCAACGAGCGCACGCGGTTCGGATATTGCAGCGCAAATTCCTGCGCGATCATGCCTCCCATGGAGACGCCAAATACGTGCGCACTCTCCACGCCAGCAGCATGCAGAACAGCGGCCGCATCCGAAGCCATCAAAGCGATGGAATAAATGCCTGGAGTGACATCGCTTTGGCCGACACCACGATTGTCGAGTGCGATGGTGCGATAACTGTTGGCAAAAACCGTGCGGCTGCGATGCCACATGTAGGAGGGATAGCTGAGGCCCATGATGAGCAAAAGAGGTTCTCCGGAGCCTTGTTCATCCCAATATAGTTTGGCGCCTTGATTCTCAACGAAGGGCATGGAGTCTCCGATTGGGGCAAATGGCAATCGTCACCACGGCTGCGGAGACGATCCTGGAATGCGATAGTCACACACAGATGCATGTTACTAACACGGCCGCCATTGTATATAATCCGGCTCACCATGCCAAATCAAGAAACTCTGTACCACGCAGCCAACCGGGTCGCCACCATTACCCTGAATCGGCCGGATAAATTGAACGCCTGGACAGCCGTCATGGAGCACGAGGTTCGCGCCGCGATGGGCGAGGCGGAACACGATGAAAATGTTCGCGTCATTGTCTTGACGGGCGCGGGGCGCGGATTCTGTGCGGGCGCGGATATGTCACTACTGAGCACGGTCGCGGAGAAGGGACTCGACGAAGCGCGGCGGGCCCAAGCAGTGCAACCTGCGAGCAGCGGCGGCGAGGGAACGCGAAGGGACTTTCGGAAGAAATACTCCTATTTCCCGGCGGTCACAAAGCCCGTGATTGCGGCTATCAACGGGCCGGTAGTGGGCTTGGGATTGGTGATTGTATTGTATTGCGATATACGTCTTGCCTCGGATGCGGCTCGGTTCGGGACGGCTTTTGCGCAGCGCGGGCTGATCGCAGAGTACGGAATGGCGTGGATGTTGCCGCGACTCGTGGGACACGCCAACGCGCTGGATTTGCTGTTTAGCGCGAGAATGATCGATGCGGCGGAGGCGCTAAGAATGGGCTTGGTGAATCAGGTTTTTCCGAGTGAAACTTTTCTGGAGAACGTGCAGAAGTGTGCGGCGGACCTGGCGTCGAGCGTTAGCCCACGGTCGTTGCGTGTGATCAAACGGCAAGTGTATGACGCGATGTTCCAGACGCTGGCGGAATCGTTTGAAAGTTCCGAGCAGGAAATGCTGGCGAGCCTGCAGTCCGAAGACTTTAGAGAAGGTGTGGCACACTTTATCGAAAAGCGGGCTCCGGTCTTCA
>WNFR01003619.1_pt1 | contig 17253 bp, 16 predicted proteins | sample 5400221 | NCBI WGS metagenome assembly WNFR01 (sample SAMN13153357, study PRJNA577476) | soil metagenome | isolation source: 40 cm soil under Madrone tree | place: USA:California | collected 2016-06-14
ACGGCAACAACCGGCTCATCCGGCCGCGCGCCGAGTACACGGGCGCCACCCGCGCCACCTACGTCCCCATCGCGCAGCGCTAGGGCCGGCGCCGTGCCGGCCCTGGGTGTCGGCATCGTGGGCGCTCGCTTCGCGGCCGACTTGCACGCCGTCAACTACCGCCCGCTCGTTCCAGCCCGCGTGAGGCTGGCCGCCGTCTGCTCGCGCACCCGCGCCGACGTCGAGAAGTTCGCCAAGCATCACGACATCCCGCGCGCGTTCACCGACGTGCGACAGCTGGTCGAGTGTCCCGAGGTGGAGGTCGTCGATGTGTGCTCGACGACGGACAGCCACCACGAGATCGCCATCGCCGCCGCGCGCGCCGGCAAGCACGTGATCGTCGAGAAGCCGCTCACCGGCTTCTTCGGCCCCGCCGACGTCGACCGGCAGCGCATGCTCGACACGGCCCTGCGCAACTCCGACGCCGTGCTGGAGGCCGTCGCCAAGGCCGGTGTCGTCCTCTGCTACGCGGAGGACTTCGTCTACGCGCCGCCCGTGGCCAAGCTGCGGCGGCTGCTCGACGCGAGCGGCGGCACCATCATGGAGCTGCGCGCGGAGGAGAGTCACTCGGGTTCGCACTCGGCCTACGCCCGGCGCTGGCAGACGGCCGGCGGCGGCGCCCTGCTGCGCATGGGCAGCCATCCCGTCGGGGTCGTGCTCCATCTCAAGCACTACGAGGGCCTCACGCGCGCCGGCCGGCCGACCCGCGCGCGCTCGGTGCTGGCCGACGTGGCTCAGCTGACGAAGCTGCCCGGCATCGCGGGCAAGACGCCGCATCACCGCACGGCGGTGGAGGACGTCGAGGACTGGTCGGTGGCACTCATCACGTTCGAGGACGGCACGAAGGCCACCGTGCACAGCAACGACGTCACCCTGGGCGGCGTTCGCAACACCGTGACCGCGTACCTCACCAACGCCGTGATCAACGCCAACATCACGCCCAATACCACGATGACGGCGTACGCGCCCGACCCTTCTGTGTGGGGCGACGAGTACATCAGCGAGAAGGTGGAGACGAAGGGCGGCTGGCAGTTCCCGGCCCCGGAGGAGGATTGGATCCGCGGCTACCCGCAAGAGCTCGAGGACTTCGTGGCCGCGATCACCACGCGCCGAGAGCCGCTCTCGGGTGGCGCGCTCGCGCGCGAGACGGTGGAGGTCATCTACGCGGGCTATCTGTCCGCCGCCACCGGACGGCGCGTGGACCTGGCGCGCGCATGATCCCGTTCACCAAGGGGCACGGGCTCGGCAACGATTACGTCGTCATCGACGAGGCCGATCTGCCGCGCCCGCTCGACACGCGGGCGATCGAGCGCGTCTGCGACCGCAACTGGGGCGTGGGCTCCGACGGCATACTGTTGAAAGTTCCGTCGGCGCGCGCGGACTTCGGCCTGCGCATCTTCAATCCCGACGGCAGCGAGGCCGAGAAATCGGGCAACGGCCTGCGCATCTTCGCCAAGTACCTGTGGGATCACGGCCACGCGCGCGGCCGCACGAGGAGCGCCGCCATCCCGATGACCGGTCCCGATCGCGATGCGGTGGCGGTGCCGCTGGAATTGCCGGACGGCAGCAAGGTCACGGTGACCGTGGTGTCCGTCGGCAACCCGCACTGCGTCGTCTTCGTGGACCGGCTCGACGAGGGCGAGGTCCGGCGCGTCGGGCCGATGCTCGAGCGCCATCCCGCGTTTCCGCAGCGCACCAACGTGCAGTTCGCGCGCGCCGCCGGCCCCGACACCCTCGACATCCTGATCTGGGAGCGCGGCGCGGGCTACACGCTGGCGTCCGGCTCGTCGTCCTGCGGCGCGGCCTCGGCGGCGGTGCGCAACGGCCACTGCCGCCACGGGCGCGTCACGGTGAGGATGCCCGGCGGCACCCTCGTCATCGAGGTGCGGCCCGACTGGTCGCTGCGGCTCGAGGGGCCGGTGGAAGAGGTCTATACTGGCGCGCTCTCCGACGAGTTCGCGCGGGACTGGCTCGGCGGGGCGTGAGCCGCGTCTGCGTGTTCGCGGGGTCCAACGCCGGCGGCCGACCGGAGTACGCGGCCGCCGCGCGCGCCCTCGCCGCCGAGTGCGCGGCGCGCCGGCTCGGCATCGTCTACGGCGGCGGCTCGGTGGGGCTCATGGGCGTGCTCGCCGACGCGGCGCTGGCCGCGCGCGTCGAGATCATCGGCGTCATCCCGCGGCCGCTGGCCACCAAGGAGATCGCGCACCCGAACCTCACCGAGCTGCACATCGTCGAGAGCATGCACGAGCGCAAGGCCACGATGGCCTCGCTGGTGGACGCGTTCATCGCGCTGCCCGGCGGTCTCGGAACGTTCGAGGAGGCGCTCGAGGTGCTGACGTGGTCGCAGCTCGGCATTCACGCCAAGCCGGTCGGGGTGCTGAACGTGGAGGGCTACTACGACGGGCTCCTGCGCTGGCTGTCGCACGCCGCCGGCGAGGGCTTCGTGCGCCGCGAGCACCTCGGGCTGCTGCTCTTCGCCGACGCACCCGGCGAGCTCCTCGATCGCTTCGCCGCCTGGACGCCGCCGCCGGGCCCGCGCCCGTGGATGAATGAAAGTCAGACCTAGAAGACAGGGGCCTCGAAGGGCCCCGGACACCGGCTGTTGAACGTGGGGGGCCCAGAGATGGCCCCCCACACCCCCCAACTTCCTGTCGTCCCGACTTACGGCCTAACGACGAGGCGGGGGTGGCGGCGCCAGAAGTAGGCGGACATCGCGGCGGCCGCCAGCAGATTCGCGACGAGGACCGAAGGCCAGGGGATCAGGCGCAGCACGGGCGTCGCGAAGACCAGGGCGGCCGCCAGGAAGCCGAACTCGAAGACGACGGCGAACAGGAGGAGCCCGAAGCCCCACGACGGGTTCCGCTCCACCATCCCGAGCAGGCGTGAGGCGATGCCGCCGAGCGCCGCGAAGACCAGCATGTGCACCCACGTGAACATGCCGACCATCTCCAGCGAGACGGACAGCGTCTCGGGCGAGGCGAGCGCGCTGCGCCGGAAGATGGCGGTGCCGAGCACCGTCGGCGTGTAGAACGGGTGTCCGGCGGCGGTGTCGAGCAGCAGGAACCACACCGCCACGGCGATGGCGCCGATGACGCCGGCGATCATGCCCTCCTGGTACAGGCGCGCGGTGTCGCTGACGGGTTCGGACAGGGCGTCGACAGTCGGGGTCGCACGAGCGGTCATGCTCGGCTCCTTCCCGGGTCCGATCGACCCTCTCTCTGGGACGCGCCGATTCTACTCCCGCTTCAGTCCCAGCGTGGCTGGCGGGGGGGTGGCGGCCAGGGTTGGGCGCCGGGCGCGCACTTCACGTGGTACATCTCGCTGTCGAAGAAGACGAGGGCCTCGCCATCCTCGATGGCCTCGCCGCACGCGGGGCAGGTGCGCTCCTCCTCCATGTGTCCAGTCTACCGCCGGGGTGAAGCGCGCCCGAGCGCGGCCAGCGGCGGCATCGCGGCGAGCTGCGCCGCGCTCAATTCCTCCCAGCGGATTGCGGCGGGGCGCGGAAAGGCGCGCCGCGTCCGGATGAGACGCGTGGGCGTCGCCACCACGTCGACGGGGACGTCATGCGCGGTCATCGGGATGCCGCCGCGCACGACCTGCGCGTCGTGCACCGTGGTCACGACGAGCGTCTGCGCGTCGACTGCGCCGCGCTCGGCCGCCAGCGCGAACTCGAGGTCGCTGTAGCCGCCGCCCTTGCCGAGCCGCGCGCCGCGCGGATCGACGGCGACCGAGCCGGCGACGATCAGATCGATGTGGCCGAGCGCCCCCGGGCCGACGGCGCGGCCGAGCGCCGCCGCACCCGCGATCGTCGCCGCCTTCGCGAGCTGTCCGCGCAGCCGCGCCGGGTCCAGATGCAGGAAGCACTTCGCCGCGCTCAGGCGCGGCACGGCCATGAAGACGTGCTTGCCGGCGGCGAGCGCGGCGCGCCGAACGGGCAGCTGCGCCGCGTCGGGATTGCACTTGAGTCGTCGCGCGGCGGCCCACTCGGGCAGCGTCGTGAGGCGCGCGGCCGCGGCCTCGGCGCCGCGAAAGTTGGGGATGCGGTCGGTCAGCGGGAAGGGAAAGCGGCCCAGGCGGCGCAACGTGAGCCGCGACCAGATCTTCTCGCGCAGTGCTTGCTTGGTCTTGTAAGTCGGTGACTTGTCGCCTGTATGCGGAGAGGCGCCTTGAGGCGTCTGGGCCGCGTCGCCGCGCTTTCGCGAGGCGGTCAGCGCGCGGCCAGGCGGTCGGCGAGTCGCGTGGCGAGCCATCCACCGGCCAGCGCCGCGGTGAGCGTGAGCACCACACCCGCCGCCGTCGTCGCGGGGTCCGGAAGCACGTCGGCGAGCGCCGGCGAGCGCAGCATCCGCGGCAGCACCACCATCACGAGGCCGGCGCCGAACACGAGCGACGCCGTCAGCGGGCGTCGGCGCGCGTCCACCACGGCCAGGAGCACGGCGCCCACCAGCGGAAAGACGCGCGGCAGCGAGGAGCCGCCGATCGGCGTCCCGTTGCGGCGCGCCATCTCGTGCGCCACGGCGATCGGCGAGGTGGGGTCGTCGGCGGCCAGGACCTCCTGGATCGTGGACGTCGGCTGGATCAGCGCGAAGCCCACGCTGGCGACGGCGGCGATCGAGAGCTGCGTGAGGACGCCGACCAGCACGATGGCCACCGGCGCCCAGCGCCGCCCGCTCAGCCGCGCCCCGAGCACGAGGCTGAACGCGAAGACGAGGCCCGAGAGCACCGGCCACGTGAAGAAGCGCAGCCCCCCGTGAAGGAACGCGATGCGCCACGACGGATCGGTGCTGATCGCGAACGTCCCGAACAGGAACGCGCCGGCCAGCACGATCGCGAGCGTCCGCGCGCGTGACCCCGCCGGCCAGGCCTCGCGCGCGATCAGCAGGCAGGCCAGCGTGTTGACCTGCGCGCCGAGGAGCCCGAGCAGGTGCGGCGGGCTCCAGAGCGTGACGTCGATACCAAAGAGCCGGTGCCAGAGGTCGTCGAGCGGCGCCGCGACGACGACCACGGCCATGCCGAGCCACGCCAGGTGAAAGCCACGCGTGCCGACGAGGCCGACGACGTTGATCGCACCCGGCCCAAGCGCGCCCCGCCGCGACGCCCACGTCTCGACGGCGATGACGCCGAGCGAGACGATCACGGTCACGGTCACCGACGCGTACGTGAGGACGTGCGGCGCGATCCAGAACGAGTCGCGCCCGACGAGCAGGTGCCAGCGAATGTCCCAGCCCAGCCCCCAGCCGGCGGTGAGCTTGCTCGCGAGCAGCAGCCACAGCGCGACGCGGCGGAGAGCGATGACGTCGACGTCGTCGCCGACGGCGGAGACGGCGAGCGTGCCGGGGCGGCTCATGGGCCGCATTCTACCCGCGGCGGGTCCAGGCCAGCAGGTCGTCGAGCGAGCGCGTGTTGAGGATCTGCTCCCGGCCCAGCCAGGCCCGCCGCGCGACGGCGACGCCGAGGTCGACGTTGTCGAGCTCGGAGAGATAGTGCGTGTCGGTGCTGATCGAGAGCGGCACCCCCGCCTGCGCCGCGCGCCGCGCGTGGACGTCGTTGAGGTCGAGCCGCTCGGGCGAGGCGTTGATCTCGACGGCCTTGCCGTGCGCGCGCGCGGCGGCGAAGACGGCGTCGAGGTCCACGTCGTAGGGCTCGCGCGAGCCGAGCCGCCGGCCCGTCGGGTGGCCGAGGATGTCCACGTGCGGGTTCTCGAGCGCCCGCACGATGCGCGCGGTCATCGTCGCGCGGTCCTGCTTGAAGCGCGAGTGGACGGAGGCCACGACGACGTCCAGCTCGGCCAGCACCTCGTCGGGGAAGTCGAGGCGGCCGTCCTCGAGGATGTCGCACTCGCTACCGGCCAGGATGCGGATGGTGTGCCGCGCCTGCACCGCGCGGATCTCGGCGCGCTGCTGGCGCAGCCGTTCGACGCTCAGGCCCTGCGCGATCGTGAGGGAGCGGGAGTGATCGGACACGATGACGTACTCGTAGCCGCGGGCCTGGGCCGCCTCGACGAGGCGCTCGAGCGGGTGGTGGCCGTCCGACCACTCCGTGTGGTCGTGCAGGTCGCCGCGCAGGTGCGCGCGCTCGACCAGCGCGGGCAGCCGGCCCTCCCGCGCGGCGTCGATCTCGCCGCCGTCCTCGCGCAGCTCGGGCGGGATCCAGGGCAGACCGACGGCCGCGTAGACGTCCTCCTCCGTCTCGCCCGCCACCCGCGCCCCCGTCGCCTCGTCGAACACGCCGTACTCGCTGATCTTGAGCCCGCGGCGCACCGCCATCTCCCGCAGCCGCACGTTGTGGGCCTTGCTGCCGGTGAAGTACTGCAGCGCGGCGCCGAACGCCTCGGGCGCCACCACGCGCAGGTCGATGGCGAGGCCGTCCTGGTGACGCACGGATACCTTCGTGTCGCCGCGCGCGGTGACCTCGGCCACCGACGGCAGGCTGACCAGCGTCTCGATCACGCGCGCGGGATCGGTGGAGGTGACGAGGATGTCGATGTCCTTGACCGTCTCGCGCATCCGGCGCAGCGAGCCCGCGATCTCCAGACGCTCGACGCCTCCGTGCGCGCTCAGGGCCAGCGCGACCTGTCGTGCCACCTCACGTGCGGCTGTCAGCAGCGCGCGTGCGCGGCCGGCCTTGTGCTGCGCGATCGCCTTCAGGAGGTTCTCGCAGGTCTTCTTCTGGATGCCGGCCACGCCGATGATCCGGCCGCTGCGGCAGGCCTCCTCGAGCCGCTCGACCGTGTCGATACCGGCGACCTCCCACAGGGCGCGAGCGGTGCGCGGGCCGAGGCCGCGGACCTCGAGCAGGCTCAGGAAGTTCGGCGGCAGGTTCTCCCGCAGCCGCTCGAGCAGCTCGATGCGGCCCGTGGTCAGGTACTCCTCGATGCGGGCGCCGATCTCCTTGCCGATGCCGGGCAGGGCCCGCAGCCCGCCACGCGCGGCCACGACGGTGACGTCCTCGGACAGGGTCTCCAGCGTCTGCGCGGCGCGCTGCCAGGCGCGGATGCGGAAGCGGGACTCGTCGCGGACTTCGAGGAGGCTGGCCATCTCGTAGAAGAGCCGCGCAAGCTCGAAATTCTTCACATATGCAATTTACCACCCGATTTCCCAGCTTCGGGCGCGCCGTGCACTGTTTTCGCTCTTCCGGCCCTCTTCTGGGTGGGCACGCGGCTTGCCTCGCTTCCCTGTCAGGATGCATCAATTGTTACGCGCCCCCGTCCGGTCGGTGGTGCGGACCCTCGTGAGCAGCGGTCCGGGGCTCCGTCTGGTCAACGTGGTGCATCGCAGGCTCACGCCTGTCGCGCGCCGGCGCTTCTTCTACCTCTGCTGCGACGAGACGTGGCGGGTGCAGGGTCGGTGGACCGTCGACTTCGCGGGCCGACGTCTGCTGCTGCCGCTGTCGCGGGACTTTCCGGACGCCTGGCTCGCCGCGATCGGCTTCCACGGCTACGACCCGGAGCTGCACGCGCTGTACGAGACGCTGGTGACCGGGCCGCGGCCGCCGCGCGTGGTCTTCGACGTCGGTGCGAACTACGGCTTACACGCGCTACGCTTTCTCGTGCACGGCGCGCGCGTCGTCGCGTTCGAGCCGAATCCGGAGTGTCATCGCTGGTTCCGAGGCTGGTGCGCCGCCAACGGCGTGGCCTGCGACCTCGCGCCCGTGGCCATCGGCGACAGCGCCGACTGCGTGGTGCTCGCCTTCCCGGAAGGGCGGACGTACCTGGGCAGCGTCGTCCCCAGCGTGCGGGCGGCCTGGCGCGCCGCCGCCGTCCGGACCTTCGTCGTGCCGCAAGTCTCGCTGGACGACGTCGTGGTCGAGCGCGGGCTCGTGCCCGATCTCGTGAAGATCGACACCGAGGGTTCCGAGCTGGCCATCCTGCGCGGGGCCGTGGACCTGCTGCGGAGCTGCCAGCCCATGCTGGTCTTCGAGACCTGGCACAGCGTCGAGGAGCGCCGCGAGCTGTGGGCCATGCTCGACAAGCACGGGTACGCGATCGCCGCGGTGGACGGAACACCGCCGCGGCCCCTGACGCGCGCCGGCTTCGTCGGCGCGCACGCCACGAACTTCCTGGCCGAGGTGCCGCCCGGGCGCGTGATACACTCCGCTCGCCTGTGATCGCGACGTGGTGCTGGAATCTCCTCGAGCCGTATCTCCGGCGCAACCTCACCAACCGCGGCGTCGAGCGACCGACGCGCAAGCACGTGCTGGAGGAGTTCGCCCGGGTGTGGCCGGAGGTCACGGTCACCCTCGGCGTGCAGGAGCCCTACGCCGGCACCATCCGGTTCAAATGGCTCGTGCGCCTGCCGTCGGCCGACGCCGGGCTGTTTCTCGACGACCCTGAAGGCTGGATCGCCGCACGCTACGGCGGCGGCAAGTTCAAGCTCAACCTGCACCATGGCATGCACTTCGTGAACACGAAGAACTTCAAGCCCGCGGGCGAGCCGCGCTGGGGCGAAGTTCCCGCGCTGGATCTGGAGGCGTAAATGCCGAGCGACGAGACGCGGCGGGTGCTCAAGCTCTTCGGCGTGGCCGTGACCAACCTCGAGGACGCCATCGACCGGCACGTGCCCATTCCCGAGATCATGAAGTGGGACGCGGAGCTGGCCGACCGCACGCGCGAGGTCATCGACCTCGTCGAGCACCTCCGCAGCCGCCGCATCGGGTGACGCCCCCGGCCCGCGTCGACGCCTCCGGCGTCGCGCTGGCGCTCGCCGCGCCGCCGCGCCGCATCGTCTCCCTGATTCCGAGCACGACCGAGCTGCTCTGTGCGCTCGGCCTCGCCGACGCCCTCGTCGGCGTCACCGTCTACTGCGTCGAGCCGCGCGAGGTCGTGCGGAGCAAGACCCGCGTGGGCGGCGAGAAGAACCCCGATCTCGCCGCGATCCGCGCGCTGGCGCCGGACCTGGTCGTCGCCAACGTCGAGGAAAACCGCCGCGAGGACGTGGACGCGCTTCGCGCCGCCGGGATCGTCGTGTGGGTGACCTATCCGCGCACGGTGGCCGAGGGGCTGGCGATGATCCACGAGCTCGGCGAGATCGCCGGCGCGCGCGAGGGCGCGCGCGCCCTGCTCGACACGCTGCAGCCGCTGTATGCCGAGGCGCGCGCCCGGGCGGCCCGGCGCGCGCCCGTGAGGGTGTTCTATCCGATCTGGCGGCAGCCGTGGATGACGATCGGCGCCGACACGTACGTGCACGATCTCCTCGCGACCTGCGGCGGCGCCAACGTGTTCGCCGACCGCGCCCGCTATCCGACGCTCACGCTCGACGAGATGGCTGCCCGCGCTCCCGAGGTGATCCTGTTGCCGGACGAGCCGTTTCGGTTCCGGCGCGCTCACCTCGGCGATTTCGACGCGTACCCGGCGGTGCCGGCCGTGCGCGACCGCCGTGTCCATCTGGTGGACGGCAAGCCCTTTTCCTGGCACGGTCCCCGGCTGGCCGAGGCCCTGACTAAGTTGCCGGATTTACTTGCCGGCGCGTGATTGCGCTCGGCATGACCGCCCGGGCTATGCCAAGATCGCGAGACGGGCCGCGCGCTGCGGCGCCGGGGGGGCTCGAATGGCTGACACGTGTCCGCGCTGCGGGTTCGCGGAGGTCGCGAGCGATCGGTGTCCGCAGTGCAGCGTCGTGATCGCCGTCTACCAGGCCTCGCTCGACAAGATGCGTCGCGGACCGCAGGGCGGGGCCACGCCGTTCGCGCGACCGTCCGCCGCGACACCCGCGCCGCAGCCGTTTCCGACGCCGGCCCCGCCCGCCGCGTTCGCGACCCCGGCGCCCGCGGGCGTGCGCCACGCGGTCTTCCGCGGCTCCGGCGCCGCCCTCTTCGGCATCCACGTGATCAACGCGCTGCTGATCCTCGTCACGGCCGGCATCTACTTCTTCTGGGCGAAGGTGCGCGTGCGCAGCTACCTCTGGAGCGAGAGCGAGTTCGAGGGTGACCGCTTCGCGTATCACGGCACGGGCCGTGAGCTGATCACGGGGTTCGCCAAGGCCGTCCTCTTCTTCTTCCTGCCGATCACGCTGCTGAACACGGCCCCGGAGATGCTGGAGGCCTCGCCGCTCGTCATCGTGGCCGCCCGGCTGGCCGTCTCGATCCTCGCCGCCATCTTCGTCCCGGTCGCCGTGGTCGGCGCGCGGCGCTACCGCCTGAGCCGCACCTCGTGGCGCGGCATCCGCTTCTCGCTCCGCGCCTCCACGCGCGAGTTCATCGGCGTCTGGGTCCGCGGCTGGATGCTCACCTCGCTCACCCTCGGGCTGTACTACCCGTTCTTCGTCACCAGCCAGCAGCGGTTTCTCACCGGCCACACATGGTTCGGCTCGCAGCGCTTCAGCTTCGACGGCCGCGGGCGTGATCTCGTCGGAGCGTGGCTGGGGACGATCGTGCTTTTCGTGCCGACGCTCGGGCTCGCGTGGTTCTGGTTCGCCGCCAAGCGCCAGCGCTACTACGCCGAGCACACGCGGTTCGCCGGCGCGCGCTTCCGCTCGGCGGTGACCGGCCCGAAGCTCGCGTGGCTGACCATTTCCACGTGGATCGGCCTGCTCTGCACCGTCGGCCTGGCCTGGCCGTGGCTCACCGTGCGCACGACGCGCCGCGGGTTCGCATGGCTCTCGCTCGACGGGCCGCTGGCGCTGGAGAGCATCACGCAGCAGGCGCAGCAGGTGAGCGCAACCGGCGAAGGCCTCGCCGGCTTCTTCGACGCCGACCTCGGGCTGACCTAGAGGCGGGCCTTGCGCCTCGACTGGGAGGCGGCCTATCTCGACGGCCGGACGGCGGCCCGCCGCCGCGCCGGCGTGCACATCACTCGCACGGGGCTCGACGTCACGCTGCCCGAGACCGGGACGCGCTTTTTCTGGCCGTTCCGCGAGATCCGCCAGACCCAGGGGACGTACGCCGGCGAGCAGGTACGCTTGGAGCGCGGCGGCGAGCTCGCCGAAGCGCTGCTCATCGGCGACCTCGGCTTCCTCTCCGCGGCGCGTGCGGTCTCGCCCGAGGCCACGCATTTCCACGACCCCGCCCGCCGGCGCTTCCGCGTGGGGCTCACCTTCGGCGCGCTGGTGGCGGCCGTGGCGCTGGCGGTCGGCATCTATTACATCGGCATCCCGGCGTTCGCCGCGGTGGCCGCCGCGCGCGTGCCCGTGTCGTGGGAGGACAAGCTCGGCAGCGCGATCGTCGAGCACTTCGCGCCACCGGCACAGCGCTGCGACGATCCCGCGCGCCGGGCCCGGATCGACGGCATCGTCGCGGCGCTGACGGCGAAGGCACGGCCGCAGCCGTACACGTTCCGCGTCACGGTGGTGAACAGCAGCATCGTCAATGCGGTGGCGGCGCCGGGCGGCCACGTCATCCTGTTCCGCGGGCTGCTGGAGCGGACCGACAGCGCGGAGGAGCTGGCCGGTGTGCTTGCCCACGAGGTGGAGCACGTGCTGCACCGTCACGTCACGCGCGCCATCTTCCAGCAGGCCTCCACGGGCGTGCTCATGGCGGCGCTGGTCGGCGACGTGTCGGGCGTCGTCGCCTACGGACTCGAGGGCGCGCGCACGCTCGGCGATCTCCAGATGAGCCGCGCCGCGGAGAGCGAGGCGGACCACGACGGGATGCGGCTGCTCCAGGAGGCGGGGATCGACACGCAGGGCATGATCACCTTCTTCGAGAAACTCTCGAGTCACGAGCGCGGCCGCGGCAACGACAGCCTGACGCGCTATCTGCGCACGCACCCCACGACGGCCGAGCGGATCAGCACGCTGCGCGCGCTGGCCGCGACGACCCCGAAGCCGGAGCGCCGCCTCCTGCCTGACGACGACTGGAACGACATCAGGCGCGTGTGCGAGGGCCTGCCGGCGCCGGCGCGGTCGCCGCGGCGATGAGGGCGCGCACGCGCCACGGCAGGGCCGGCGTCTCGGTCAGCCGGACGCCGAGCGGAGCCAGCGCGTCGTCGATCGCGTTCGCGATCGCCGCCGGCGGCGAGATGGCGCCGCCCTCGCCGAGCCCCTTCATGCCGAGCGGATTGCGCGGCGACGGGAACTCGAGGTGGACCGTCTCGATCAGCGGCAGGTCGCCGGCGGCCGGCACCGCGTAGTCCATCAGGCTGCCGGCCAGCAGCTGGCCGGCGGCGTCGTAGGCCATGTCCTCGAAGAGCGCGCCGCCCACGCCCTGCGCGACGCCGCCGTGCACCTGGCCGTCCACGATGATCGGATTGATGACCTTGCCGCAGTCGTGGGCGACGACGTAGCGCACGAGCTTCACCGCGCCCGTGTCGCGATCGACGTCGACGACCGCGACGTGCACGGCGCTCGCGAAGGTGACCGTTGGCACGTGGTGGTACGCGGTGGCGTCGAAGTCGGGCGTGACGACGCCGGGCCTGGCGAAGGTCGGGATGGCTGCCTGCACGACGCGCGCGAAGTCCACGGCGGAGGCCGGCGCGCCGCGCACGAACACGCGCCCGTCCTCGATCTCGAGGTCGTCCGGGGCCGCCTCGAGCAGGGCCCCCGCCGCCGCCAGCACCTTGGCGCGCACCTGCCGCGCGGCGTCGGCGATCGAGTTGCCCGCCGTCACGCCGCTGCGACTCGCGAACGTGCCGATGCCGAAGGGCACGCCGGCCGTGTCGCCGCCGGTCACGGTCACCCAGTCGAGCGGCACGCCGAGCGCGTCGGCGGCGACCTGGGCGAACGACGTCTCGTGGCCCTGGCCCGAGCAGACCGCGCCCGTGGCGACCTGCACGCGGCCGGCGGCGTCCAGCGTGACGCGCGCGCCCTCGAAGGGACCGATGGCCGTGCCCTCGACGTAGCCGGAGATGCCGACGCCGCGCCAGAGCCCCCGCGCGCGCAGCGCGGCCTGCTCCTTGCGCACGCGGTCGTACTCCGCGGCGGTGAGCGCGGACTCGAGGGCGGCCGGGAAATCACCGCTGTCGTAGACGAGCGGGTTGCCGTCACGGTACGGCATGCCGAAGTCGAACGGCAGCTCCTCGGGGCGGATGTAGTTCTTGCGGCGCACGTCGGCGGGATCCAGCCGCAGCGTGCGGGCCAGGCAGTCGACGGCGCGGTCCATCGCGAACACGGTCTCGGGCCGGCCGGCGCCTCGATACGGAGCGTTCGGCGTCTTGTTCGTCACCACCGCGGTAACGTCGACCTTCATGTCGCGGATTCGATAAGGCCCGATCAGGTGGGCGACGGTGTTGTAGGGGAGCACGATGCCCCAGACGTTGTAGGCGCCGAGGTCGAGCCAGATGCGATCGGCGAGGCCGACGATGGTGCCGTCGCGCCTGGCGCCGAGCCGGATCGTGTGGGTCTGATGCCGCGCGTGCGCGGCGCTCATCATGTGCTCGCGGCGGTCCTCGATCCACTTCACGGGCCGGCCGAGCGCGCGCGCGACGATCGGCACCAGCGCGTCTTCCGCGTAGCCGGAGGCCTTGGTGCCGAAGCCGCCGCCGAGGTCGGGCGCGATCACGCGGATCCGGTTGTGCGGTAATTCCAGCGTGGTCACGAGCCCCTGCTGGACGAAGTGCGAGACCTGCGTGCTGTTCCAGGTCGTGAGCGTGCCGTCGCGCCGGTCCCACGCGGCCACCACGCCGCGGCCCTCCAGCGGCATGCCGACGTAGCGCTGGATGCGGAACGTCTCCTCGAGCACGACGTCGGCGCCCGCGAGCGCGCGGTCCGCGTCGCCGATGGCGTGGCGGAAGGCGACGGCCACGTTGGTCCCCCACTCCGGGTGCACGAGTGACGCGCCCGGCTCGCCGGCGGTCAGCATGTCCACCGCCACCGGTCGCGGCGCGTACTCGACCTCGAGCGCCTCGACGGCGTCCTCGGCCCGGCCGCGGTCGTCGGCCACCACCATGGCCACGATCTCGCCGACGTAGCGAACGCGCTCCTTCGCGAGCGGGTACTGTGCGGCCTGCCGCACCTCGAACTTCACGGCGGCGGCCAGCCCGGGCGGAGCCGTGCCGAAGAGCGGCAGCGGTTTCATCCAGCGCGCGAGGTCGGCGTGGGTGAAGACGGCGACGACGCCGGGCTTCGTCTTCGCGGCGTCGGTCCGGATCTTCACGATCGTGGCGTGGGCGTGGGGCGAGCGCAGAAAGGCGGCGTGCAGGACGCCGGGCAGGGTCACGTCGTCCACGAAGCGCCCCTCGCCGCGAAGGAAGCGCGGATCCTCCAGGCGCCGGACGGCGGCGCCGAAGTACTTGGCGCCCATTCAGTCGAGGGGGAGCGCGCTCAGCGCGGCTTGTCGCCGACGGGGATGATCCAGTCGAGCCACGGCGCGAGGGCGGCGATGAAGAGCCCGGGGAGGGCGACGCCGCTGATGATGCCGAGGATCGTGAGGAACGCCAGCGAGATCGCGGTGACGGCGAGGTCGCCCAGGACGCCCATCTACTCGACCTCCACGATCATCTCGATCTCGACGGGGATCTGCATCGGCAGCGAGCCCATGCCGACCGCCGAGCGCGCGTGCTTGCCGATCTGCTCGCCGAACACCTCGACCATGAGGTCGGAGAAGCCGTTGATGACCTTGGGCTGCTCGCCGAAGTCCTCGGTGGCGTTCACCATGCCGAGCACCTTCACGATGCGCTTGACCTTGTCCAGCGAGCCGAGCTGCGTCCGCACCGTGGCCAGCAGGTTCAGCCCGACGTCGCGCGCGACGGCCGCGCCCTGCTCCGTGGAGAGGTCCTTGCCGACCTTGCCGCGCGCCGCCATCTTGCCGTCCGGCGTGCGCGACGGCCCGTGACCCGAGACGAACAACAAATTTCCGACGCGCACGGCGCCGACGTAGTTCGCCAGCGGCGTGGGCGGCGTGGGGAGCGTGATGTTCTTCGCCTTGAGATTCGCTTCTGCGCCCATAAGACGGCGGGCCTCCTTCGCGGGGACTGACAACCGCGCGTCATCGTGTCACACTACGTCGTGCCCGTCAAACCTCCCACCGTCGTTCCCGTGCCCGCCGCGACGCTCGTGCTCCTGCGCGACCGCGCCGCCGGGGGCTTCGAGATCCTGTTGATGCAGCGACACGCGAAGAGCAAGTTCGCCGCCGGCGACTACGTGTTCCCCGGCGGCAAGCTCACGGCCGACGACAACCCGCCCGATGCGATCCGCTGGTGCGCCGGGCTCGATCCGGAAGTTGCGGCCAAGACGCTCGCGCTCGAGGACACGCAGCTGGCGCTCGCGCACTGGATCGGCGTGATTCGCGAGACGTTCGAGGAGGTCGGCGTGCTCCTGGCCACCGCCGCCGACGGCGGGCCCGCGCGCGTCGCGCCGGCGACGCTCACCGAATGCCGTCGCGCCTGCCAGGCCGACAACCGCGCGTTCTGGCAGCTCGTGAAGGGCGAGGACCTCAGGCTGGCGACGGATCGCCTGGTCTACTTCGCCCACTGGATCACGCCCGAGGGCCAGCCACTCCGTTTCGACACGCGCTTCTTCGCGGCACCGATGCCTTCCGATCAGACGCCCACGGGCGACGACAAGGAAGTCACCGACCTCCGCTGGCTTGGGCCGGCCGAGGCGCTCGACGCGCAGAAGCGCGGGGAGATCTCGCTGCGCAACCCGACGATCCGCAATCTGATGCTGTTCACCGAGGCGACCTCGACCGCGGACGCGCTGGCGCGGCTGCGCGGGCGCACGGTGAGCACGATCGCGCCGCGCGTGATCTTCCTGCCCGACGGGACGCGCCGCATCCTGATGCCGGGCGACCCGGAGTATTAGCTCGGACGAGCACGTGATCTGTCGGTTAGACAGACAACCAGCCGTAGGATTCAGACATGGCGTTATCCGAAATCCAGCAAGCTGAAGTGAACCGGCGCCTTGGCGCGTTCTGCGATGCACGCGTGCCTCCCCGTGCGCAACGAAGACCGCGTCGGCTTCAGGCTCCTCATGAATGGCGGGAGATGACAGTCGCGAAGTTCAGATGCGCACCGTGATCTGTGCTGGCATGCTTGATCCAACCGCGATCTTATGGGGCTAGTGTGTCAATGCCTTTTCAGCGTAGCTGCTGGAGGCGGCCAGCGGATGCAGGACATCGATAGCATAGCCGACGTCAAGCCGCTCTCCAGACCAGTTAGGCATCGCCCTCCGCGCGTGAACATGAACCCCCTCCGCAACGTTGCGCGCTCGCAGCGCCTCGGTCGGATCACTAGGCATCGCAGCCGGAGGCGGCACTGCGGGCAGGAGCCGGCCATCCGGACGCCGGAAGCGAAGCTCTCCGTCGGAGTCTCGCTCCACCTGGTAGCCCTCTTCGTGCACCGCGCGGTGATGCCGACGACAGAGCAATGCGAGATTCGACAGCGTCGTTGGTCCTCCGCGTGCCCAGTGACGAATGTGGTGACCCTCACCGAACGGTAGCCCGCACCCGGGGAAGCGACAGCCGCGATCGCGATGATGAAGCGCGCGCCGTAGCGCCGGCGGAATCGTCCGCGTCCGCGCACCGATTTCGGTGACCTGGCCATCTGGAGCGTGTCGCATCACCACCCGGGTCGCATCGCACGCCAGGCGCTGACACGTCTCCGCGGAAATGTGCGTACCGCCCTCGAGGACTGACTCGCCCGGCGCGTCCGGGTCCGCCAGGACCGCGGCATCGACGTGCACCACCACCTGGTAGCGCTCGCCGGGGGCGCGAGGATCGATCCCGTGATGGAGGGCCGTCTCCGCGACGAGGGCCAGCGCGTCCGCCTGCTGCTGCGCCATGGTGGGCGGCTCCGCAGATGCGTCCACGAACCGCGGTCCCGCGGAACCGTCCTCGGTGCGCTTCGTGTGCGCCCGCTGATACAGCGTCTCGCGCGCCGCGGCCAGCGCCTGCATCAGCAGGGCGCCGGCCTCCGGCGCCAGCCGCCCGCGAACGATCACCATACCGTCTTCGTCTTGATACACATGGAGTCCTCGGCTCCTGTGGCGCCGGGTGGCCTCTTCCGCTTCCGCCTTGCGGTCCACGCGGCGCCAGCCACGGACGATGCGCTCGACGTGCTCGGCGGTGCCGGCCTTACCGACTGCGAGCAGGCGAGCTTCGGTCTCAGGAGTCGCGACACGCGTGAGCGCCCGGACCTTCGAGTACGACAATTCGCCGCGGGCGAGCGCCTGCGCCAGTCGTGGCAGCGTCCCCAGCGCTCGCGCCACGCGGACGCGCTCGCGCGCGGCGCGGGGGTCGAGTCCGATACGCCACGTGAGCCAGGCGGCGCAGGAGCGGAAGCCGTTGCCCCAGCCCTCGCGGGCATCGAAGTCGCGGATGAGGTCGAGCAGGCGCGCGGTGGCGGCG
>WNFR01009899.1_pt1 | contig 17253 bp, 20 predicted proteins | sample 5400221 | NCBI WGS metagenome assembly WNFR01 (sample SAMN13153357, study PRJNA577476) | soil metagenome | isolation source: 40 cm soil under Madrone tree | place: USA:California | collected 2016-06-14
TTCCCTTGGTTTATGATCTTCCCTTTCAACCAACAACTTTCTTGTGGTTTTCGCATGTTCTCGGTTCCAAAAGGCTGTCGTCGCTTCCTACGCGGGCTTGACTCATGCTGTCACATTTCGTCAGATTCAGCCTATTCAAGAGAATATACCCTGCTACGTGCAGCACTGGTGCTCAGTTTCACAATAAACACCGGTGCTAACGTATATACTGCGGCGTAGTAACAAATCCCCCTGTTTTCGCAATGGGCTTTCTTTGGCAGCTGCTTTCGCCGAATAACCTCAGGCTTCCTGTGTCTTCCGGTGCGCCCAAAAGTTAGCTCCTACTATGACCAAATGCTGCTAGAGGCATTCATACCGGAAAGTTCGGAAACTCGTGTAGCGGGTATGACGGCCGTTCTACATTCTAACGCGATCGCGCAAATCGTTATAGTGAACAGTAGGATAGCTCCAACAACCAGACATGATGCGCTTTTAGTATCTAAGGATCGGGTGTTGCCAGAAACCAGGACCACGTCAAAACCTTCTGTAGGCATTAGTGGAATGGAACCATCGCCGGAACTTCCATAATTGATGTCAGATCTAGTTACACCTATTCTCAGAGATGGCACTTCGCTTCAAGCAAATTAGCTCTTGTTCTTTGCTTGGAAGCACATGAATTCCCTACTTGTACCACCTTGGCAGGACCCGCTGAATATGAATGCCGAGTTATAGGTGCCACAATTCCGTCGAAGTTCATGTGCTCATGTCCGGCAGTATACAATGCACGGAGAATGGGCTATTTGTAATTCTTCCCAGCAAAGGAATCGCCGCGCAGTTGAACGGATATGAGCTCCATGCCTTCGTCGCGATTGCCGCAAACCGGAGTGGTTCCAACGTGTCGAGGAGATTTACTAAATCCAAATTGCGATCGCAGATTGGCCTCTTAAGTCACGTGACTGGCGTGGCTGTTCCGGGTTCCGGGAAAGCGAATGCCGGAGAACAACCCCGGAGAACAACGAACACTACACCGACGCGATTCCGAGTCGTCACATCCTATACACCCACACGATTGTGATGTCGATCCCAGGATAGCTCCGTGCTCGCCTCTGGGGCTCTCGATTTAGAAAATGAATGGCAAGCAAGCGTAGAATTTATCGCAATACCGGGAGTCGAGCGTGAAAAGTGTTTGCGCGCTGTACGTTGGCACCAAGATAAATGGTTTCACATGTAGGGGGAGAAAAAGCATTTGATTGCTTGGTCCGCTCCTGGGCCCGCTGGAACTGAGCTGTCGTGGTCTACTTCTGTATCTCACGGCCTTGCCTGGCGTCTCTGGCTTTGGCCCATGACATTCAAGTTACTAATTAATATGGTTCAGAGGAGAAAAGGAAGAGACGGGAGGCATTGGCGTGAAAGCATCGGCGCTCTATCGGCCGCGAATGCATCACTTCTGGAGTTGGAGCAGCACTGGGCCCGGGAATCGGTCATTAAAACCCAACTTAGACATAAAATCCACACAATATTTGGTAAAATTGGAGTCAAAGCGGCGACATCGTGTCGTGTCTTTCCTCCACGTGGAAATCTTTGAAAATCTTAGTTTCAAATCCAGTTTTTCCACAATATTTTGGCCAAAAGACCGATTCCCGGATGCAGTGTTGCTGTGTCTGTGTCTGTGTCTAGTTTAGTCTGCACGAGATGTGGGAATCTGGCGTCCATGGTTATGGGAAAACCGGCCCACTTCCCTTTCATTATCACATCACGGCTCTGTTCAAGTTACAGCGCAGCGTTCAAGTTGGAGTTGGAGACGAGAAAATACGGACAACAAGATTGTCTTCCTGACAACTACCACATAACAACGGCGATTTTTCTGATGGAACATTTACATTCCCTACTATGCAAGGCAGTAGATCGGTAGAAGACTAATGGCATCTCCGCTATAACTGCAAGTGCAGCGCCCGTTACCGTGGAGTTTCCGATCATAGTAAAAGTTTTAGACACTCACTCACGCTAATCCCGTCTTACGAATCCAGTAGCAGCCTACTAGCCTACTGGATACAGCAACAACAACTCCCGGACTGTCCAGTGGGGTGATTTGGCTGTTAATAATATAGTTGGAGTTCAATCGGCTCACATTATCGCTCGATGGCAGATTAGATACTACGACTGGATTAGACGGTGGACTTCTTGTAGAACTGCATGGGGATAGCTCAAGATCAGTTCCCAATCTATGGATCGCGGAGCGTATCTCATTCGGACCGTAGCTTGGCAGTCTTGGCCGCGCACACATGTCGCGATATCCGATTGGAACACAGCCACGCACGTGGATCGATGATAAGATTTCACTTACGGAATGAATTGGTCGGCCATTGTGTCTCCGTATGATGACTGTCTGGGTGGGCGTGTGTATGCTCTTGGGCGCACGTATACGGTGAGTGATGATAATGGGAAACAGAAAGATCTCGACGACCGTAGAGCGCTGAATCAGGCACTTTGCGTACAAGCATACAAGCGCTTAGATTGACAGATGATTGGGAAATCCCGGACTTACCTTACCTCGCGCCCTTTACAGCGCTCCGTAGAACACAGCAGCCTGATAGTTGACATTACTTACTCGAATATTGGTGGTAAGGATTAGATGCCCTCCATAACAAAGTTGTTTAAGTTGAAAGTTGAAACTCTATCCATTTCCGTTAGTACCTGTGCAGACGTATTCCTTTCTCGGAATGGTGGAAATCCTCGGTGCACGTGTGGTATGTATTGGCTTCTGGTGCTTTCATATCAGTCAGCGACAACTTGAAAGCCCCCCCACGAGGCATTGGCTACAAGATGCATGCTTACTACAGGTGTTGCTGTCCAGCCTCAGGCTGGCAGCTATCATCGTGATTGGTGAATCATGGCATGCCTCACACCACGTAGATGATTCTAGACTTTTGTCGACCTTTGCCGGTTGTCACGACTTCGGCGGTGTCACAATCGGCATGCCCTTATTATCATGCAATGCACGTTTGCACCGGAAGCCAAGATGCAAGACCTGCTGGTAAGTGCCCGATACTATGTGATTCGGGCTTCGAATCGAAAGCGATTGACCATTGACTCATTCAAATTTCCCGAGAACAGGAATACGCTCTCGTGACCAAGTTCGCCGCTCCCTGCCTCTCCCAGAAGTAGCAATGAATCCCAGCTTTTGCCCTCGTCCGTGATGCATAACGTCATCCTTGTCATGTGCCCCCCCGGCCGAGACTCGTTATATCACTCTAGTTTTTAGACCATGTCAAGGTGGGGCTTCGGCGACGATCCAGGGTCGGCGTGCGGTCGGGGCGTGGTTAAAACATGAGGTGCGTGTCTCGAATGAAGCATTAATAAAAGGTGGAAGCTTGTTGGCCCGGTATCACTCGACGTTGATAGGAGGATCCCATGGGCATGTCACTGCATTACGAAGGAAAACGTGTCCAATGTTGTGGCCCCAACGAGTCTTCCACCTTGGGGTTTAGTACACTCGACCGTGAAGGTATGGTCGGTGGTCGGTGTTGAGCCTGCCGATCATTTGGTGGCTGAAAGTCTGTGACGAATGTATACATGCATGGGCTGTTGGACCTTAAAGCCATGCGTGTCGACGGAAACTTTCAAGTCACACTACTCATAACGCTGCGTCCCGGTCAAGTACGTCGGCTCTTATATGCCTGATATAGCCTGCTGTGCACAGCAGCATGGTCAACTGTGGCGGTTCAATGTCATAGAAAAATGGGGATAGCCGCACAAGCTCCGAGGAGGTCTCGAGCCAACCGCACGGGAGTACGGCTCTACAGGCCAACATGAGTTTCAAGGGTGCTACATTCCTCCTGTATCTCGCGCGAGAGTCCCGGTGATGCGCGTTTCCCAGGAGCGAAGAGGGGCGGAGCGTGACAGGGGTTCGTCGAACATTTTGCAAAGTTGGACACGACTTGAACACTCCGAGTCGTGGTCACAGTCATAAATCATATATTAAGTTAACGACGGCAATATGAAAACGGTTGAGCAACTAACGCCGCAGAATAAGAACATGAGTTCAAGAGAGGATAAGAGACGCACTCAAACTTGGCATGTAGTCTAGCAGAGGGAAAGAAAGAAGTTGTCGAAGATACAGTGGCAACGGAAGTCTTCAACGAAATATGCTCTTCACGCCATTCCAAACAACGGATACTGGACCCTGGGTTATCTGCGATGAGTACCTCCTTGCAGACATCTGACTGTTGCACTCACCGTTGAAGACCCTGGCTTGGGTTTTGATGTAGATGTCTGCCCAGAGGCAGGACGAGATGGCTGACCCCCACAAAATTAACTGAGAAATAACGACCTCTAGATGATGAGTGTTTACCTTGGATGGACCAGGATACGGACGGTCAGGTCTACCCATAACTTCAAAGGAAAGTGATAATTGTCGGCTTGGGAAACGGCTTTAGGTGTGGATAGAGGGATGGTACCGGTTGTGTTCGAAAGGGCGGTGGCCAGCGAGAGCGACTTATATAAATTGCCCTGAGGCGATGGCGATGTCACGAGCGTCACATATATGTGACGATCGGATGGAAGCCACATACATCCCAATGGCACATGTATGTGCCGCCACAAGCATTCCATTTCCTCTATCTTCTGGCGTAAGGGTATGCTTGAAGTTATGTCTGAGGTTATAGACTGACTCGACGGAAATGAGTAAACAAATGTAATACCTGTGCCGACAAGTGTACAGCCTCTAAGGCTCTAACTTAGAGGCTGTACTACTCAGAAATATAGTACCGCGGCACTTACCGCGGTACTTAACTATGGAAAGGGAGGGATATAGACCTTAGAGCCGTCAAGTGCAAAAAGTTTGTGCTCTGTTTCCGCAGGTCACTAGAGCGCGTCCCGAGGTATCAGGAATCCTCGCCGGCGCCGGCGCCGCTGCCAGGATTCAGTTTGTTCTCTAACTTCTATCACTAAAGCGCCTGGGCGATCATGAGAATTGCATCATGTCGTTTAGTAGCAAGTGCCTCCGAGAGTGAAGGGAGAAAAAGGGACATGTAGTCATAGAAATTTGTGCTAAGCGGGCGGAATGGGTATGAATGGCGGTCATCATGACTCGTGTATCAGTACAAAGGATGGGCGAAAGAGGTGAAAATATTCCAATAAAATCTACAATAATGTAAATGGGCGTCCACTCATGAGCCGCAACTTGAAGGCGCACTCACAACTGGTATCTAACCCTATAGATAGAACCGAAGCCATCCGGAGACAATGACAATGGTACCCTTCAACGACAGCAACACAAGCTCCTGAAAAATGATAGGCACTAGAGACTGCGATGAGCACCTCCTTAAAGACTTCTGCCAGTGATTGTTATTCTTACTGCTAAAATCCCCGGTTGCGGTGGTTGTCCAGATTGTCCAGATTGTGGTGGTTGTCCGGATTGTGGTGGTTGTCCGGATTGCGGTGGTTGTCTAGATTGCGATGGTTGTCTAGATTGCGGCGGTGACCGACTTGACTAATTGATAATTAAAAGAACAATGGTGTGTCGTATTCTCAATGCTGAACTTACCTGTGACCTCTTTTGTCGCTGTGATTTAGAAAGCAGAATTAGCCGACCCATAAATCTAGCAGATCACTAAATGGAGAAATGGTATTAGCCGTATGCCGGCTTGAAGAGAACGTGAACCTTCCTGGAATAAATTCGGAACCTTGCTTCGACAGCGCAGATGTGAATGCGAATGCCAGGTAATATCCGATTCACAGCTCACAGAGAAGGCCCTCAATTACTGTAAGTGATAACTGGGAATGGGTCTTCCGTCACCGCGTCTGTCACGCGTGATCGTGTGATCTCGGGTATCTCCGAGTGAATCCGGGAGCCGGGAGTAAATCCGGATCATCGTGCTCTGGTCGTCGTCTCTGTTCGGTTCCCTTGATCCAGATACCATCTGATACCATTCCGATCGCATGGCTTCCTCACTCGTTAGACTACATGCCCTAGTCACTTTCCTCAGGAGCCGCTTCAAGTACTGGGGCATACTGCTTGCTTTCCTTTATCGCAAATTGACTACATACCGCTTGTGGTATTGTAGGAGTCCTATCGTCTCTCAAAAGCCAAATCCTTCCCAGCCGTTTTGTGCCTTTGAACCCCCACCACTTGGTGGTTCTCTCGATTTGAAGGGACTCACAGAACATGATGCTGGCACTCGCACGTTCGCAGTTGCTGCCAGTCATGTTCCCCTTCCAGGCCAAATCAACCTGTCTCCCTATCAGGGCCCATCTATTCAGTTTCCTAGCCCTTCGCACTCCAATCCTACATCGTCTATGAATTCTTCCCGGGGTCATACACCAACCTCCCCACCTTCCGGCACAGTGACCCCTAGTCCAGGAGGGAATATACCTCTTCTCAATCTTCCGTTTCCTTTACCAATTCCGTTTCCTTTACCAACACCGCCAACAACTGGTAAGTCTGATCTCGAGGAAGCAGAATTCCAACTTGAACTATATTCTCCTTGATTTCCGCAAGCAGGTGTATCTTCGCATATTATTCCCGTTTCACTGATGAACCCTGAGAACGTTGCTGACTCACGATACACGAGACAAAGCACAACGTAAGTAGTGGCTTATTAAGTCCTACTATGTTCTTATGCCGTTGATAGATCTCGTGATATGGTACCTCAAATGATTGAACCTTTAACCACTGCGTTTCCTTAGTGAGCCTAGATGTTAAACAATATTAGCGCCTTCTAATGCCTTCTTCAGCTTTCAGGGGCCAGAGGCCTCAATGAGAGGCTATGTAGATGGGAAATTTGGTCCTTGGGAGCCAGCAACTCATCCAGAAGGGGCTCTTTACTTCTACGATGAAGCAAGGGTATGTCTATGTTTGCACCATAATGCGACATTTGTGATAGTGATGTGATGGTCCTATAGAGACTATTTACCGACACAGACATGTGTGATAAGATATTGAGAGACGAAGCTGAGCACTTTTATTCCCATTTACAGACATTTCCGGAGGCAAAGCATCTAGCTATCTCAGGAGACTATGACTTAGTGCTTGACATCAAGCAGACCAAAAATCTTGGCTTTCAGTGGTCTTACTATTACGTCTCTCATTCAAATCAGTGTATCTTCTGGCTGAAGGAGAATGACATAAGTCCTATCGTAGCTGGAGTGGGATCTCAGTCACTTGCCCATATTAGTATGCTTTATTTCTCACAACATCTAAATTTAAAACTTATTATCTTAACACTTAGAGCACCAGCTCAAATACCTTTACTGGTAAGCTTACCATCTGTTACTAGATGATTTCTAATGGATAGTGCCAGGTTTCACTGGTCTTTATATCCAGTTAACTTTGACCAGCACAGGCTGCCAGAGGCAGCCTATGATGAGCTTATTGGAATGTTAGGATATGGTTGCATTGGTAAGCATACAAATGACTCTTCACAATGTACTTTATAATAAGTTATCATAGATGCAATGACATCAAAGACATCGACACTTTGGCTTGATAGTGATCAAATGCAAAGGATGATTACACTTGTAAAAGATGCTAAGAGTATGGTTTATATAGTTTGATTCACTGTTGAGACTTAAACAACTAACTTGGGAGCTTAGTGGCTAGTGCTAGTCAAGTGTTTTACACAGCAGGAGCCGGTAAGCACACTTTTAACTTGTTATTAACTTGATTTATAAGATGCGGAACTTAGCTAGATTGCTTTCACTCTTTAGTATGCTAGTGATGTTTATTCAACTGAATCTAAATCACTGGCATCCCTTAGCACAGTGGAGATTTATAGACTTTCATGGACAGCACAATGCTCGACTCAACAGACAAAACACCGTCTACAATGAGCCAAGGCGGAGTAGATCAATTGTTATCATTGTGCTATCACCACTACTCTTTCTTGCACCTCGGAGGTACTTGACTGAGCTAGAGGAAGCATGGATAGATGAACACATTCTGGCGCCAGTCTGGAAGGATTTGATGACAAAGATGTTGGGTGAATGGGGTGATCTAATTCTCTGGGTAAGAAGCTAACTTATACTTGGTTTATGTGTCTGAATTGTTTTTGCAGTCCACAGTTATGCTTTCAGTTAATGTGGGGTTTCTTGCCATCCCTGGTATAGTTCCAAATGGTGGAACTGCACCTTTCATCGCGATTTCAAATCAAATTCCGAACTATTTGTCCCTAATGGCAAGTGTGGGAAGCATTGTGATTGGCTTATTGCTAGTTCGACATCATCGCACAAGAATAGAGGAAGACCCTAATGGTGCAGTAAGTCTGGTCAACTAGATCTACCTCATAACACTCTCCGGTTCTAATCAGGATGTCTGAGCAGTCACGATATTTATATCAGAATGATCACAGGTATTGTGGACTCGAACCAATGGCGATAGTGTTTAGCCTTCCCTGGGCATTATTGATGTGGGCGTACGTCGTTCTCTTCTCCAGGATGTGTAACATTGGTCTGAGCTCTGCACGTCGATTGCTTACAGGATGGTGTTATTCTCCACTGAATTTCTATACTTGTGTTTCCGCCAGACAAACCTTCAAATCCATGTTCCCCTTGGACTTATGTCGGCTTTCGTGGCTATTCCTATATTGTGGTGCATATGGAACTCCTGGAGATCAAGGTTGTTCGATACGGACTTGAAGATATAAGCGGAATATAACAATAACCAGAAAATGGCTTCCCACGTAGTCGTACTACGTACTTTTCTACATTACTTGATGTTAACCCCGGACATGTTTGCTGCTATCTTCTCGTAGTTTTTGCTTTGCTATGTCCATAGTTTTCGGTGTATGACAAGAAATTGACGCAACGCTGATGAGCACGATGATAGCACTGAAGGCAAGAACATTCAGCCCCAAGTCGCCATCCTAGCGGTAAATGTACCCTTCGCGATATTAGTCAACACAATCGAAGGTCTAAGACCAGAAACGGGATGCGACCTGACACAAAACCGCAGCCTTTTGCCTGACGGGTTGGCCCGACAATATAACTGTCGAGTTAGCCAGAGAAACACCTGTCGTGGCCGAGGTAGCCGACAGTCAAGTAGCCGGTTGCAATATCAGTAATAGACTCGATGTTCACAGACTGCAGTGTTATCAATGACGCATGTGCACATGAGTTGTTGTGTGGAGTGTGCAGGGGAGGGGAGAGAGAATCAAGACAAGAACGGACGCAGTGACGGAGGAAGGTGACTCGAGACAAGCGTGCGAAGGCTTTGTGGATTACTATGGTATTTTCGGAGTCAGCGTGGTTCCGCTCCTCATATCCCCCAAGGTGTCAAAACTAGAAATCGAGCATGCGAAAGTCGAAGGCGTCGTTCTCTAGATACGGTACAACTTGCCAGGGCACAAGCAAAATTGAGCGCGCGAGCGAGAAGCGAGAGGAATCGATGCCATTGGCATTCAAGTTGTAATACCGGCAATTGTTGCTGCGGTTTTGGCGTGGCGCAAGAACGGTGGCATCTGGCATCGTGAATAGCTCGGGCCACCTCCTTCCGTCGAGTCGAGTTCTAAACAGGTTACATTGGATTACACCGGGTCTTTAGGTGTGGAGCCGGAAAACTAAAGGGAGGTGAGGGCAGCGACAATAAGGAGACGGGGGGATCGAACTAATTTTTCGGGCGCACGCAAGACCGAGACAGACCGAGACAAACTAGACCGAGACAAACTAGACCGAGACAAACTAGACCGAGACAAACTTAGACCAAAGACCGAGACCAAAGACCGGGACAAACTTGGGACGGGACGACTTGGATGGCCCGGCCCGGAGTACGCATGACTTCCTAGAAATCAAGTTCCATCCTTTCGTACATTTTAAGGCCTCCCCAGTTTTGGCCTCGGTCTGGCGTTGCAAATATAGCACCAAGGGTTGAGGTGGACTTTACTCAAGGCCCGTTTCTACTTCAATTCAAGTTATTGTGCAAGTACGCTATGATAATAGGTAACAGGCTACGATCACGCTACAGTAATGGCTATTTGGCCTGCGCGGATGAACTCCTGGGACCTGGGGTGGGATCGTATATGTCAGAGCAAATTGCGTTGAGTGTCTGCACCTTGCCTGGGATAGACAGACAGTCACCTACCCTTTTCGGGTTTGGCAGGACCATAGCGGGGTTGAAGAAGCGGAACACACATTCAATTTTGTTGGACAGTTAAACGCCGTTGGTGGGTGGGTATGGTGATAGACGCGACCGTTCATTGCACCGGCACTGGCATCCGGTTCATCCCAAGTCCTCGATTTCCCGATCTTCTTATCCCTCGCTAACTTTGACTTGTGGCCGATCTCCGAAACTTGGCTGGTCATGTTCGCCTCATTCGGGATACCGACTGCGATCTGCCTCGTGCGGCGTACACCTGCTACCATCAAGAAATTTGAATGATCGCTCGGGAAAGCCCTCGGAAATTCTGCGTGTTGCGTTAATGGACTCGAGCCATAAGCCTTACGCCCTGGCCAACCGGGAAGAAGGTAGGCTGTCTGAAAGTGAATGACAGGACCACGGACCACACTACGATCTAGACTGCGATACCGCGATGAAAGTTACCGTGACACGATTTGGGGCTTACATCACTGAATAAAAAGAACGCGGTCATTAGCGAAGATGGTATAAGTGTCCCATGTATTGCTTGATGTAAAGGAAGCTCGTGGGGTCGAAGTCAATACAGAGCTTTCAAGCCTTTCAAGCATCTGTAAAACCTGGTACGCGTTTCAGGCTGTTCTGGATGTTCCGGAACGCCTCTGAACACCTACGTTTTTGCAGATGAGGTAGACGCATTCCTCAGATGACTGTGATCGCCAACAAAGGGGATCCAGTAGCTACCATTCCCTAACATTCCGTCTGCCCTAATACCGGAGCGTCTCGGGCTGCGACTTGTTATTGGGTAGGCTTTGAGGGTACATCACTGCACATGTAACTGGCTTCTTTTGCCCTAGAAAATGCGAGATTCAACGGTCTCTGTAGGCACCTATGTCATCTCTCAGACGTCTGTTCGAGGCAGAGGCAGTAGAGACATTTGGGTAGTCCGGGGCGACATCGAATACGATATGCTTTCCCGAGTCCCTTTCCCAGCTATTTGCTTGGCTTGGAAAGTATGGTGGTCACTTTAACGACAGCGCTTCCGGGTAGGCGAACTTTAGGGCATCGGGGCGTGCTGTGATTGAGTTGGGAGACTTACAAGTTGACACATCGAGGGTCGAGAACCGAACACAGTGGATTATAACACTCTTTCGGAGGCTGCACAATCTGCTTTGACAGACACAAACAATTTGACTTGACTTTTATTCAAGGTTGGGCTTTGGCAGATTCTCGATTTCCTCGTCCTCCTCCTGTATGGGTATTGTGTGGTTTTGAAAAAGGGCTCTGGGACGCATTATTTCGTTCTTGGAGCTTGGACTCGGAGCAAATCCTCATGACGCAAGCTTGATCTGCCTTCACCGCTCGTCAATTCTTAGCCCTTGGGATCGGCTCCCGAAGCTCGGCTGTTCGCGTCTGCATTCGAAAGCATGTCGACTGTGTTCTGTCCCCTGCGCCCCGTGCCCGCCAGTCACGACCAAACTGCCATTCGAGCGAGCTCTTGAAACCTGCTGCGTGCGCATTTGAGGGGTGACCCCGTAAATCTCGGGAAGAATATGGGCTGTCTGTGAGCGCGGCTGAGAGGACCACTGCGATAGAGTTTACTGTAACATGATTCGGAGTTAGTCCACGACCAAATCCAAGAATAAATCACAACTCGCATTTACTGCCGAGAGCCCTGGAAGCCATTATAGACACGATGTCTCCATCGCAAATGACTTCGAAATGCTAAAAGACTATGCGATGGGCTACTACAAATGGACTCTTATAAGCCAACTATAGAGACCATTATGAATGCGGTGACGACAACCCCGAGACGGGACAATACCTTGGATGACACAACTGCAGAGAAAAAAAACATTTGTTCCACTGTTTAGCGCAATGAGCTTGACGAAAGCCGGGTTACTTGCACAACAACAGGAGCGCGCACTTCCGAATTGGTCCATCTTGCGCTTCAATAAGCAGTGCATGGACACACGGACATACCTACTCGGAGACTCGGGGACAAAAAGGGAAGGCCGCGTTGATCTCATCAAAGCTCATTGGACGATCTGTGCCAAGCCAAGATGTAAGTGCCAAGGCAAAGTCAAGACCAAACTCCTCCGACACGGTCCGGAGTGCCCGCTGCCATATATTAACATCATCATCATCATCGCTGTTTTGGCCCCTGAAACTCCCAATGTTTGGATCATCCCTTGCAGTGGTTTGCAACCCCGGTCAGTTTTCATTGACCTTCGTCGCGATGTCGGATATAAAGCCGATGGACTTCAAGTTGCGTTACTTGGCCATGACGGGGACCATACAACAGCCTGGCAACTTCTGCCATGCGACTATATTTGCACCACGAGGACGCTAACCAATTAGAATGACACATTTTTGGACATTTTGACACTTTTGACCCTACACACTTATACCAAAATGGACACAAGGCACTGAATTTTGGTCGAAAAAACTTGAATGGTTCCGACGAGAGTACACGCTTTGTCTCGTAGGACGGAACTTCGAACTCCAGGCTGTGCAAACAATTACTATGACATTCCCACTTACCATGAAGAAGGCTCACCGTTCCTCATATTCAGTTGACTAACCCAACGTCCTACATCACAATACATTTGCCGCCTCCCCCTGGCCTAGTACCCTGCCCATTAGACCGACCTTCCCCAGCCCGGCCGCTACCCCCCGAAACAGCTTCTGTCCTTACTTTTTTCGTAGACTTGGACTTGTCACTTTGGTGGCCCTGGGTAGGACGTGACGGTTTTCCTTTTGGGTGACTGCATGGGGGACGGTTTGAAGTCAGTTCCAAATCCGCGAACCGGATGTGCACCGGTTTGGTCGCTTCGCACGACCCAGAGAATTGGACCGGGTTCTGCGCAACCGTGACCACCATTTTCAAAGATATGACTTACAAGTTGAATATGGAGGGTGCCATTGTGTCTCAGTGGGATGATGGTCTGGGTGGGCGTGTCCACGCTCTTGAGCTCACGATGACTCGGAAGACCAACACAAAACAACAACGGTCCCGGATCGCCATGGATTCCAACTTTGGAGCGAGCGCCGGATGACTCGACTGCTGGACTATGGGCGCGCAAATCTGGAGCGCCTACAGCCTTGGCCAATCACATAGCAAGCCCTTATCTAGCGTTGGGGGCTTATCCCCATTCGTACGGCGCTCCCGAGTCAGCAAGAAGACGAAGACCTTTGGTTGGGCATTGCGCAAGATGGGACACATACGCATGCCTGTTGGCCTCACCCGCGCACTCAATCACAGAGGATCAAGTAGGCCTCTTAAACCGAAGCTGGATGCATATCTATCCCGGTTCCCGGTGTCGGGGATGCCTTCCTCATGTCGACTTATGACCCTGGAGATGCTTATGTTCAGCTCTGACTTCCCAATCAACCAAGGCAAACCTCGAAGGCTGGAATGACGGACCGTCATGTCAGCTGTCCACTCCCTACGACTGTCCAATTGTCACTTAGTCATCCTGCGCCTTGTTCAATTGGCAACTGCGAAGTTGAACCGCAGGGACACGCGCCTTTCGGGAATCGAACATCTTCATGGTGCTTGGAAAGACGCCTCGACATGCTTGAGAAACATCCAAATGAGCCCAATCACTCTGAAGCGTTCCAGCCGCCACCATGCGGTCGTTCCAGTCGTCAGGTTGGGTCTCGGTGTCACCGCTGATTAATCTCGTGGAGTAGATAAGTTATAGTGGGTTCTGCACTCAATTTGACGCGCATTTCTCTCACAGTAGCATAGGCGTTTCTTCCTCCCGGCCTGGGTCTGCCGGATGAATGGCGCCTAAGTCGCGCCTTTGACGAAACTTTGGGGCTTACGTTGGCGATTATGACTAGACTGGGGCTGGAATACGAGATGAAAGCATACGTGTCAATGATATTTGAGATTACAGTAGGTGTGTCACGGCTGGTTACTCACAGTCGGATATCATGACCCATCATGAACCAGCGCCCCCAGACTTTATTGAAGCAATGAGGATGAGGTAACAGGAAGACCTGAACCTTGAGGTGCGTAAACTCTACCTGCTACTTGGGAAGCCCGTATCTCTCGCTTCAAGTTGCTCGTAGCCTTCGATCAGCAGCGGCCGTTTTGCAGACAGCAATGAACGTACCACATCGGGGTTAGGCCGCTACTTGAAAAATGACTCGTCTCATATAGAATCGGAATTGCTGTGAGCAGAGGACTAGTCACGGCAAATGATGCATATACTGTATGACCATGCATCGGTCATGTATGATGATAGGCTCAAGTCTTTGCCGTCGGCAGAAGGAGTCGCACAAGCTCGCAGATTCGACAGCCAGCATAAGTTATGTAGCATTGAGGCGAGCTGTGGCCATAATGCCCTTCTCCTAACTCGTCTGGGTCCAACTCTAGAAAGTATATTCCGCACACTCCACGAACCCCAAGGAGATTTCCTCGAACTGTGCCCTAGAAAGTGTAGACATACATGAAATGTGATTTTTGTCACTGGATGATCGCAAGTGCTGCTCGGACAAGATGCGTGTCTAAAAATAGTGAATATTCGGGCCGCATACCGCAGGTGGGAGTCTTCGCCAGAGCTTACAAGATAGGTACGGTAACAAAAAATAATACTCGCTCGTAATGACATGCATGATAACACATATCAGTTATCACTTCTTTTATGGGACAGTTAATTTCGGATTTGATGGGTCCAGCCGGGAGCGGCGAGACATGTTATTTCGCAGATAAGGCATGGGCGGTGACGTATGGATGACGGGACTTAATATTGCCTTCAAGCACAAGCAATCACACTTTTGGGTTGGGGAGGACATACTCTTTACTGTAGCGGATCTGGGGAAAAGATAAGGAGGGGACGGGAGGGCACTAGACTCACGCAATTACCCCAAATCAGCTAAACAAGATTCCACGTTCTCCGACTTACAAGTAGGTGAGTGGTCTAAAGTTAGACCACTCTAACAATTACGGCGGGTCGGATCGAGCCGATTCATTAAGAGGCTGCTGAGCGCCGAGGCTGCCGAACAGTGGTTTATGGGAGAACTGGAACATGGTGAACCGATGCCAAAAATTGCGACCGGGCTGGCTTCCCAGGTTTACTGTAAAAGAGTCCTTGAGGAGGCACCTAGCTGGTTTTTTACTCTTACTCTCGAAGGAAGAATTAAACGAAGGATTAGTATAATAATGAAAAGTCAACATGAAGAGATATATATGATAGGAATGAATTCCGAATTACGACGATCGAATTACGATGGTTCGTTTGCGATTACGTGATAGTGGCAACTTGCCACAAACGGGATGGGATTATAAAGGCGTGGCGAACACGAAATCGTTTCAGTCTGACAACTTATGGTACCTCCGCCCCTGCTATCAACGACATCCCCCCCTTTTTTCTTCTCTCTTGCCGCAACTCTCTCGCAACATGTTCCCAACTTGTCTCACCTCGCCGGCGCTCACCGCCTCGCCAAACGCGCTGACGGCCACGGTCACAAACACGATGGTGCTTTCGTCGCCGGCGCTATTCTCATGCCGGTCCTTGTTATACTCTCGGGCATCTTTGCCGGCCTGACATTGGGCTATATGTCACTTGACGAAACACAGCTCCACGTGCTGAGCATAAGTGGTACCCCGTACGTTGCCCAATTCGGTTTACCACGGCTATATGCTAACTTTTGGTGGCACTGGCACTGGACAGTCGACAGCGCAAATATGCTAACCAAATCAAGCCCATCCGCCAGAATGGGCATCTGCTGCTTGTCACGCTGCTTCTTGCGAACATGATTGTCAATGAATCACTCCCCGTCATTTCTGACCCCATCCTCGGTGGTGGCGTTCAGAGCGTCATCGTCAGCACTGTGCTCATTGTCATGTAAGTGTGCGTAGTGAGGCTTTGAGGATTCAAAGGGGGTTCTGGTATGGTATGCGCCATGAATGACGAGCGCAACACTAGATCCATTTTGGTCGTTGACATCTTTTTTTTAAACCTTCATTTGATTTGACGAATTGCCTTTTTTACGGACTTAATCACTGACCTGTTCTCATTCTAGTTTCGCGGAAATCATTCCCCAATCGGTCTGCACGCGCCATGGTCTCTACATCGGCGCAAAGATGGTCCCTGTTGTTCGCGTTCTTCTTTGGACCCTGGTTCGTTTTTCTATCCGCATGTATGCGTGAGTTTCATGCTTATTGGTTGTGGGAGTATAGGGAATTATTGCATGGCCTATCGCCAAAATTCTCGAGTTCACTCTTGGCTCGCATCACGGCATCATATACCGGCGTGCTGGTATATGCTTCCCATGTTCTACCATTTCAATTTTTCTCAATCAGCTCTTCTTCAGAACTGAAAGAGCTCATTGCGTTACATTCATCGGTCGGGCAATATGGTGGAGACTTACGTAGCGATACTGTCACCATCATAGGCGCAACACTTGACCTTCAAGAGAAAACTGCGATACACGTGCGTCTTGGGCTCACTTTCCCAGGATTGACACGGAGAAAGTTTCCCAGGCGATGACTAAGATAGAGGATGTCTTCATGTTATCAATCGACGCTAACTTAGATTATGAAACCCTTCGGAAAGTCTCTGTCACGGGCCACAGCCGCATCCCGGTTTACGAAGAAGTCGAGCTATCTGGTCCCAACGGCCTGAACATCAAAACGAAGAAAATCGTCGGCGTGCTTCTTGTCAAGCAGGTAAATGCTACCTCACCTTTACCCATCCAGAATATCCCGCTAACGTTGGACCGATTTCCCTAGTGTGTTCTCCTTGATCCCGGTGATGCAGTTCCCGTGCGCAATATTCCATTGCACAGGGTACCGTCTGTTGCGCAGAACGAGCCACTCCTGGGTATTCTCGATAAATTTCAGGAAGGACGTTCGCACATGGCCATTGTCACGCGTACATCGGTAGAGAAGGCAACGTCATTAAAGAAAGCTGTTAAACAGAGTATCACGCAGCGCATTAAGAATCGCGTAGGGATCTCCGATTCGTCCTCCGACAGTTCATCCGACGAGGAACCTCGCTCTAAGCGCAAGAAGGGCAAAAGAATCTCAGGTCGCTCAAACTCAAGTGTTGACAGCATGAGTGGAACGAGCGGTCGTGAGGATACACAACCCAGTGACGTCACATCGGATAAGGACGACGGAGGGCGCTCGTTCTCATTTCGAAAGAAACGAAAACGCAGTAAGAAACGGGTAGAGGATGTTGAGATGGGTACCG